>Ga0209336_10000300_pt1 | contig 25831 bp, 40 predicted proteins | sample LinPmetageLP32_FD_184042 | JGI IMG/M metagenome (GOLD analysis project Ga0209336, IMG submission 184042) | Marine viral communities from the Pacific Ocean - LP-32 (SPAdes) (version 2) | ecosystem: Environmental > Aquatic > Marine > Oceanic | place: Pacific Ocean | collected 2009-08-23
TTATTGAACCTAGCCCTGCACCCTCTATAACACTCACAGTCCCATTGGCGTTAACAATAACTGCACTGCCGTCAGCTAAAGTGCCACTGGCTACAGCATTAACAAAGTTACTTAAAACTTCAGGGTCTTCGCCTATGTACTTCAAAGTTCTAGTCAATTTAAGAAATCTCTTCGTATGAACACAAAACTTTTAAATCGTTAGCGACCGCGGCTTGGGCACCGATAGATTTATCTTCTTCTAAATAAATAGAAGTATTCTTGTCTACAACTACAAGGGTTGAGTCAGCCGGGACAGAAACAGTTTTTACTATTTCTGTTGCAGTCCCTCCAATATCATCTTGCGAATAGTAGCTAACCGTAATGTCCGCAGCATTGGTTCCATCAACATTTGCTACAGTTATACTGTTGATCTTAAATACCTTACTCGATGAAGCGGCATTACTTACTATAGTAGTCGCATTGGTTGAACTTAAACTTACCACGGCAGTTTTACCGGTGATTGTTGCTACGTTTACAATATTTGGGGCTGACATTTTCTATTCCTTTTAGCCAAAGACAATAGCCATTGCTATGGCTTTCCCAGTTGAGATTCCAGCACTAGCAAATGAAAGTTTGCCAGAGCCATCTGTTACTAGTGCTTGACCACTAGAACCATCAGCGTTAGGTAATTCTAACCCATACGTTGCAGAGGCACTGTGAGGAGGCCCTGAAAGAGTAACACCATGTGAATTAGACTCGCAGTTAAAGCGAAGTCTGCCGGAGTTCGTGTTACCTCTAATTTCGAGATAACCCGTTCCATTTGCTTCAACCTGAAGGTTCCCGTTTGTGTTCGTCGATTCAACCTTGTTCGCGTCTAGCTTTAAGTTATCTACTCTAAGATCAGTGACGACTGCATTAGTGCCAATCGTGACACCATCAACAGTGCCACCGTTGATGTCTGTAGTAGTTAAGACAGAGCTACCTAAAGTAACAACACCTGTTGAGTTGGCTATGCTTCCTGCCGCCGTGCCATCCTTGGCCTTGAGGTTGGTTACTTCAATGTTTGTTAAATCTGTTGTTGTAGCATTGACAGTTGTAGCATTGACAGTTGTAATATTTCCTGTGGTAGCATCTACAGCGGTTACCAACAACCCTTCAAAAAGCTGTGTTACAGTAGATCCTGTTCCGGTTCCGCTAAATTTTAAGACAACATCCTTTCCATTAGGGATCTCAAAATCATTAGAAGCACTATAGTTGCCCTGGAAAATAATAAGACTTCGATTGTTTGTTAAACTGTTTCGTATGAAAACAATCTTTTCTGCATTATTTGGAGTTAGTTGAACGTAAGCTGTTGCACTTAAATCGCCACCGTCAACAAATTGGATAAACTTGTTTCGACCAGTAGAAGCCGCTCCATCAGTAATAGGAATTACAGTTGGTGACCCAGAAGCTCCCGCGGAGGACAACGTTATAGCCTCAATACCATTGATCGCTTGGTCAATAATATCAAAGTTAGTATTAGTTGTTGTTCCCCAAGCTCCGGACTGCTCCCCAGTAGCGATCTTCTCAATACCCAAATTAGTGGTATAGGTACTAGCCATTTAAAGTTCCTCTAAGCAACGATCTTAACCCAAACAGGGTCTTGATTTGATCCCACATTACCCCAAACAGGGTCTTGATTTGGTTTCAGTATACCCCAAATATTTACATTATTGACACTACCAGTTCCAATGACACCTGTCACATTAACATTGGAACCGTTTGTTTGTGAAATACTTCCAATTTGACCCGTAGAAGAAACACCTGATACTACAATTGATACATCTATTACTAAGGAGCCAAGAGAAATAGTTGCGGCTGTTCCCGTTACAGAAACTTGAGCTTGTGCAGGCGATGTGACAGTACCCACTAAAACGCTTGAAGACACACCAGTTAATAAGGGTGACGTCCCTATAACAGGACTAATAGTTCCTGTTGCAGACGCAATACTTAATCCAGTTACGGAAATAGATTCGTTTCTAATTCCGTCCACGGTCACATTTCCTACCGCGGTGGTAATAACTAAGTCAGAGCCTGACTCACTCCACGGCCCAGCGCCCCATGTATCTCGACCCCAGCCCCCTAAAGGAACGATTATATCAAAAACTGGAGAGTTAACTGAGAAGGTGCCTACAACTCCAGTTACGTCTACTACGCCCTGAGAGATTTGAGTGACCGTACCTACAGACCCTGTAACAGCAGACCCTGTAACAGTTACTATGGCATTTTTAACCGCTATAACGGTAGGCGTGCCTACCGAGCCGGTCGAGGAAACACCAGTAATCGCAACTGGAGCTATTTGACCAAACGCGCCAGAACTCCAGGTCTGTCTACCCCAACCCTGTAACGAGGCCATTGTTTACCTTATTAAGCTAGGCGAATAATAGCGTTATTTGCATCGTTGGCAGGGAATACAATTGTGAAATCACCTGACGTTGCCGTCTTATCGCTTCCAAAATCTAAAACAGCAACAGCCTTATCAGACACAGTATCGTTGTATATTAAACAGCCACGAGCCGTTAGAGTTACATTGCTAAACACACGGTTATCAAAATCAACCGTGGCTGTTGTACCACTACTTGGACGTGAAACAACAGGGTTTGCTAACGCCAGACCTGCCGCCGTGTAGTTAGAACTTCCCCCAGTAGAAACTTCATGCGTGCTAGTTGGAACTGCAGACGCGCTACTAGGCGCAGCATATGCAGTAGTTGCCGCACTTAAAGTTGCACTTGAAGTGAATAAAGCTAACTTGCACGAGTTACTAACTAGGTTGTGAGTACCGCCAAGAAGCTCTTGCTTAAAGCTAGAACACATTGCCTGTGAAATTGCCATGTTAAAGTTTCCTTAAAATTTCAGCCATGTCTTCATGACCTTGGCCTTTAAAGAGATTATACAACGTTGTCCTCTCAGAAAGCATGGCTTTTGAGATTGTCTGAATTAATACAGCTTTAATCTGATCTCTGTATTCTAAAGCCTGTTGCTGAAGGATCGGGTCAACACTCGTTCCCACATACAGGATTTTACTTAACGCCATATCCGCAAGCTCCTCGGGAGTATGCCCTCGGTTTTCTGTAGAAACAACGTAGACGTTGCCAACTTCTGCACTTGTTTGTTCTGAAAACATAGATTAAACCTTTTTCCGAACCACTGGTCCTGTTGTATATTCTTGAGTTGTTTCTTTAGCTTCCCCAAGTTGTTTCAAAGACGCTGCAGCTTCAGTAAATCTTGCAGTGTATAATTGCAACATGTCTGCCTCGCCCTTCATATATGTGTAAGCCTCACAAAGACTTCCATACAACATAGCAACAGGGGCATTCTCACTAAGCCAAGTAAGGGCAGAATCTGCGCCTGCTGTTAGACTTGCCGGTCTGTAAAAATAATGTAGCTCAGAAGCGTAGGAAGCATTTGGAGTTGGACCGATAATAAAATTATCCACATCAAACTGAGCATAGTATCTTGGAGCGCCAGTGGTTGCTGGATTTGGATTGTACTCTTGAACATAATCTACATCTTTGAAAAGCAAAAATACTTGCTCTCCGTCAACATGACCGACAGACACATTCGCTGCAGGTTGAGAAGATATAGATACAGCGGTAACAGTTTTAAAAAACTTGGTTCCGGTCACTGTAGAAACAGATCCTGGAAGTGCGATTGTTTCTGTTATTCCTGCCGCAGTTGAGTCCGTCCCTGTGACCGTAATTGTTTTAGTACCGTCATTAGCACCTAGTGTTGTGGCTGTAACCGCTCGAGCAATAGAAAAAGTGACCTTCCCACTAACGGCATTATTTCCATTAATTGTAAAAGCTGTATTTGGCTGAGACGCAGTTGCGATAGAGATTGTGTCTGATTTAGTAAACGCTAAAGAAAAGGGTGATAAAAAATCTGTAGGGGCTGTAAGAAATTTGACAGAAGATGTCATGGATCCGATAACATTTTTACGGAAAAAATTTAACTGTACATTTTTTAATATACGTTCTTCTGCTGCTCGAATAAATATAGGTATATTTCCTACAAAAGAGGTCTCGTTGTTCTCAGCGTAATCTTGAATAGCTTGTTTTAATTGCGCGTATGTGAAGCTCATTACGTTATCTCTATCGTTACAGTTCCCACAGAACATGTGGAAACCAAGTTATTGGAAGGAGTCACTCCTAAAATTTCTTTAAAACCAACCGGATTCCACCCAAATTGAATGCTTCTTTGTTCCTCTAAATTAGACTCTGGGCGAGGATTACGCAAAGCTTCGGGGTCAGGACTAGCATTAGGTGATCTAAGCTGCGGATGTTTTGGATCAAATTCATCTGGTCCAACTAACAGCCCTGTCCACTCTCTCTTCATCTCACGCAAACGATATCGAAACCCAGAGCGATCTGAAATACCAAAAGCTTTATTTCCTGCCGCGAATCGTGTCACTTTACAATCTCAAATACTGTATATCGGGCTGTAGTTTTAAGGACACACGATCCTCGTCCTCATCTGCCGCTCTTTGGAACTCTTCCTCATAAACAACTTTTAATAGCTGAACCCTTTCAGGGGCTTTTTTTAAGGCTAGATAATAAGCAAGTCCTGCAACCATGCACGGGAAGAAGCGAAAAGGAGTATCTGTAGTATTAACTAAAGAGCCCGCATCTTGAATCTGTTGTACATAGTAATAAACAAGAGCATCTGTACTATTTTCAGGGACAGGCCAAAGACTGATTTCTGGACTGATTTGACGATTGAAGAAAAACTGAGAGGGCCTTCCAGTTGTTGTCTTGTTTGGGATGTTTAAATATTCCCCTCTACTTATTCTACTAATAGAAAGATCAGTGCCTGATCTGCGAACAGAAACTTCTAGAATATCTGAGATAGCCGACTGTAATCCATTAGACGCTGTGTACTCCGAAGTACCTGCAACAAGATTAAAAGTCCCTTGCTTTACCGTCCACAGATTAACTCCTCTGTTCGCCCAATCTGCAAACATAAGGTTAAGGGAGCGACGAGCAGTTCTAGTATCATATCCGGTGCGTACCTCAACTCCGCACCGCTCATATGCTTCTTCAATGATATCTGCTACATCTAACTCAAAATCAAAAGAACCTGAAGTCGCCATATATTACTTCTTTCCTTTTTTCCAACTAACACGTTTGGTAGAGGTTTTTTTATTTACAGCCTTCTTGGCTCCTGAAGATTTACATTGAGCCATTGTTGGACGGCAGGCAGGGTAAGCTCTTTTACTACTTCCTTTAGCAGAGCTTCTTCCGCACGCTTTACCCGTTTTGCAATCAACCCAACCTTTACCATCGTTTTGACTAAACCATTTACGAAGCGACGCACCTTTTTTTGTTTTACTAACAGCCATTACAACTTCTTCGTTTTTTTGGCGCCCCAGTTTTTAGCACCAACTTTTCGACATTTAGCTAAAGCTCCACTTGCATAAGCACTAGGCCAGACTTTATAACGAGACTTAACTTTATGGTAGCACGCATCTTTCTTTGTCTTTGTTTTTGATTTGCTTGGTGATGTACTAACCTGCTTAGAGGTATTTGCCCTGGTTATCGTCATTACATCACATTCTTTACAAATTCAATGAAACCCATCGCGTGTAAAACATACATACCTAAACCCCCAAGAATCGCCCATTTAACTTGAAAAACTGTCTTTCTGATTTCAGAAACATCCTCTTTCAAGTCTTCCATATCTCTTATAATATAAGTTTGTTGTGTCGCATAGTGAGTAAACTGAACTCTCAGATCTTCAAAAGTATCCGCGGCGGCAACATTATCTTTTGGTGTGATTAACACTTCCACCTCTTACGAGCTTGGCAAATGCGTTTATCTGGCGTTTTCTTACAATCAATGCTATGCATTTTTTTCTGTCCTTCAGACCTAGCGCAATAAGACTTACGCCTTTTTGCATCCTTTGAACCCTTCTTGACAGTACCTGTAACGGCGGTCTTTAACTTAGAGCCAGGGTTTTTGCGTCGATACGCCTTAACCCCCGCCTCAGTCATCCCCGCGCCGGATTTGGTAGGCCGGAAATTCTTCTTACTCTTAGCAGGCATTGAAGGTTTTTTACGTTCTGCCATGATACTTATATTTAAGCGTGGAACGCCGTAACCATATGCGCCCCAGCAACATCATATTTGATGATTAAGTTGGTTTTAAACAAAACCCCTTCTTCAGGAATATAAACATCGTCTGCCGCATTATTAATGCCGCTAGTTTTTGTAATAAACACTACAACAGCGTTATCATCTTCTGGAGCCAACCCGTCAATAAAGTCTACTCTGTGAGAAACACTGTTTGAGATAGTAGTAAACGCCTTCAGCCGCGTCCGTCCTGTGTTAAAACTAGCCGAAGCCTCACTTGTCATCCCTACAGAAACATTTGCCGCGTACTGGGCACTGCATGTAGCAGAAACAATAGTTTTAAAGTACTTACTTCCTGAAACAGTTGCCGCCGATCCCGTAGAAACTATAACTTCTGTTAAGGACTTTCCATTTAAGTCGGTCCCAACAATAGTTACAGTTTTCCCGTTATCTGATGTTCCTGTAGTAGTAACACTAAGTTTACGAGCCTGCGCTTGAGTGAAAGAAGAATTAGCTATTGTAAACGTTGAAGACGGCCTTGCCGCCGCCGCAACGAAGGTTGTAGACGCAGCTTGTGCGTCTACAATTGTTTGAGCAACAATATCTGAGCCTGCCATATTAATATCCTTTAGGTGTTTGCAGCTTTATCCTGCAAGTTGTTCGCCTGCAAATAAGTAAACGTCACCGTAACTTGACCCGTAGCCGCAGCACCTCCTGCAGAAGTTAACGTAGCTGTTATCTGAGTATCCGTACCAAAGCGATCTGATTCATCCAAAGCCGCGTTTGCGATAGACGAGGTTTCCCCAACAGCTTTGATGTTAGTGTTCGCAATAAAATACTGAGCCGTGCCAGTTTTACCAACTGAAACAGTCGCTGCGCCAGCCGCATTACTGGCTATGGCAACTCTTATAGTAACGGAAAGAAGCTGCGAGTTTTCGGGAATAACTCCAACATCATAGGTTGTTGCCCCTACTGCTACTGCGGCGTCAATCATAATTGACTGAGCCATCACAACTTGCCCTACGTTAGCAACATTTTCTCCTAACAGGATGCCTGTTGTATTTTTAATTGTACCGGCCTTAATTGGACCTGAAAAACTTGTACTAGCCATTTTAACTTACTACCTTTCAAAAATTGCTGTTATATAATCCACTACCCTAATCCACTACCATAAACGATACACCAGGTCTAACCAAAAAGACAGAGTGCATGGCCCTCTGCACTTTGTTTTAAGACAGCCCTCAAAAGATAGGTTTCATCTTGTGTCTTAAATTTTTACAAGGTGTCTGCACCGAACGAGGGACATCCGGCGCAGACTATTTATTGTACGCTCAATAAAAAAAGGGGCGCAAGCCCCTTTCTTCAGTAGTTATTATACTACTTATTACGCACCAGGTGAACCGAACACACAACGTGGATCCGAAAATCCGAAGCTGTAACGCTCACGCGCCTTAAAGCGCATATTACCTGTGTCGAAATCAGCTTCCATGTTTGTATTTAATGGAGACCGTTCGAAGTGGACAAAACCACGAGGAGCATCTGTTAAGACGAAAAACGCATCTGGATCTGTCAGGAAGTCGTTGACAGCATAGCCGTCAGGCAACATACCCATAGAACGCATAGCGTTTACGTCATTGTCTGAAGTTCCAACACGAAGGTTAGAAACCATCAGACGCTCTGCAATGAACTGAAGTTGACGTGGAATAACCAACTTAGTGCCGCGCAAAGCAACTTTCAATCCACGCTCGTCTACGAACCCAGCAATATTGATGAGCGCGTCCTCGAGTGAGGTTTCGTTAAGATCAGCAGCAACAGTAGGCTCGTTTGCTAAGACCCCACCATTTACCAAAGGGTGATTTTGGTCACAAAGTGCGACTCCATCACCACCAGAGTTTGCACCAGCCAGGAACGCATTGTTCAGGATGGATGCAGCTTTGACCTGCTTTGTGTGAGCCATTGACCGAGCAAGAGCACGAGTGTAACGAGAGCCAAGACGATCATACAGATTGTCTTCAATCGCTTCTTCAGTGATCGAGAATGCCAGAGCAATAGTCTCGTGGTTGTAACGCGCAGTATATGCTTCTTGTGCATCATCAAAGCTGACGTTAGAACCTTCAGACTTTGTTGGTGCGGCTCCGAAGCCTGACAACATTACTTCTTCTTCAAACGCTCGGTCTGAGGATTCAGTAGTGTATATCTCTGCGTGTTGATTTTCATACCGAGAATACTCCATGCCAAAGAGGGCATTGAGTCCCGGCTCCAGTTCTTTTGCTAGTTGAGCGCGAGAAATAGCCATTTTCTAATCCCCTTATACACCAGTGACACTGACAGTACCCTGAGCGATTGAACCGTTCGGAGCATTGAAGTGATTGTTAATACGAACAATCAACGGTATTCCTGCTACTGTAAAATCAGCATTCCTCGGATCGTCCATTACTCCAACAATTCGAAGCGCAAGCCCCGCGGTTGTCGCAATAGTGTTTAGATCTGCTGTGGCAGAAGAATTACCTGTTGTATCGTTACCTGTGTTACCTGTAGCGAATGCTATGTTAGCGAAAACCGCTGCACGCACTTCGGCTTCAGTGTTTGCGCCAGCTACGACATTAGACGTGGCAATCGTAAACAACTGCATAGGATTGTCGTATACAAACGCTCTGACGGGATGATTTGCATCCGCACCAGAACCAGGCCAAAAGTTTGAGAAAATTGTTTCACCAGTGACTGAACTAACGTATTCACATCCATTAAACACACCTACAATAGAGACAGTTCCGCCTGCTGCTGCTTGGAGATCATCGATCACACCAGCCGCGGTAGGAATAACTGCCATACCTTTGTAAAGTTTATTTGTGTTGCCTGAAGCGATACGGTACTCAGTTACACCAGTGGAGTTGGGTGCAGCACCCACCATGCCATACGGACGTAGTCCGAAGGCTCCATTTGCGTTAGCCATGAGTCTTTACCTCTTAAAACTACTCATTGTTGTCGCCTTTGCGACCCCCAAAACTAACCCGACTCTGCCTGTTTTGTGTCATAGGCATCGAGGGGTGTTGTTCTTTCATCATGTCTTGGTCAACAGCAGTCATTTGTTCTCGGGTCCGGACTCCGTAATACTCGGATCGTTCTTTAGCTGTTTCCACAGGAATCCGGCAAAGCATTAAGCCTCCCTGACCTATAACTCCTGCGTGCTTACCCTCATCAATAACAGGGTATTCGTAACTCGGATACTCTTCCCCGCGAACAGGCTCCCAGCCCTCACGCAAGCGCGTGTGAACATTCATGGTGTCCTCTTCGTTGCGAATCGACGTCCGAATCCAACGGTGTGAATAGCCCTCTGGGGCAGGTGGAGCATCCAATCGACTTGGAGGTGCCCACGGTTTCCTTCGCTCTTCAGTAGAACGGTTCTTCGTTGCGCGTGGAGCGCGAGCCTCAGCTTCTGTCATCTAAATCTCCTTATGGTTTAACGTATTTAGCGTACTCTTCGAGCGGAACGCCAAGACGCTTTGCCATCTGGACTTGAGATGGAGAAAGCTTGACCTTTCTGCTGCGCCCCGAATTGCGGGAAGCGGAAGTATCAGCGGTGGCGACCTGAGAACTTCCTCCCGATTTTTGACCCTTAAATTTGTGCGGAAACTCCCGACGCATTCTTGAGTTAACCTCATTGTAGTACTCGTCAGACGTAGGATCAAATCCTTCTTCTTCAACAAGCTTACGATGAATTCCAAACGCGGCGTATGTCATTACTTCGTCTTGACCAAACCACTCGTTTTTTGTGGCCCAGCTTTGCGCCTTTGGATCAGGCTCTTGCACCGGCGCTTGTTGTGCAGTCGGCGCTTGTTGTGCGGTCGGAGCTTGCCCTTGAACCTGAACTCTATCTCCCTGAGACTGCTGTCTCTGAGTAGCGATTCGATGGCGCTCTTGCTCAATTTGAATTCTGTTAAGCTCTTGCTGGGATTCAAATAACTTGTCAACGTCTCCACTGTCTTGAGCGTCCCCATATTTCTGCCTAACTTGAGCTAACTGAGATTCTAACCGAGTTCCATATTCTGAAAGATAACCACTGTCTAAAGACTGCACACGAGTTTTTAACTGATCGTTTTCATTCTTTAGCTGTTGTGCTATCCGAACGGCTTCTGTTCGATCTCGCTCTTCTTGACGGTACTTTTCAGTAAGTTTTTTTATCCGTTTCTGTACGTTTTTACTGTAGTTTTCAATCTCTTCCCCACCTGAAGAATCATCTTCAGTGATTGTAGAGGCTTCCGCACCTTCAGGAGCGTCTGGTTGAGCAACCTCAACCTCTACATCATTACCTTCTTCTTCAGTGCTTTCTTTTAAATCTTCTTCAGACATTACCGATATCCCCTGGTTCTGAAATTGTTGCGATCACCTCGTCGTCATTGAGTATGCGGATCTCTCCGCCGTCAATTTTAAAGCGTGAGCCTGAATAGCGACCAATGCATACCCAATCACCTTGTTTGCACCAGGGCTCTTCTTCCCCGAATTTAACTGGATCTTTGTACGCTAATGGGCCAACTTTTAAGACATACGCAACAACGGTAGCTAACTGTTCTCTTTCTCTAATATGATCTGGTATATAAATACCGCCGTCGGTTTTTAATTTACCTTGATACGGCATAACAAGAATCCGCCAACCCGTAGGTTTAGGCAGTCTTTCAAGTAACGATTTGTCTAAAAGAGAGGGGTCAAGAACGCGCTCGTTGGGATCAACATAGGCTTTTTCTAAGCCTTCAGGTTCTTCCGTTTTAAGTTGTTCTGTTTTTTCTTCTGCGGCAATTGTTTCCGCGACATGTTCAGGTATCAATAAAGATGGATTCGACATCGTCTTCTGAGTTCTCCAGCAGGGTTTTCATTTCTTCCCTAATAAAGGTGAGTCCCTGTAACTCACCAACTAGGCTGCGGTACGTCTCGTAATCTTGAGCAGCACCGGATGTCAGATAGGTAGATATATCATCTTGCCTAACGTTAATACGTTTATACAGCGTTTGTGCAAATTGAACAAGATCCATTATTTTTTAACTTTCTTTTGCACTGCTTTAGACAACTTATCCATATGAAACAAAGGTTGACTTGTTGATGTGTGGGTTTTACCAGACATCAACTTGCCGTTTGTTTTATGGGTAGCGCCTTTATATTCTTTTCCATTTTTTAAAAAATGTTTTTGACCCATACCCATTAAAAAATTCCTTTAAATTTTTTCCCTGAAACTTGGACGCAGCCTCCATCCATATAGCCTTTATCCACAGAGCCTCCATCCATATAGCCCTTATCCATATAGCCTCCACCCATGAGACCAACAGGCTTTTTATCCACAGAGCCTCCATCCATAAGGCCCATAAACTTTTTCCTCATACCCTCGACTTTTGCGCGGCGAGCAGACTCTTTTTTCATATCCATAGCAACAGTACCTGGGTCCATAAAAGGTCTTTTCTTATCCTTTTTCCGTTGCTTTACTTCAGATGCGCCGTCTCCTCGGCCTCCGGTTTTAGTTTTAGTTTTGTCTTTAGATTTCATTCAACTATCCTCTTCCTATTTAGTTAAATTCTTGTACTTTTCAAACGATCTTAATCCACCCATTCCGAGCATACCCAAAAGCACTGTCATTAGCGAGTCCATATCGAATACAGGGAGCGGAGGTATTTCTTTACCAGAGAGAGCCACTCCAAACAGTATGCACGGCACAAGGACATAGTGGTAAAAAAGCGCAATTGAACACGTCCAGCCCACGCTTGGGCGCCACCCAGCAACAAAAAGACTCTTGTGTTGAGACTCTGACTTATTAACTTCAATTTGGGCCATTGCAGCGGCTGCAGCTTGTTTTTGAGCCATTGTCGCAATTTCGTGAGCCAAAGCATTTTTTTGATCCTTATCTTCAACAAACTTATCTAGTAACCCAGTAACAGGCCCTATAAGAGATCCAATCAAGTTTATCATGTTCTACTCTCCCGTCTTTCTCTAGAGGGGACTTTTTCTTTGGTTTTAGCGTAGGCTTGTGCGCCAAAGAAACAAGCTGTCAATCCAGACCCGGCAACAAAATAGGTAGGAGCCACATCAGACAAAAGACTAGCAGCATTATCAAGACCAAGTATGTCACATAGTACGATCCCACTTGGGTATAAGAGCATCCCCCATAAAGAAAACCAAGCCATTTTCCTAATTTGATCTTCTTTTTTATCTGAGTTTTGTATTTGTAAAATTTGTTCAGCGCGTTCCAGTTCTTCATCAGTTATTGTTCCGTCTTGATCCAAATCTAGATCCTTGTAAATACTGTCCTTCTGAAACAACTTAGTCACTCAGAGCGCCTCGATTAGTAACAAGCCAATATATAAAGGCCACGGCCCCGCCCAACAAACCGACAATACTAACCCCAGCAATACAATAAAGAAGTCCATCCTTAAAGGCTTTTTCTCTAGCCACTTTTTTACGAACACGCTCTAGCTGCGCCTCTTCTCGACTCCGCTTCTGGTCGGCTTGGTACCTAAGAAAATCTTGATAAAGTCCGGCTCGGCCTTGATAAATGAGCATGGTTTTCAATTCTTCTTCCGCTACTTTTAGCTTCTCTAACGCCATAAAGTTTTCAAGGTCTGCGCCACTACCAGACCGACTAGCATTTTTTTGAATCTCCGCCTTACAATCAAAGTAACTTGAAAGCTCCCGCCCACAGTCCATTATATCTCGACCATTCGCTAGAGCCTCTTTAACGGTAGAGATTGCAGCATTGGCTGTGGATATTAATGCGACTGCTTCAAAAATCATGGTTAAGTCTGCCTCTGCCTTTGAATCTCAATTCTCTCTCTATTCACATCGGATCTTTGATCGGCTATCTCTTCTTGTAGCTCAAGCCTGGCTGAATCCGTTGCGGCTCGTTGCATAAGCTTGTCTCTCTCAAGTTTCAACTCGTCTTCATCGGACTTAGCCTTTCGCTCCGTATCCGCGGCTTTAATAGCTAACTCTTGCTGTCGAATAGCTACTAGAGGATCTCCTGTGCCTTCAGGTTGTATCTGTTTCATAAGTTCTTGAGTGAACTGTGCCTCTAGTTGTGCCACTTTTGCTTCAGTAGCCACTGGATCCATTTGCTGTGCCATCTGCTGTACTCGAGCAGCAGCTTCAGCTTCGTTAATTTGACCTGCTTGGAAGGCCACTTGAATCTGCATATTTTCTTCATTCATCTGCTCTAACTCTTTATTAACAACACTCTTCGCCTTCATTGAGATGTGACGGAACATGTGCTCAAGAAGATTAGCTTGCACTTGAGGTGTTGCTTGCACGATAGGCATACGATAAAAACTAGCGTGTGTTGCAAGATGAGCATCGTGATCCTGCTCAGGGAAAACCTGAATCGGTAATCCTTTAGCCACTTTACCATTCTCAAATGCAGGATCTTCTGGTTGAGGTTGAGCGGGAGGTTGGGGCGGAGGCAGTATTTGCTCAATGTTTTGAACCTCAAGAGCTAAATACATCCTACGATACGCTTCATACAAATTATGCATCTGTGGATTAGATTGCGCTAACTGCAACTGAGTCTGCGCTAAAGTAACACGTTGCGCCATTGAGAAAATATTAGGATCTGAGACAGGTAGAATATCAATCCTGTCATCAAAATCTTGCGCCTTTACTTCTTGTTCTGCTCCTGGGACTTCGTAAGGATACGAAGGGGGTAAGTAGTCGCGTATAACGCCCGCCAACATCCGGAACTCTAACCGTTGCGCGTAATGCAATCGTTTGTGGATTGCGCTCATTACTTTCATGCCGCGCTCGAGCAACGCAACCGTGGTTCCTACCGGTTGTTGTTGCGAACCTGGTGAAGCCATTTGATTGTCGGCAATGGAGACGAAGCGCCGCCCAGAGTCAATAAGTACTCCCAAAAGTTGCGCCAGCGTGCCCGACGGTTCTTTGAACGGGAGCGGGATAATTGAATTCCGTATGTCGCCGCCAGGAGCGTCAACGTCCCTGAACTCGCCAGGGGACAATGGCTCATCGTCGTTACGAATGCGGATACCCCGCGCCTTGAATCCTGCTGGGAGGTTCGCCAGTGTTCCTGCATCAATCAATTGCCTTAATATTGAAGTGACTGCTTTGCCCAGCCCTCCAATCATATGAAGCAAACCGAACCCGTAAAAACCTAATCCCGGTAAAAACTTGTAATGCACAAAATAAGGGTTCTTCCGACGGGTCGGATCATCCTCATTATAGTTCCTGCGAATAGATAAAATCTCACCACTACCGAGATCTAATGTGACCAGATATGGAAGCCGGATACCGGTGGGCTCGCCATTTTGCCCAATATCTTCAAACCCTTCAAGGTCTAAATCAACATGCATTTCAAGAAGCGTAAAAAGAGATCCTGGCTCTGATTTTTCAATGCCATCTAGCTCTCTGACTTTTTGCCTAACTGGGCCATCCGCTTCTTCATAGTCAACTGAAAGATCAACATCTCGGTAGCTACCAACAACTTGTAGCTTGCGAACTTGATTCTCATCCATGCGAGTAATGTGCGTAACCCGCGGGCTGGTCGCCAAGTCCGTCGCGGAGTAGGGGACCACCAAATCTTCGGCGGGCACAAATCGAGATACGGGTCTCTGTTTTGTTTCATCAAAATACACCTTCTTAAAGGTTGATCCAGACAATGGCAAATAGAACAACATTTGATCTGTATCAGGATCAAACTCTTCCATGACCTCTGTCACCATAAAATTCATGAAGTCTTTGACTCGACGCGCTTGAGCATCACGCTCTGGCGTAGTCGCGCCTATAATCTGAGTCTTAACAGGACCACCAGAAGGCAAAAGTTCTTTATAAGCTTGTGCTTGGAACTGTGTGACAGACTCTGAAATCAAAGGGTGAGTGACTCCAGAAGCGCCCGCAAACGGCTGTGTTCTTTCTTCCGACTTAACGCCTAAAAGATCTAGACCATTGGTGTAACCTTCTTCCCACTCGGACCTCGAATCTCGGTCTTCCTCAAACTGACCTCGAAGATCAGAAGAAAGCTCACCTAACGTAGAGTCGTCTAAAAGTTCGGCAAGATTGGCATTATGATCATAATCCTCAACTAGGACTTCCATTCCGCTTTGATCAGCAAGTGCCTCAACCAACGCACCTCCGGCACCATCGTCGGTAACCAAAGCGCCACCTTCGAACTCCTCCGGCTCAAACACCTCCATTTCCTGCCCAGGGACAGCTTCCATTGAGCGGTCAATCATTGCGGTCATTTCATTAGGAGGAGTTGACATTAAAAAGTTCCTTTAAATGAATTTTTTCGAGTTACTACACCGCCAGAGCTAAAACGACGTTTTTTACGTGAGCCACCGTTAAAGTCCTTCAACATATAATCTGAAAATAGATTGTTTAGATTGTTGGCTTGTACTATAAAGTCGCCTCCCCCGCCCCCGCCCCCGCCTTTTATTATTCCCTTATTTTGAAGTTTATTTAGTACTTTTTCCGGTATTGGTTTTCTTGTCTTACCCGTTGAATCAGGAGCTTTGCCTCTAGCGACGTCTTCAGGTAACCCGCCACCCGGCGTAGCTTTGACTGGCTTTTTTACGGGGCGACCCGCTGCTGTATTTAATTGATCCCTATAAAGCATTGTAGACTTTCCGTTTTTGCCAACAACTTGAACCATGTCACCGTTTTTGCCAAGCCCATCTAGGCGGATAGTACCTTTAACTTGGTCGCCTTTTTTGTTTGTATAAAAAACTGTCCCGCCTATCCTTCCGGGTGTTCCAGATTTCATCTTTGCCATCAGTAGTACTCTCTCATCTGTGGGACATGTTCCAACTCATCATCTTCTTCGCCCGCCAGAGCGATAAACCCGCCCTGACGGAAGCGTATAATTGCCATAGTCATACTATCAACATAGTCATCATGATCACCGTAGGGGAAAGACGCCACTTCATCAATAACCTCTTCCGCAAACTTCTTCTCTGGAGCCCAAACCATTGCGGCCTCAAACATCGGTGCGACCATATGCATCCGAGTTACTTTATCACGACCCTTGCTTGGAGTGTAATTCAAGACAGGAATCCCTGTCCTTCGAAGCTCATCTGTTAACGGAGTTCCTGTGGCCTTCGCCTCAATCAAAACCATGTCTGGATCCCAATAATCATATTCTTCTAAAGCAACTTCTTTTAATTCCGGAAAGTTATAACGGCCTCGTCGAGCATCGAGGAGGATAATGTGATCGGGGCCACCTTCCTCGGGACAGAACACACCCCACGTTGTGATTGCAGAATAATCCGCCGTTTCTTTTTTAGAAAAAGCTGTGTCATAAGACTGCATAATATACTTAATATTTGGTATTTCTTCAGGTTCCCAGACATTCCACCACTCTTTTTTAACAATCGCGCCTTCAGATGCAGTCGGTTGTTGCTGCCACTGAGCATTCCATTTAGACAGTGGTAAGGCCGCTTTAACCTTTAATAGGTCATCTTTTCCCCAAAACTCAGGCCACAAAGGATTGTCAGACGGCATTATTGCAGGAAACTCAACCACTTCCCACTGATCCGACAGCGTGTCATTACCTTGGGCTTTCATCAAACGACCGGTTAAGTCCTTTGTTCCCCAACGGGTCATCACTAAAATAATAGCCCCGCCTGGCTGCAGACGTTGACGCGGGCCAGAAGTATACCATTCATAAGCATGATCGAATGCCGTCTCCGATAAAGCGTCTTGCTCAGAATGTGGATCGTCAATAATAAACAAATCGGCACCACGACCAGTTACTGCAGCCCCTACTCCCGCGGCAAAATATTCCCCGCCTTCAGCAGTACCCCACCGGCCCGCGGCTTTATCATCTGACTTTAAATGAACTTGTGAGAAAATATCACGATATTGGTCAGTGCCCATTAGATCACGGACTTTTCTGCCAAACCGCACGGCTAGTTCTGTGTTGTGTGTGGCCTGGATAATCTTTAACTTAGGGTTTCTCCCAAGAAACCAAGCAGGCATTAAATACGATGCAAATTCTGACTTTGAATGTCTTGGCGGCATGTTAACTATAAGTCGCTTCAGGTCACCTTTAGCAATTCTTTCTAATTTTTCAGCAATGATGCGGTGATGATGGCCTTCAATAAATCCGTCATAGACGTGATGCACAAAAGGCATGAACTTATCTTTTGCCGCTTCTCTAATACCAAGCCTAATTTCAGCCTCTTTTAAAGCTAAAATTTCTTTTAGTACTTCTTCCGGCAGAGCCTCTAACGCGGTTGCGTCCATATCTAAGCGGTTTTAGAAACGGGAGGGACAAATGGATTAGGGGGATTATTAGGTTGTTTAAATATATCTATCTCAGTAGTCCCTATGCCAAAGGCAGGATTATAAGGGAAATCTGGCTGAACCGGTGCGGGCGCCCCCGCGGCTGCAGCAGGTTGTTTTAAACCAGCGGTTAACGCCATAACATCTCGAGGCACTGGGGTAGCAGTAGGTTGCGCGGCAGGAAAGGGTGTGTACTTAAACGGAGCCATTATTCCTTCAGAATTTAATACGTTAGGCAACATCTGACCGGGGCCTGCTACGCCGCCGTCGCTTTCCGAGTACAAAGATGGCTCCTCTTGAGGAATTAAACCTGTGGCCTGTCCAATTTGATTTAAGTTAAATCCCTGTCCTAAAAGACCTTTTAAGACATCAGGAAGTGCGGTGCCCTCATTCGTACCTTGTATGGCTTGCAAGTAAATAGCTTGAAGGGATGGGTCAAGGGTTGCGTAGAATTGGGCCTGCTCTGCAGTAAGTCCGTTCTCGTCGAGACCACCAGGAGCAGCGGCAGGAACACCACCAGGAGCAGCGGCACCAACACCAGAACCAACACCAGCGGCAGAACCACCAGTAACAGCACTAATATAATCAGGAATAGGAAGGCCATTGTCACGGCGGAACTTAGCGTAGGTTGCGGCATCTACTAGTGTACCAGCGGGAAACCCTTCACCTGCTTGTACTCGTACAACATCACCATTTGCTCGTTGAACATATGATTCTTGTGATGCAGTTTTACCGCCAGGGCCTAACGTTAGAGTGTCGTTGCCTGACAATGTTGTTAGTCTCATAGGACTATCATTTGAGTTTAGGTCAATGTTATTGACAGGTGGTGGTAATGTTGATAGTCCCATAGGACTAGCATTTGAGTTTAGGTCAATGTTATTGACAGATCCCTCGGCAACAACAGCGCCAGGAGCAGCTGCTCCTAATGTTAGAGGGTTGTTGCCTGACAATGTTGATAGTCCCATAGGACTAGCATTTGAGTTTAGGTCAATGTTATTGACAGATCCCTCGGCAACAGCAGCAGCAGCGCCCTCACCTAATAAGTCAATATCGTTATCATTATACTCATTAGCCGTTGCTGACTGTGCGGCGGCTTTTCCACTGGCAGATCCCATATCTAAATAATCAAAAAAAGTTGGGTCAACTTCGTTTAAATTATTATTGATATCAGTGGTACTGAGGGCGCCCTTTAATCGGTCAGACGCCTGAATTGATTTGCGATCTGCAGCAAACTTTTTTTGAGCCTCTTCTTTAGGCATATCTCTTAAAATATTTATGTAGTTTTGGTACGCCTCTTGACTGATAACGTCAGGGTTAAATATTTCCGGAGCCGTATCGAACCCTGTGGTGAAGATGTCATTAGCGGCACCTTGAAAGTCAGCGGTATTAAATATACCTGTTCCTGCTGCTGAACCCGGACCTGAACCTGCTGCTGAACCTGGACCTAGGTCAGCGATCCCCGCGTCTAAGTCAGCGGCAGCGGCAGGCGGAGCGGCAGCACGAGTAGCGGCACTATTAGCGGTAGTTAAAGATTCTAAATTACTGGCATTATCTATACCTAAACCACCGAAAATATTAGTAGAATCGATTTCATTCAGCGTTTGTGCAAATTGTTGATTACTCAATCCATTAGCTTTAGCAAAACTTGCAACACCTGCAGCTAAATCGGTTGAGTCTATTGTGTTTCCAGCAGCTTTTAAAGCTGCGAAATCTTCTTTAATACTAGCTAGAGCCTCGGCTGGGGTTATATTTGGCTCCAAAGTTTTCTTAGTTATATATGCTGCTACGTCTTTTCGACCAAACTGCTGCGCCATTATCTTGTCTCCCCTAAAACCCCTGGAATGCCCTTATTTGAATACATGCCTGTTGGACTAAATGCGGCAAAATCACGGGCCGTGAACCGCGGGATTTGTATCGTTTTTGGTTTGATAGGCTCTACAGGTTTTTTTGCTTCTGCGGCAAGTGATGCTAGACCTAAAGCCTCTCGCTCATCCTTCCCTTCTCCACGAGCATCTAAGCTATTTTGGATATCTTGAGTTTCAAATAACTCTTTGTACTGCGCGGCCATTTCAGGAGTGTCTTTAGACCCTGGACCGTTCGCGTACACATTGACTACTCTCATGTTTCCGTCAACAGGTTCCAGCACTCTGCCGCCTACAATGTTGCCGTTAGAATCCGTGATATCTTCATATATTTGCCTATCACCCAGCATCCCTGGGGTATCCGCTTTGATAGCCTCAATTATTTCTGCCCCGCTGCTAAGGGCCATTTTTTTGGCTAATGCAAAGTCTCTAGCCATATTTTTGGCGTAGCTGAACCCCTCAATACCTTCCTTCTCTGCCTCAAGGGCGGCAGCAGAATTAGCGGCCTTTTTACCGTCGAGGATACCTTGTGAGATAACTTCCTTAGAATTAGCGGCCTTTTTACCGTCGAGGATACCTTGTGAGATAACTTGTGAGATACCTTGTGATGCTGCGGGGGCGACCTTTCCTGAATTTACGTTTACGTCTTCAGCATCAACTAGTTCCGGTGCTGGCGCTGGATTTAAATCGGTCACTGAAAATACTTGTTCCGGTCTTTGGCTGTATTGATCAGTCTGCGGCCCTAAGCCTAGCTGTGTCCGTGCCTCCTGCGTAGTCATTGTAGACGGACTGTTAAGTATCCGTTCCAGTGCCGCCTCTGTTTTAGTTTGTTTTTTGCCGTAATTTTGGCCTGCAGGAAATTCCGGTTGAGCAAAAAAATCTATCGGACTTTCTGGTATAAGGTTGTCAAAAATATTTTCAACCAGACTCGCGGAACCCTCGGAGGCACTCTCTTTTCTCCTCTCATCAAGCACCTTGTCCAACGCAGCTAACTTCTCAACACGCTGAGATTCCAAGGGCCGTGATTCAAGTTCAGTTTTACTTCGCTCTAGACCCTCATCGCTGTAAAGGTTAAAACCAAAATTGGAACCTCCTCCTTCTCCTTGGTCGTCCCTTATCCTATCTAACTCTTTCTCTATAGCATTGGCGTCGGCACCGATGTCTTCACTAGCCGCGGCTCTCGTGGTGGCACTAGGTCGCCCGTCTACGTCAGACGTTCCAATGTCTTCACTAGCCGCAGTATTACTGGTGGTTGCAGCCCCCACGTCATAAGCCTCAGACTCATAGTCCGTGACGCCCCCACCATTGGCAAAACGTGCGGTGACAAAGTTAATTAAAGCTTCCCCACCCTGAAGATTATTCATCATAAGTTCTTGGTCCGCGGTTCTAGAGTCCTGCAATGATAACCCAAATGAAATTACAACTGAAATTTTTTTAGGGGGCTTTTCACTTTTGCCTTTTATTGAGATATTAAATGATGGTGCGTGGTACACGGACCGAGGCCAACGGAATTAGGGGTGAATGAATTTGTGCAACCTAGGGCGGGAGGGTGGGCTGTGGCTGCCGCCCCCCAAAATTAGGGGGGCCCTGATCCCGATTTTTTAAAATCCCGAACCGATTTTGTCCAGGTTACCCCCACCCCAAAACTCGAACCGACCCCCAAAATTAACTAAAAAAAACTTTGAACATATGATGTAAAATCTGTTAAAATCTTACTTATCGAAAGGGCAATCCCTTCGATAATAAAAAACAACAACATAGAGAGAAAAATATGACTATCAAATATAACGACCTACGGGATCTGCTACTTGAAGCAGGTGTGGCATCAACCAGAGTAACTAAGCTCCGCATGGGCTTGGGTGACATCTTTGAAGCCTTTTCGTACTGCGATGAATACAACAGGAACTTGATCATAAAGAAGTTCCCTTTTATCGCTCAGTGCGCGAAGTTTTACGGCATGAACGAGAACATGTGTGATGAGTTTGAACATCAGAAAATCTCGATGGGTCCTTACCGCGGTAAGGGTAAGACGGTAAGACCACCAGTCGCCTTAAAGTAAATCAACAGCCCCCTTCGGGGGGCATCTTTGGAGTACTAAAGAATGAGAAAGATAGAACAGGAAATGGTAGACGCCATTAACGGACGGGAGAACTGGGCAAAAGGGAACACACAAGTTCGATGTGACGTGCTATTCCGAGTGGCAGAGGTGTTTCTGCATGGACACCATCTTGCAACGGTAGCTGAGGACGGGGAGGTTGTTACTAACATTGCGACACTTTCAAAATGGCCTACAGCCACAACAAAATCAAGGCTCAGAGCCTTGGGTGTGAACGTGCGGACACACCAATCCGTCACGTATCTATTCGGTCAACCAATCCAGTAAATCAACAGCCCCCTTCGAGGGGCATCTTTGGAGAACTAAAAATGACAGATTTTGAAGCATGGGCATTTATTTTAATAGTTTACGGCAGCCTTGGAATGATAATTATAGGTCTGGTTGGAAAATGTTATGAGATCATTCACGGTAAAAATAAATCTAAAATGGAGAATACTAATGAGTAACTATTCAATCAATATGGAGACTGCGGGGTATAGAGCCACGGTAGCACTGTATGCCCTGGACGAAACATTCATCGGAGATCCAGAAAACTACATGGGATTACATTATTTTTGGAACCACGAATACAAATACTATTTGAGACCTACGACGGTGTCCCAAAAGAAACGAGTGCATAAAAAATGGCTTGCCGCTGGTCTTGATATCACCGCAGTTTCGCAAGCACATTTAAACATTATCAAACAAGTATTAAAAATGGAGGATAACTGATGCTAGATATTAACTGCCGACACTGCGGCGAACCGTGGGACATCTACGAACTGCACGACTTCCCAGTTTCCTTTAAGAAAGCTGCCGCAATATTTGCCAAGCATGGTTGCGGGCTTTTTAACGCGGAGGATGATCCAAAATCCGCGACACGTTGCACTTTGTCCCCTAACACTGTGTTCGATGCGAACCTAGCCCAAATATCTGGAGTTCTCCAGGACAGTAGCCCGTATCCTGACGATTGGCTGGATGTTGAGTCCATCACTTTTGAGAGAGCCGGAGCAATATTTGCCAAGTATGGCTCAATTTCCTAGAACAAGAGGTAGCCCGCGAAAGCGGGCTTTTTTTGTCTTTAATTTAATTTAATTTAATTTAATTATTTAGTTATTAATAGGGTGGGTGGGTGGGTGGGCGGGCGGGCTGTATCGACCCGACCCGACCCGACCCGACCCGACCCGACCCGAAACCCGTTGCAGTATCATATTAAATGATGTTATAATTTATAGGAAACTATAGAAAAATATGAGGTGTATCATGGTTCCAGAATTCGTAGTAAACAAAGGGTTGAACGAGCTTTCTCCCGTTCGTTTTACAATAAGCGTGGGAGACAAGCTAAAAGAGTTCGAAGGGTTCGCGCCTACCGAAGCTAATCGGTATGACGAAGGGTTCCTTTGCCCTTTCGTGACCAAAGAAGTTCACGAGCAGATTTCAGATTACATGTTGAAAGACCTGAAAGGATGTTGTCCCACAGATATGGGAAACGTTTATTTTAATATTGACGCGATGACCTACGCTTCGCAGAAGCCCAACAGTCACGGTCTATATTATTGGGGTAATTGTTTTTGTTGGGTGGAGGTTTTATAGATGAAGTATTTTACCGAAGTTCGTGTAGAGCAAGTTTCTGGAGACAGCAAAGACTTAAACCGCTGTATTGAGGAGTTCCACACACTTAGAGGCGGGCAAGGTCTATTGTCGTGCGGTAACGGGGATCAGCAGAAAATTGACCAATTAACGTGGTTATGTGAAGATTTTATTAAAGACCATCAGCCTGATTTTGATTGGTGTAAAATGGAAATTTGGAATCATGACTATCCTGACGATGACGATGAGGAAGTAGAATGAAAGTCTTGTCAGTGTTCGATGGCATGTCCTGCGCGCAAATCGCGCTCGACAGGCTTGGGATTGATTGCACATATTATGCATCCGAAATCGATCCATATGCGATCAAAATCACACAAAAAAACTTTCCGAACACGATCCAACTCGGTTCGGTTTGCGATGTTAAGGCCGACAGCCTACCGCCAATTGATCTACTCATTGGCGGGTCACCGTGCCAAGGTTTTTCCGTGGCCGGCCGAAGACTCGATTTTTCTGACCCTCGTTCAAAATTATTTTGGGAATTCGTTCGGCTAATTAAAGAGGTTAAGCCTAAATGGTTTTTGCTCGAAAACGTCAAGATGAAAGCGGATTGTCAATCTGTAATTTCAGAAGCTTTAGGTGTGGAACCAGTCGAAATCAACTCTAGTTTGGTTTCCGCTCAAAATCGCAAAAGACTGTATTGGACTAACATTCCCTTCGAGGGCTTGCCAACAGACGAAAATCTAAAACTATCTGAGATATTAGAATCTGGGGTAGTCACGGATCGTGATAAAAGCTTCTGCTTGGACGCTAATTTTTATAAGGGTGGGAATCTGAAATCCTATTTTGAAAAACACCGGAGACAATTGGTGTTTAGCGCAGATGGATTAGCACAAATCGGTATCGACTGTTCAGGGATTAAAGGCCATGATTCTCTGAAAAGAATTTATTCGGCCTCTGGGAAATCACCAACACTCAATCAGTGCAACGGTGGGAATCGGGAGCCAAAGGTGGCGATTGACGAGGTCAATAAACTATGGCGGAAACTGTCGCCCCTTGAATGTGAACGATTACAGACGGTCCCTGATAATTATACAGATGGGGTTTCCAATACCCAACGGTATCGGATGTTAGGAAACGGGTTTACAGTTAACGTCATCTGCCATCTATTAAATAGTTTCTCTCTTTAGCTCCGATCTGGCGCGCCCGCGAAAGCGGGTTTTTTTTACTTTTAATTTAGTTATTAATAGGGTGGGTGGGTGGGCGGGTGGGCGGGCGCTGCTTCATGCTATTGTCCCGACCCGACCCGACCCGACCCGACCCGACCCGAAACCCAGGTTGATTTTGTTGTAACATCATATTAAATGATGTTATAATTATCCAGGATATAGGAGCAAAACATGAATAAAAATAAATTAGTAGGTAGCGGCTTAAAAGCCTTAAAGAAAAAAGCGATCGCGGACGCCCTGGGGTTCGCGGACGCCCTGGGGTTCGTGATGTATGAGGGGCCCTCTATTTTGGACGGCGCGCCAATTGTGGTGATTGCGACCATGAAATCCGGCAACAAGAAAACGGGAAACATGGTCCAGGTTTGGATTATTCGCTCGGATATGCACCCGGTTACTGCGTCAAAAGTTGGCGCAGATGCAGCAATTTGTGGATCATGCGCGCATCGTCATTACAATGGCGGCGCATGTTATGTAAACGTAGGACAAGCGCCCGCTGCAGTGTATCGCGCATATCTTGCGGGTAAATATAAAAGGTTGGACTTGGACTCGAGCAAGAATCCTTTTGCGGGTCGAATGGTGCGCCTGGGCGCCTACGGTGACCCAGCCGCAGCACCTTTTGAGGTCATGGATTATTTAGCAAACGCCGGAATCGGTCACACGGGATACACTCATCAGGCACGTCATGAGAATTTTGACCCGCGATTCATCAAATTGTGCATGATTAGCGCGGACTCACCCAAACAAGCTCTGCAATGGCAGGCCCGCGGCGCTCGAACTTTTCGGGTCGCGATGTCCGGGGATTCTATGTTCGATTCTGAAATAGAATGTTTAAGCGAAACCGAGGGCACCCAGTGCGCGGACTGTGGACTTTGTGCGGGAACCACTAATACTGCAAAAAGTATTGCGATCACAGTGCATGGGACTTGGAAGTCCTCATTTAAAACGGCATTAATCGCGACCACATCGGTCGCGTAACCAAGGGGAAAAATACAATGGAAAAACTGGAAAAACTGGAACTTCTGGAAGACGCTTTCTTGAAATTACAGCAAAAAAGAAAGTTTACGCTGGCGCGTGCTCGTGCCCTAAAATTGTCAGCTAAAATCGACTCGGGCAAAGAGATTACAGCTAAAATCTACTCGGTCACACAAGGACGTGGTCAGGCTTTTGTCGTTTCCACATCGAAAGCTCGAGCTATAGATGAGGCCGATCTCAGAACCATGGGACTCCCGGTGGTCAAGATCTTAGGTAAGGTACAAGTATTTACCAGAGCGTATAGCGACGGTTCGAACTATTTAAGCTGTAGGCCGCACAATGACATGCAGCTTGGGGAGGAGTATTTAGCGGCGATTTGTAGTAAGAGCGCCCAATACAGCAACGAGTTGTACGAGCGCCTAGACCCATCCTGGGTCTAGGCATTACCACAATCAAGAGGGCCGAAAGGCCCTTTTTTAATTTAGTTATTAATAGGGTGGGTGGGTGGGTGGGTGGTGGGCGGGCGCTTCTCTACGCTATTGTCCCCGACCCGACCCGAAACCCGACCCGAAACCCGACCAATGCGCTAACCCCACGGAACGCATGTGCTCGAACACCGATTCGAGGTCCTGGGCGCAAAAACCTTGGTCACAGGCCACCCCCTCAGAAGCCACGGCACGCGCATCACGACCTTCAAATGAAAATAGGCACCCGTCCCTTAACCTCTTAACCA
>Ga0209336_10000301_pt1 | contig 25823 bp, 27 predicted proteins | sample LinPmetageLP32_FD_184042 | JGI IMG/M metagenome (GOLD analysis project Ga0209336, IMG submission 184042) | Marine viral communities from the Pacific Ocean - LP-32 (SPAdes) (version 2) | ecosystem: Environmental > Aquatic > Marine > Oceanic | place: Pacific Ocean | collected 2009-08-23
TTTCATATTGTAACCTTTCATATTAATTGTAGTTGGGTTTGTGGAGTGGTGAATAATCCTTCCTGGACAAATGTTTTGACCTGGAGCGGGATTTGTTTAACTTTCTCAGGGATATAAACATCTGGGAAAGAAAAGCTTTTGTATTGGAAATTGGTTCTATCGCTTAAATAGTTAGTTCTTAAAACTCTGTATATCTTCTGCCATACTGGGCCGTGATTACCATACCCAGGTTTTTTTAAGTAGTAGTCAATTGCGTGAGCTATTTCGTGGCATATAACCAAGGCCAAAGGCGCTCCAATGTCTTTTTTTGGGTCGCCATACCAATCCCCTATTTCTGGGTCATTGCTAATTTTGTTATATTCTGTCCAGGCAACTTTTCCAGATTCAAGCTGCTTAATAGTTTTGGCATATTGCGCTTTTTTACCTCTTAATGGGGCAACCTGCTTGGCTAAATATTCTTTCCAAGAAGCAACCCAAGAATCATCAACAGTATCCCATTTATTTGGGTTATCAATATAACTTTTAGTAATACCAATCCACGGGACAAACTTTCCATTTATAATTTTTCTGCCTCCCCTGCAAATTCTACCTTGTGTAGTAACAGCAACTAATTTATTCTTAAAGCTGCTAGTTACTAGGCCTTCCTTTTCAGCAATGGCAACAATATCAGCAACCATGCTTTTATAGTCTTTGGCAATTGTATCGAACATGCTCAAATTATTTGTTCCCTTCTGTTACGATTGATTCCGCCCAGGTGTTTCCCTGGGCTATGCTTTTGTCTTTAGTCCCTCCAGTTAATGCGTATATTTTACCTTGTTCTGGTTTGTCTTTTATTATTTCAACTGGAACATATTCTGTCCCCCCAGTTTCTGGATTTAACCACAAGGCATAAGGTTTCCCATCTATCATGCCTTTAGAATCTTTGTTCTTTTTGCTGTATTCTTTTTTTGTCATTTTAAGCATTTATTTTGTTGTCCTTTCTGTTGGGATTAATGATTTTTTTGGTGGTTTCTATTTTCATTCCTCAAACCTTCCACTTGATATATAGGAACTAATTGGTATTATGTCAATACCCAAACGGTACTTTTTAGGAAATAAAATGAAAATAATATCTAAACACCTTCATTTATCCGCAGATGTCTGCGAATTATTGAAAGAAAAAAAAATTAAAGAAAGACGTTCAGAATCGTCAATTGTTGATGATATCATAAGAAACACTTTGCAAAATAAGCTGCAAGAGGATGTAAAAAATATCATCCAGGCTGCTGGAAGAGTGTCTTGACTACTATGCAAAAGAGAAAAGGTTCTAATTTTGAATTAGAAATCGTAAAGCTGCATACAGAAAAACTAAAGGTTCATGCACATAAGCAGCCTTTATCTGGAGCTTTAGGCGGAAGATTTAAAGGCGACCTGGTAGTAGCTGGCATGATTGCAGAATGTAAGAGGCGCAGAAAAGGTTTTACCACTTTATACAAAGCGATAGAGCAGGATAATTCTGACCTGGTATTTGTTAGGGACGACAATAAAAAACCATTGGTTGTATTACCCTGGCACACATACGAACTCATCTTAAAATGGTTAAAATTAGCCGAGAAATTTCCACCCGAGCCAGCGGATTCTGGTGATAATGAAAAGGAGAAATGACAATGAATTTAGATTTAGGTTCAGATTCAGTTGAATATGTGGCTTGGAAGGCCCAAGAAAAAAAATGGTATGTAGATGGGGAGGAATGTCCTTTATCCGCTTTCCTTATTGATGCGGAAAGTATTAAATTAGGTCAAGGTAAATTAGCAGCAGGAGTTTCACCAGAATGGATTTGGAATGAAAGCCCTGGTAAAAAGCAACCTATCCAAGAAGGATTTAAAAAAGCTTTTTATCTTAAAATATATATGTCAAAGAAACATGGTTCGTCTGTAACAGAATGGCGAGAATGGATGACAACACAAAGAGCCTCAAGAGATGCTTTAATGCTTTTATGGAACTCAGTAGATAAGTTAGAAAAAGGTAAACTTATGAAAGTAACCATTAAAGGCAGCAAGCCAACAAAAATGGGAGAGGCTACAGTTAATGTACCCGTTATAACTTTTGATTCCTGGGTAGCAAGACCACCAGAAAAACCCGTAGAAAAGGACGCAATAGAAGAATTACTATCAGATGATGACCTAGAAGATGAAATTGACTGGGGATAGATGTCCGACATATCTGAAAAAATGCAGGAAGTGGCTACTCATTTCTGGGGTGAGCCGACTTCAAAATCACAGACTGAGCTGCGCTGGGGTAATCATGGATCAAAATCCGTGAACTTATCCCAGGGTACTTGGTACGATTTCGAGAAAGAAGAAGGCGGAGGTGTTGTTGACCTGGTAAAAAAAGAAATGCCAAGTCTTAATGGTTCTATCCAGGGCTTTTTAGAACAGTTTACAGACGCACCAATACAGAAAAGCAAAAAATCGACTATATATGACTACACAAATTTAGAAGGCGAAAGAATATACCAGGTAATACGTTACGAACCTAAAACCTTTAGGCAGCGAAGAATAGACAATGGCCAGGTGGTATGGAACTTACAAGGTGTAACTCCCCTACCCTTTAGACTCGATTATTTCCATAATAAGTCCCTGGTATTTATTGTTGAAGGAGAAAAGGACGTATTAAACCTGGAGAAATTAGGAGTAGCAGCAACCTGCAATTCAGGGGGTTCTGGTAAATGGACACAAGAACACAGTAAATATTTAAAAGATAAAGACGTTGTTATATTACCCGATAATGACGAGCCAGGACAAAAACATGCCAGGGAAGTCCAGGCCTCTCTTCAAGGCATAGCAAAATCCGTAAAAACTCTGGATTTACCAGGACTTTTACCCAAACAAGATTCATACGACTGGCTGCAATCCCATGACATAAGAGATTTAATGCGGATTGTTGAACGGTTGGAAGTAACCAAAGATAATACACCCATAAAAGTATTATCTATGGCTGAGGTCATAGCCATGCCGCCTACTCCTTGGCTCATCAAGGACTTTGTCCCCGAAGGTAGTATGGCTATGATTTACGGCCCACCAGGTAGTGGTAAAACATTCTTGGCCTTAGATATGGCCCTGCATATAGCCCACGGTATAGAATGGCATGACAAGCCCACAATACAAGGTTCGGTCATGTATATAGCTGGCGAAGGTGTCGGAGGCCTTAGAAAGAGATTACAAGCCTGGCATATAAACAAAAACCTTGAGCCTACTGCACCGCTGCACATAATTCCAGTAGCCGTTGGACTATTAGATGAAAAAGAAATAGATAATCTTATCGCTACCATACAAATATTGGCTACAGATATAAAAATGGTGGTGTTTGATACGGTTGCCAGGTGTATGACGGGTGATGAAAACTCGGCCCAGGATATGGGACAAGCTATTAAGGCACTAGATAGAATCAAACAAAAATTCAATTGTTGTGTTGTACCCATTCATCATAGCGGAAAAGATAGAGATCGAGGCGCAAGAGGATCAACAGCTATGATAGGAGCGGTGGATGTATCGTTACGAGTTGAGCGCCAGGACAAGCAGCTCTCCTTAACAAGCGAAAAGCAAAAAGATGCCGAGGCCCAAGACATTACCTGGTTTAATTCAAAATCCATTGAGCTTCCAACCCCTGGATTAGACCTGGGCGACAATGAAACAAGTTTAATATTAGAACTTGCGGATGTTCCTGGTCAAAAAACAAGGAAAATGACTCCTTCTCAAAAGAATGTTTACGCAGCATTACAACAAGCAATTAATGAATGCGGAGTAACAGAACCAAGCGAAAGAATACCAGGTAAATGTACAACTATTGATATGTGGAAATTGTATTCTTATAACACAACAATCTCTACTTCGGACAATGAAGATGCTAAAAGAAAGGCATTTACCAGGGCTGCAAAATCATTAAAAGATGCAGGATTTGTGGACATATGGAGAAAGTTTGCCTGGACAAAAGGACAAACAGCGGACGGACAAGTTGTCCAGGCTATAAATGGCAGTAAACCAGGGGTTGTAGACTAATGGACAAAAAACACGGACAAGAAAACGGGGGGTATTTGGACTTTGGACGGACAGGACATATCCCTAGGGATGTCCGTCCATTTGTCCAGGGAGGATTTGTCCTATGAAAATACAGATAAATAAACAAGCTTTGGACATCATTGATAAGGTAGATGCAATTAATAAAAAGATGAATGAAAAATGGGGTGTTGGCATTTTGGAAGAACATATGCCAAAGGTCATGGAAAAGTTTGAACGGCAGCATAAACGATTATTTGATGCCATTGATTCTAAGGATAATGCTGTAATATACAAAGAGGCCACACAAACTATAAAAGCCTGGTCATATATTGATAAAAAAGCTGAACAGATAATTGCAGCAGCACCACCGCTGCTCTGGAAAGTAAAACATAGCAGCGGACATATTTTGCATGTCCATAATTCACAAGACCCAATTAAACATGAAGGTATCGTGTTTTCGCTCCAGGAATTGGTTAAGTTTGTACCAGCCAAGGTCATAGAGCTTAAATTACAAATAAGAGCAACAGTAACCCAAGTAAAGGAGATTAATGATGACAAGTTGGTATAACTTTTGGTTTGCACCTCGTCCTAAAAAGATAGAATGGAACAAACTATCTAAGCTAGAACTTGAGGCCCTGGGAAGAGAACATGGCATTGAACTGGATCGTAGATTAAAAAAAGCAACACTTATAAGACAATTGCAAAAGAAAATTGTATGAGGACATTTAAACCAGCCATAAGACAATCAAAGCCAGAAACGAGAAGATATGCGGTGCTGCCAGCTAAATCTATCCAGGATGATGACATACATCCAACAACATTGCGTGTCCTTGGTGCTATTTGTTTACACACTAATAAATACGGCATTTGCTGGCCTTCAAGAGTTACAATAGGCCGTCATGTATCAAGGACTCCTAAAACTGTTTCTACCCACATTACAAGGCTAATTAAAGAGGGATATATAAGGAAACTAACAAAACGAGGTTATAAAATACCAGGTTGGAAAAGAAACTCAAGATACGCAACAAATAGATACCAGGTATTGTATGATGGAGTGCAAACTACCTTGCCAAGTAAAGAACAATTCTATGCTCCGAGGCCAAAGATAGCAGAGGAATATCCCGAAGAGTTGGAGGCAGAGAATAGTAAGGGGGTTAAAGGGGGAGAAAAACAGGATGTTTCTAGTATTGCAAGAGCATTTTGTAATGGAGTGCAAAAAGCATCTGGGGTGGTGCGAAATGTAGAGAATCAGACAAAAGACGCAGAAACCTTGGCAGAATTGATGGTGAGTCCAGAAGAAGTAGAGGAGGCCACGGTCAGTATGACTTTGGAACGCAGGAAACTAGGCCAAGACCCACCGTTGCAGCTTAACCAGGTTGCAATGTGGGCTGGATTACAGTAGATTTACAATAACCAAACGTTGGAATGGGAAATGAAATGACATTTGATGAAGCCTGGAAAGACTCAGTAAAAAGCAAAAAATGGCAGAAATCAGCCACTATTAATAAAAAAAAGGGCATACCCCCTTCCCCCGCCCGCCCTGCTACTCGTAGGGGGGTATCTCACGAAATTTTTGAGGAATCCATGAGCGAAGATAATATTAACAACCCGCCGCACTACAAACAATATAGCCTGGAAGCTATTGAAGGCATCAAAGGCAGCATGTCTAAAGACGAGTTCCAGGGATATTTGAAAGGAGCAGCGCTTAAATATTTGTGGCGCTATAAATATAAACAAGCGCCCGTGGATGATTTGCGAAAAGCCAAATGGTATTTAGATAAATTACTAGAGGAAGTGTGTAATGAAAGACCAACCATTAGCCGTGAGAAAAGCTAGAGAAGTTTTAGCTAAAGGCGATAAAGATGAGCGAGAAGCAGTAGTCCAGGAACTAGAGGCTATAGCGGCAAGTGAAGTAACAGATGTTATTACCTGGAATGCAGATGGTCATGTAGCTATGAAACCATCTGATGAATTGAGTCATGGTGCAAGGAAAGCGATTAAGAAGGTTAAAGTTACACCAACCAGGCAAGGGTCAAGTATTGAAGTTGAGATGCATGACAAGATGGGAGCGCTAAGAATGTTAGCCAAACATCATGGATTATTAGATTCGACAAGTGATGTTAATAGACCAAGTGTAATTGGGATTAATTTGAAAGGGCCTAATGTAACCTATGAAGTTAAAGACAAAGACGAGAAGTAATTGGTACGGACAAGTTATGCGAGAGCTTCGTATAGATAGAGGCTTGACGTTAATGGATGTAGCGGAAGCAGCAAAAGTAGATGTGGAAACTATTAGACGTATTGAAATGGGAATATCAATGGGTCAATTTAGTTATGTGGAAAGAATATTTAAAATTTTAGATCACGAAGTGGAGATAGTACCGATAAATGCCGAGAGCGAAAACTTCAAAAGACCGTAGTAAGCGGAGAGAAAGAGTAAAACCTACTGAGGCTATTGAGGGCTTAGACTTAGATTTTTCTACTGCGCCTACAACCTGGAACTTTCTCCAGGACAATAGTTTCTTCCGAGGGCTGCTTGGGCCAGTTGGGAGTGGTAAATCGTATGCTTGTGCTGCTGAAATAGTAATGAGAGCGGTGCAACAAAAACCAAGCCCCGTAGATGGCATACGATATACCAGATTTGTGGTGGTTCGAAATAGTTATCCTGAGTTGCGGACAACAACTATTAAGACCTGGCTAGATTTATTTCCAGAAAATAGGTGGGGTTCAATGCGGTGGAGTCCGCCTTTGACTCATCATCTAAAGCTGCCGACTAGAGGTGAAGCTGCGGGTATAGATTGTGAAGTAATCTTCCTGGCATTAGACCAGCCGAAGGATGTCAGAAAACTCTTGTCCCTGGAATTAACGGGAGCTTGGGTTAATGAGGCAAGAGAATTGCCATTAGGTATTGTCCAGGGATTAACACACAGAATCGGGAGATATCCGCCACGGTCTAAAGGCGGATGTACTTATCGTTTTATTATTGCCGATACTAACCCACCAGATTCCGATTCCTGGTGGCATAACCTGGCTTTAAAGAATCCTATTAAGGGAAAGTACCCCTGGACGTTTTTTCAGCAGCCTGGAGGTATGATTGAAATTGAGGGTAAAACAGATGACTCAACTTTTGCGGCTGGTAAACATTGGATCGAAAACCCTAATGCGGAGAATATGCAGAACTTAATACCTGGATATTACTTGCAGCAGCTAGGCGGTAAGGATTTAGACTGGATACGGTGTTATGTTGGCGGGCAATATGCTTTTGTTAAGGATGGTAAGAGTGTATGGCATGAGTATGATGATACAAGTATGGTGGAAGATGCTATTGAATTGGATACATCCCTACCTATACAGATAGGATTAGACTTTGGATTAACTCCTGCTGCCGTATTTGGTCAGCGATTACCAAATGGACGGTGGAATATACTGTATGAAATTGTTACGGAGGACATGGGCCTGGAGAGATTTGCTCAAATATTGCTGCATGAACTCAATACCAGGTTTCAAAAGTGTGAACCTGAGATTTGGGGCGACCCTGCGGGGCAAAAAAGAGATGAAATATTTGAGGTAACAAGTTTTGACCATCTCCGCAGCCTAGGATTAAACGCAAAACCAACCGCATCTAATGATTTTATGGTAAGAAGAGAGGCTGGTGCAGCGCCTATGCTTAGGTATATTGATAAACGTCCTGCCCTGGTCGTGGATTCTGAGTGTAAAAGGCTGCGTAAATCCCTGGCTGGAGGCTATCATTTTAAAAGAGTGGGTATAAGTGGTGGTACAGATAGGTTTAGAGATGTGCCAGATAAAAACCAGCATTCTCATATTGGTGATGCTTATGCGTATTTGTTATTAGGTGGCGGTGAACATAGACGTATTACCAGGGGTGTATATAGAAATGCTTCTTTTGGATCGCAACAGATAAATGCTAACTTAGATTTTGATTTATGGTAGATATAGTAAGCTTTGCTAGAACTTTTTTGCCACCAGAAGCAACTATTATGCCTTACTCTCGTTCACATTATTACATGATGCAACTTAATAAATATCAAACAGCACTACAAAAAAACGTTCCTAATTATTTAGATTTTTTTGATGCTCAGGCTGCAAGCGGGCCTAACTTTACAATATTAAGAAATGGTATTCCAATGGTAGCAGCAGGATTTGTTCCGTTATGGCCAGGTGTTTTTGAAGGCTGGATGTTAAGGGATGAAAGAGTTAGTCCCCACGGAATACCTACAGCGCTGGTAAGTAAACGGATATTTAGTGGGTTACGTTCTATAATGGAACTACATAGGGTGCAATTCCACGTTCATAGCCTTGACACTAGGGCTATTAAGTATGCTAAATTTCTTATGTTTAAACAAGAAGGTTTAATGGAACAATATGCTCCAGATAAATCTAATTATGTATTAATGAGGAGATTATATTAATGGGTGGATTATTTAGAAGTCCTAAAATACCTGGGCCTGATCCTAGTATTGCGGAAAATGCAAGGTTAGAACGAGATCGTTTAAGAAGCGAAAAAACAAGTACTAATAAACAAATATCATCAAGACGTAAAGCAAGACGAGGTGGTAATAGAATGCTGCTTAATGCTTTACATGGTGGTACTGCTGGAACTAATGAAATGGCAGATATGACTGGTCTTTCAAGTACTTTAGGTTCTAAACAAGGATAATCATGCAAAAACTTACTGTTCCGCAAATTTTACAAAGATCAGAAAAAGCTGATAGTAGAAAAGAACAATGGCGCTCAATATACGAAGAATGCTATGAATATGGATTGCCGCAACGTAATTTATATGGTGGTAGTTTTGAAAATAATGTTCCTGGGACAAATAAATCGTCTAGGGTTTTTGACTCTACAGCGGTGCATTCTACACAAAGATTTGCAAACAGAATACAATCGGCATTGTTTCCGCCTTATCGTAAATGGTGTGCATTAGTTGCAGGAGAAGATGCTAAAAGAGAAGTAGATAATCCACAAGAGTTACAAGAGGCTTTAGATATATATACAGAAAAAATGTTTGCTGTATTAAGGCAATCTTCTTTTGACCTAGTAATGTCGGAGTTTCTTTTAGATTTATGCGTAGGTACTGCGGTTATGCTTATTCAACCAGGAGATGAGTTAACTCCTATACGTTTCGAGGCTGTTCCACAATACCTGGTAAGTTTAGAAGCTGGGCCAAATGGAACTATAGATAATGTGTATCGAAAACTAAGAATAAGAGGCGAAGCTGTTCAAAGGCAATGGCCTGATGCTAATATTCATGCTGTATTACAAAAAGCAATAGACGATAAACCAGAAGAAGATATAGAATTATTAGAAGCAACAATCTATAAACCAGACGAAAACATATATTGTTACCATGTTATAGATGTTAAAAATAGAGAAGAGATTGTTTATAGAACATCTACATCTACATCCTGGGTAATTAGTCGTTACATGACTGTTTCTAACGAAATAATGGGTAGAGGCCCATTGTGTAGCTGCATTGCTGACGTTAAAACATTAAACAAAACAAAAGAATTAATACTTAAAAATGCTAGTTTAGCTATATCTGGTGTGTATTTAGCTGCGGATGATGGAGTTTTAAATCCTCAAACTGTGCGTATACAACCAGGGGCAATAATACCCGTAGCTAGAAACGGTGGCCCACAAGGAGAATCATTAAAACCTTTACCAAAAGCGGGCGATTTTAATGTAGCACAATTAGTTATACAAGATTTAACAGCTAACATTAAAAAAGTACTTTTAGACGACTCTTTGCCCCCAGACACTATGAGCGCTAGAAGTGCTACAGAAATTGTGCAGCGCATGAAAGAGTTATCACAGAATATGGGTTCGGCATTTGGTCGATTGATTACAGAAGCTATGCTGCCAATTGTTAGAAGAGTTTTATTTATAATGGATTCTCAAGGATTAGTAGACATGCCTTTAAAAGTAGATGGCCAGGAAATTAAAGTTGTTCCCGTATCTCCCCTAGCCCAGGCACAAAGTTTAGATGAATTAGAAAATGTTATGAAGTTTGTGCAAATTAGCCAAGGTATAGGGCCAATGGGCCAAGTTGCTTTAAACCAGGACGAAACATTAGATTACATTGCTGATAAACTTGGAATACCTGGTAAAATTTTAAATAGCCAAGAAGAAAGAAAAGCTATGGTTGCCGAAATGACACAAATGGCACAGCAAGCAGGAATGATTCCTGGCGCTGAAGGTGAAGAGCAAGGAGAGCCACCAGTAGAATGAGTTGGGAAGATTTAAAATTAGTTCCTAATCCTGAAAAAAAGGAAGCGGAAGATATAGATATAATAATTACTAAAGTCTTTTCGACTAGAGATGGGGCTAAAGTATTATCATATTTAAAACAAATAACGATTGACCAGCCCACCTGGTATCCAGGTGAAGATGCGAGTCATGGTTATGCAAGAGAAGGACAAAATTCTATTGTCCGAGATATTTTTAAACGTATAGAGAGGACGAGAAATAGATGAATGATGCAACTGAGGCCGTTCAAGCTGAAAACCAAGAGGCCAGCGAAAACGAAAACCAAAGTCTTTTAAATCCAACAGTAACCGAAGAAAATACAGAAGAAACCGTAGATGTCGAAGAATCATCCATTAATCATCTTGCACAAACAGATGATGACGAACCAACAGTTAAAGCAGCCGAAGAAGAAAAGAAAGAAGCTGCTGAAAAACCTGAAAATGTCATTGACGCACATTGGGATAAAGATAAAGGCGAAATTAAAATAGACGAATTGTCAAAATCTTATCAAGAATTAAGAAACAAAATGGCTACTGGTAAGCATAAACCTCCTAAAGATGGCCAATATAAAACAGATTTTGTAGAAGGTTTAGAGCCTGACGATCCTATGATGACCGATTTTGTAGAGATTGCTAAAGAAAACAATATGAGCCAAGAGTTATTAGAACAATTAACGGGTTTTTATTTAAAATCGCAAGAAGGTTTAGAAGAGCAAATAGGTTTTAAACAAGAAGAAGAATTAAAAAAATTAGGAAATAATAGTGAAGCTATTATAAAAAGCACAAACAATTGGTTAGGTAAATTTCAAACTTCAGGAACGTTAGCTAAAGAAGAAGTAGAAGCAATAGCTAACGCATCTACTAATGCAGCTTTTATTTCAGGATTAAATAAAATTAGGCGCAGTTATGGTGAACAAACTATACCTACAGCAAATACACAAGAAGTCGATACAACAACTATGTCAGATATAGAAAGTATGATGGCAGATAAAAGATATGGTGTTGATAACAACTATACTAAAAAAGTAGAAAAAGCTGTCTATGATTTACATGGAGAAAAATACTAATGGCTAAAAAGGGTTTATATGCAAATATGAATGCCCGTAAGAAAAAAGGAATTAGCAGACCTAAAAGTAAATCTACGGTGTCTGCTAAAGCTTATTCTAATATGAAAGCGGGCTTTCCTAAAAAGAAAAAAACATAGTTATACGTACTGCTATTACTGACAAAACTCCGTAGTCAGTTTGAGATAACAATCTATTCTGGATATATTAAATTAACTGATAACCTATCTCTAATGGGCCAGTTTTATGGGATGCACTTCGCCCCGAAAGTGTAGCTACCTGGCCCACGGATAACCAGCAAGCGAATTAGAAGATTTTATTAATTAACTTAAAAGGATAAAAATATGGCATTAAGTGTATCAAATGCTTTTATTACATTATTCGATTCAGAGGTAAAGCAAGCTTATCAAGCTGGTAGAGCCTTGGCTGGTTTAACTAGAGAAAAAAATAATGTAGTAGGACAAACTGTTTCATTCCCAAAACTTGGAAAAGGAATAGCTACGATTAGGACTCCGCAAACTGACGTAACCCCTTTATCGCTTGATTATAGTACAGTAACAGCGACTATGACGGATTACATAGCAGCGGAATATTCTGATATATTCAATCAAACAAAAGTAAACTTCAACGACAGACAAGAATTAGTACAAGCTGTAGGCGGAGCAATATCAAGAAGAATGGATCAAGTAACAATAGATGCTTTAGTAGCAGCTAGTGGAACTGGGACTGTTGCAAATACTATTGCAGAAAATGGTTCTTCTGGTTCTGCATCTGGTTTAAATACTGGTAAAATTCGTGCAGCAAAAGCTATTCTTGACCGCAATAATGTTCCAACTTCAGATAGAACTTTATTAATTCATGCTAATGCTTTATCTGCGTTACTAGGTCAAACAAGTGTTACTAGCAGCGACTTTAACAGTTTAAAAACTCTTACTGACGGTGAAGTTAATACTTGGCTTGGTTTTAACGTAGTAACAATAGGCGACAGAGATGAAGGCGGATTAGCAATTGATGGAAGTTCAGACCGAATTGCGTATGCATTTGCAAAATCTTCAGTAGGTGTTGGAATGGGTATGTCCCAAAAAACATCTGTTGATTATATTCCAGAGAAAACTTCATGGCTTTGTGCATCAATGTTCACGGGTACGGGAGTGGCAATAGATGCTCCTGGAATCGTAAAAATAACTTGTAGGGAGTAGTAAATATGGCTTTTTCAAGAACTGGATGGAATCCAATAGGCGGTCAATCTAAAAAAGGTTCAGCGCCACAACTTTGGTCATACACAAGCACAGACAGTATTGCTGACGCAAATAGCGCTGCATATTTTAATAATGTATCGGATGAAGTAAGTGTAGGAGATTTAATCTACTGCGTAACTTCAACTGGCGGTACAGCAGTTGCAACACTTGTATATGTGTTAACTAATGCGTCTGGAGTTGTAGACGTAAATGATGGAACTACTTTAGCTAATACAGACGGTGATTAGTAGTTACGAATAATTAAGAGGAGAGGTTATGGCTTCAGGCGATACTAAATTATCTATATGTTCGGATTCTTTAATAATGCTTGGAGCAGCCCCCCTCTCCTCTTTTTCCGAAGGAACAGACTCAGCCCAGGTATGTGATAGATTGTATGATGATATTGTTGATACAGTTATTGCTATGTATCCCTGGACATTTTCTTATAAAAAAGTACAGCTTGCAAGAACTACAGATACTCCAGTAACCGAATGGAAATATGAATATCAATTACCATCCGATAGTATTGGTTCTGGAGTTAGAGCTTTGTTTACAACTAATTCTGCTGGAGCAAGACCCGTTAACCAAGGGTGGGAAATTTTAGAAGATAAACTATTAACAAATTTAGAAACTGTTTATGTTGATTATCAATTTAAACCATCTGAAGCAGTTTTACCAACTTACTTTATACAACTTCTTAAATACTGGATGGCTTGGCATATAGCTGAACCAGTTACCGATCAAATTACTAAAGGAGAATACTTTCAATCTTTAGCAGTAGGTTCACCGTCAGAAAATACTAGAGGTGGATTATTTAGAGTAGCTGTTAATATAGATGGTCAAAATCAGCCTAACCAGGTTATAGAGGATTTTGATTTAATATCTGTGAGGTATTAGATGTCAAGGCAAGTACAAATACAAACAAACTTTAGTGTAGGCGAACTAGACCCTTTATTAAGAAGTCGAGTTGATTTGCAACAATATTACAATGCTTTACAAACAGCCAATAATGTTTTTATTCAACCTCAAGGTGGAATTAAAAGAAGAGATGGATTAAAATATATTGCTGAGTTACCTGCTGCTGCTAATCCACAAAATGGTGTAAGGTTAATTCCTTTTGAATATTCTGTAAATGATTCTTATATGTTTGCGATTGTAAATCAAAGAGTTTATATATTTAAAAACAATGCTTTAATTACTAATATTAATGGAAGCGGTAATGATTATTTTGCTGTATCTGTTTTAACTTCTGCTGTATTAAGCAATTTAAATTTTGCTCAATTTGGTGATACTATTATATTTGCAGAAAATGATTTGCAGCCTCTTAAAATAGTAAGAGGTGGTAATGATGCTACTTGGACAGCAAGCAATATTACATTTTCAACAACTCCTTTACATGCTTTTACTTTAAGTACAAGTAATCCTAATGCAACAATAACTCCTAGCGCTACAAACGGAAACATAACTGTTACATCAAATAATAGTGTTTTTACTGCCGATCATGTAAATCAATTTATAAACATAATTTCTAATTTTGGCCGTTTAAAAATTATAGAATATGTAAGCGGAACAAGTGTTAAATGCAACGTAATAACAACTATGTTTGATACATCTGGTATTACAGTTAATAATTGGGAATTAGAAACGGGTTATGAGGCAGCCTGGAGTAATAGTAAAGGATGGCCTACATCATGTACTTTTCACGAAAGTCGATTGTATTTTGGAGGCGCAAAATCTTTAACTACTAATATATGGGGTTCAAGAGTAGGAGATTTTTTTAATTTTGATGTGGGAGAAGGTTTAGATGACGAGGCTTTAAATGCTGAACTTACTACGGATAGTTTAAATTCAATACAAAATGTATTTTCAGGTAGAGATTTACAAATATTTACTACTGGCGGTGAATTTTATATTCCGCAAAGTGTTAACGATCCTATTACACCTGGTAATTTAATGGTAAAAATAGCAACTCGTAATGGAATTAAACCAGGAGTGCCAGTAGCAGGATTAGATTCTGGAACTATTTTTATTCAACGGTCAGGAAAATCTTTAAATGAAATGATTTTTACGGATGCAGAATTAGCTTATACAACTTCAACTATAAGTTTAATGTCCTCTCACTTATTAAATGACCCAATAGACATTGCTATGCGAAGAGCAACGTCTACAGAAGAGTCAGATAGATTATTTATTGTAAATGCAGGAGATGGCTCTTTAAGTGTATATTCTATATTACGTTCTCAAAATGTTGTAGCCCCTTCTAAGTTTACAACTAATGGAACATTTAAAGCTATAGGTGTTGATGTAGATGATACTTATACAGTAATAAACAGAAATTTACAAAATCTCCAAGCTACTTGCACAGTAACAGTTTCAGATTATGCAAATATAGCAACTGGATCAACTATAACATTAAAGAAAAATGATGGAACTACAGTTACTTTTACTTCAACAACGGGTACAGCATCAACTAATCAATTTAAAACGGAAACAAACAATAATACTACAGCAGCAAATTTAAAAACTACAATTGATGGCCATAGTGATTTTTCTGCAACAGTTAGTAGTGCAGTTGTTACTGTTACTAGATTAGATAGAGGCGCTAGTAATTTAACAAACGTATCGTCTGATGCTACACGATTAACAACAATAAATTTTACTGGAGGTCAAACTTCTAAATATTTTGTAGAAGTGTTTGATTCAAGCTTACACACAGATGCAGCTGTTTATGTTTCCGCTACCACATCTACAGCTACAGCTGCTCATTTACCTCATACGTTAGTAGATATTTTAAATGATGGAAATGTGGAAGCGCAGCAAACATTAAATGGTAGTGGTGTAGCAACATTAACTAGGTCAACTGCAAGCAATTATGAAATGGGTTTTCCGTTTATAATTGATATTAAAACTATGCCAGTAGAGCCAAGACTGCCAAGTGGCTCAGTTAAAGGATTTAAAAAAAGAATAGTGCAAGTAAACGCAGAAGTGTTTGAATCTAAAGCTATGTCTATTAATAATCAATTAGTAGCTTTTAGGCAATTTGGAGAAGATGTTTTAGATTCTTCTGTTACAGCATTTACTGGACAAAAGCAAATTGGGCCATTGCTTGGGTTTGATTATGAAGGCTCAATAACTATTAGTCAGAGTGTTCCGTTAGCTTTAAACATTTTATCGCTCGACTACAAAGTATCGTTAGGACAATAGATGGAAATAATAGCAGTAGCAAGCGCAGTAGTAGGAGCAGTTGGTCAATATAAAGCAGGTCAATCACAACAAGCAATGTATAAATCTCAAGCGGTTTGGAATAATATTCAAGCAGAACAAGATGCTATAGCTTATGAGCAAGAAGGAGTAAATGCTTTAAAGAAAACTTTAAGAACAATAGCTACTATAACAGCAAGAGGAGCAGCTGGAAATTTAAATCCTTGGGCTGGTAGTACGGGTAATTTACAAGATAATGTTTTAAATGAAGGATTTACTGATTTTAATATAGCAACCATGAACGCAAGTAATCGTAGAAAAACGGGCGCATATCAATCTGGAATTTATAAAGCTGCTGGCAAATCAGCTTATCAACAAGGAGTATTTGGAGCAGTTACAACAATAGGCGGTGCAGCTGCAACGTATGGATCAATAGGTTCAAAACCTTCAGGCGGTGGTGGTGGTGGATTTAACCCCAATAGTTCTGGTGGCCAAGGGCCAATATTTGGATATTAAGAATGGCACAAAGATACCCTACATATGATAGCGCAGGAAGAAGAACTATTGCAAGAACACCTGGCATAGATCAAGCAGCATTAAGAGAAGAAGCTAAAGGTTTTTCAAACATGGCTGCTGGCGCAAACAAAATAATGAATTTTGCTTTTGGTAAGCTAGATCAAAAAGCTAAAGTTGAAGGCGCACAATATGGAGCAACTAATCCTCAAGAGGCTATGAAACAAACTAAAGGTCAATCTACTACATTTGACCAATATGCTTTTGGTGCTGCTGTAAAAGTAGCGGGTTCTCAAATAGAAACACAAGCACGAAATCAAATGGGTAAAGCATTATTAGAATGGAAAGATTCTAAAGGCGATCCAGAAGAACTTAAAGCAAGATTATTTAATATTAATGCTGGGTTTTCTAATGCTATGGGAAGTATGGATGCTGTAAGTGCAGCTGGTATAAATCAAACTTTAACCCGATTATCAAATTCTGTATATTTAGATTATACAGAAGATTGGATGAAAGAACAAAAGGCCTCATTAAAAACAAACACAATGATAGGTATAGATCAGCGAGTTAAAGGCCTGGAACTTATGGGCCGTCAAAATATTTCCCCTGAACAATTTGATGAAAACTTAATTATTGAAATAGATGAATTAAGAAATTATATGGAAGGCAACGGTTCTACTCCTACTGAAATAGGTAATGCTATAATACAAGCACAAACATTAAGCCAAAGGTCTAGGGTTCGTGGAGCTTTTGAAAGAGCCGAAGATAAAATTGCTTTTGCAGCTGCTTTTGAAAAAGATTTTAATAAAAGAGAAAATCTTGCTAGAGGCCTGGATGAAGCAGACCAAAAAACATTATTAGGAGAAATGAACACAAAAATAAATTCTATAAATAGTAGAAATAATGCAGCTAAAACAGAATTAGATAATCAATTTGCTGATCTTAAAAATGTAGTTACAGATGGTTTAGACCCAGGGGATCAATTGTTAAAATTAAAACAACAAGCTACTGAATTAAATCATGGCGAATTATATTTTCAAATTGAGCAATTAGAAAAAAATGCTGGAATATATCAAAGAGTTAGACAGATGTCTGTAGAAGGCGCTCAAAATTATATTAATGAATTACAGAATGAACAAAGAATAGATACAAAAACAACTCCTGAAGAACGAGAACTTTTAAAAGATTTAGAAAGTATATTATCTGATATTACATCTGATAGAGCTGATGAAGAAGCTGTTATTGGCGAAGCAGAAAATATAATAGATAGAGGATTTTTGCCTGGGCCAAAGTTAATGCAAAAACTTCAAGATGGTTATGAACGTTACAAAGATACAGCTTTAGGCGAAAAGTTTGACATATTGTTAGATAATTTAGGTTCTTTAAAAAAAGGAGAAACATTAAATCCTTTAGAATTAGAAGAATTTATTAAAGAAACAGAAACATTACTTGAAGCTGGAGTAGAAAATCAAACTCAAATAGATTTAATAGATGATTTAAAAACTATGCAAGGCAAAATGAAAACAGCTTTAAGTAATGACCCGTTATCCTGGGCGAAAAAAACTAGAGATGATTTTCCAAATTTAGCTATTGTTGATGGTAAAGTAGATACAGAAAGTGCTAATGCTCGTATTAATTGGGTAAATGGATGGTCTGCTGAAATGGCAATTCTACCTAAATATTTTACGAATAATGAAAAAAATACAATAATTAGCGGGTATATGGCAGCTGACGTTAATAATAAAATAGCTTTCTTATCTGGATTAAATGAATCATTTGGTATTCATACTATGGACGTTTTAGAAGAATTACATGGAAGCAGCAAGGACGGGCAAAACTTAGCTCACATAGGCGCACTTACTTTAGGAGGCAATATAGATATTGCTGAAGATGCTTTTTTAGGTATGGAGCTAGATCAAGAAAGTATAAAATTATATTTTCCAGAAGGCGGTACTGTAAAAACAGACATGGATCAAATGGTAACAGAAGCAATATTTGGCGCTCAAATTCAAGGCGCTGAAATGGGAAATATATCTGAAGTAACTAGAAATGCTTACACGCAAAGACATATAAGAAGTCGCCTTAAAGAATTTGATGCTGATTTATTTCAACAAACATTACAAGAAGCTGCTGGAGCAAGATTTATTAATGGAGATCAATACGGAGGCATTATTACTTTTGACCCAGATACTCATGGTACAAAACATCAAGTTATGATTCCCAATAATATTGTAGCAGAAGATTTTCCTGATTTAATAGATTCTATGGATGAATTAGATTTTTTTATGAACACAGGAAATAAATCCTTACATTTTTTAGATGATGATGGCAAAGGAAAACCTTTAAAAAATTATGAAAGATATAGAGATAGATTTCATTTTACATCTATTAGCGCTAATGAAGTTGTTATAAGTTTATACCCATCTACTGGAGATGACCCGCAATATTTTGTAGATGAAAATGGAGAAAGACTTATTTTAGATTTAAGAGAACTCCAAGATTATATGATGCGGAAACAAGAAGTAGTACCAGGAATGGCACAGTAGATGTTTTTTCAATCACAAAAAGATGCGCTACAAAGATTACCAGATAGTTACATTGGTGGAGAAAGAACTGATTTTGGAGAAAACTATGAAGCGGGTAATAGGCAGCATAAATTAGCCAGTTCTTTTTATTCTAAAGGTGCTGGTTATAGTGAAGCATTAGAACCAATACTTGCAGACATACAAAAAAAAACGGGTGTAACAATAAGTAATTTTGGAACATTAAATGAAGGCGGAGCAATAGGTTATCAAGGAAGAGAAGTTGCAGATAAACTTCAGTTAGGTATAGATTCTGTTAATAAGATATATAATGACAATCCTAATATATATAAAGACCAACCTTTATTAACTAAAGATTTTTTACAGTTTAAAGCTGGTGAACTTTCCAGGGCTGCTGAAGAAAATTATTTAGATGTAGCATCCAGGTCTGATAGCATTTGGGGCGGTTTAGCTGCGGGCGCTAGAGGAGAATTGCTGGATATATTTAGAAACCCTATGACAGCTATTCCTATGTTTTATGGAGGATTTTCAGGTAGTGTTGCAAAAGTATTTTTAAGAGAAAGTCTTATAGCTGGCGGTGAAGTAGCTTTTACTAGACCAGCCATAGCATCCTGGAGAAAAAGTGTAGGACTAGATTATACCTGGAATGATTTTTTAGTAGAAGTAGGAACAGCTTCGGCAGCTGGTGGTTTTTTAGGTGTAGGAGTAAAAGGAACTGTTGCAGGAATAAAAGCATTAAGAAAATCAGGAACTCGCATTCCTAAAAGTATAGAAGCAGAAATTAATAAAGGAGAGATGGATTTAGAAGATTCTCAAAACAATCCTTTAAATTCTGGAAATCCTTTAGACGATCAACATGAACATACAACAAGAATTAATGAGTCTATTAAAAATATTATAAATGATGAAACAGCTGCGCCTTTAAGTGAAAAACCTATAGCTAAAACAAAAGCTCCTAAAAATATAGACACAATTATGAACGATACAACACCAGAAGATTTTGAAGTGTTTAGGCCTAATGATTTAATTGTAGACGCAAAACAATTTCAATTTAAAGAAGGCGGAGATAAGTTTGGAGTATCCGATAGATTGAAAAGTGTTAAAACATGGGAAGCTGAAAAATCTGGTAGCTTAATAGTTTATGAAAAATTAGATGGTAGTAAAATTGTTGTAGATGGCCATCAAAGATTAGGATTAGCAAAAAGAATTGCATCTCAAAAAGACGGGCAAGACCCAAAATTAATTGGGTTTGTTTTAAAAGAGTCAGATGGCATAACTCCAGAAGAAGCTATGATTAGAGCTGCTATGAAAAATATTGCTGAAGGTACGGGATCGCCTATTGATGCAGCTAAAGTATTAAGACTAGATTCTTCCAGGGCTGCTAATTTACCGCAAGCATCAAATCTTATTAGAACAGCCCAGGCATTATCTAATTTAAGTGATGAGGCATTTGGAATAGTAAACAATGGAGTAGTTCCTGGGAGGTTTGCAGCTATTGTAGGACGGTTAGTTCAAGATAAATCTAAACATGCAGCTATTTTAAAATTACTAAATGAAACAGACCCAAGCAATGTTACGGAAGCTGAGTCAATAGTAAGACAAGCTATGAATGTAGAATTTACAACAGCTACTAATGTGGACTTATTTGGCGAACAAAACATTACAGAAAGTTTATTTAAGGAAAGAGCAACTATATTAGATAAAGCTTTAAAAACATTAAGAGCCGATAAAAACACATTTAATAATTTAGTAAGAAACCAATCAAGAATAGAGCAAGAAGGAAATCAATTAGCAACAAATGTAAACAAACAAAGAGCTATAAATGATGCAACAGCATTACAAATAATACAAAACTTAGCAAATAGAAAAGGAGGAATATCAGATGCCTTATCGCAAGCAGCGAAAAAATTCAAAGAAGAAGGTAGTCCAGCAAGTGCAACCCAAGACTTTGTTGACGTTATCAGACGAGAAATTCAACGAGGCAACATTAGCGGGGATAGCCTTGGCACAATTGGACGCAATATTGATGTTGAAGAGGAAGGCCTTGAAGTCGCAGCTAGTCCAAAACAGTTAAGTGATTTTGACGATCCTATTAATGGGCCTGGAACAAAAACCCAGGGCGATATTTTAGAAACACAATTTAAAGAAGAGTATCCAGTTAAAGAAGCTTTCCAAGAAGATGTTGAATTAAGACAAGATTTAAAAAAAGTTATAGATGAAGGAGCAGATGAGGTTACTATAGAAGCGCATCCAGCTGTAGTAAAAGCTATAGATGAAGCCTTAACAATTCCTTTAACATCAAATAGTAAAAATTTTAATACAGATGCTTGGTGGCAAAATAGAAAATTTAATTTTGGTAAAGAAACAGTATCAGGATTAGACCAGGCTATGGCTAGGTTATTTGAAAGCGCAAAACGTTTAGCCTGGGAAGATGACAAACTTGTTGCGCCAGACATGCCCGTTCTTAAAAATAAAGAAGCTACTATTATCTTAGGGCCTCCAGCAAGTGGTAAAAGTACTTTAGCAAATCGCATAGGCAGAAAAACAAAAGCAATGATTATTGATTCGGACGAAGCAAAAAAAGTTTTACCAGAATACAAAAATGGATCAGGTGCAAATGCTGTGCATACAGAAAGTAAAATTATAAGTAATGCTTTAAGAGCAGTAGCAACTGATGAAGGATGGAATGTAATTGTACCAATAGTAGGACATACTTCAAAAAAAGTAACCAAACAAATAAAAGAGTTTAAAGATAAAGGATACAAAGTAAACCTTATATCTATGGACGTATCTGGTAAGAATGCTTACAAAAGAATGTTTCAAAGATTTATAGATACTGGACGATTGATACATCCTGATTATGTAAAAAGCATTGGCGATAAACCTAAAATTGTATATAATAAATTAAAAGGAAATGTAGATGGCTACGGACAAATTGACAACAACCAACCTTTCGGACAAGACCCAACCGTCAAAGAAATCAAAGGACTCCCTCTACAAGGGGAAGATTTTTCAGTACGACAAGGCGGAGGATTTAGCGGACAACAATTCTCAAGTGGCGATAGCATTAGCGAGAGCTTGGAAGAAATCCCAATCGGAGAAAGAATAGACCCTGAAACTGGGGACGTTGTTTCTGAAACTTTAACTCCTAAACAAATATTAGCAGATATAGAGCAAGATAGAACTATGTTGCAAAGACTGGAAGGTTGCGTATGACATTTCGTAATTGTGTAATCAATGGAGAAAATGAAGGGGTAATAACAAAAGAACAAAGCGCTAAAGCATTAGATACTTATGAGCAGCTTAAATTGCAATATAAAGAAACTTTACCAGAACAAGCTGCGGAGGCCCAGGCTGCAAAAGATACTTTTGATGCTTTAAAGAATGAGGCTGCACATAAAAGAAGAATTACTTTAAAACAAGCTCAAGCCTGGAAACGTATTAAAAAAGATATAGACGAGTTTGCTGGCGACCCAGGTAAAGCAGCACAAGCATTTATAGCAGCGCATGATGGAAGAGCCAGGTATGCTAATTTAGAAAAACGGACACAAACAATATCTAGGCAAGCATTTCAAAGAATGGATAATATTTTAGGTACTTTTAGACGAGGCTTAACGGGTGCAAAAAATACAGCAAAGCAACCTAACATGGTTAGAGAAATATTTGGAAATGATACGGGAGATATTGCTGCTAAAGAAATGGCGGATGCTTGGAAACAAACAGCAGATTTTTTAAGAACAACTGCTAACAATTTAGGAATGCGAATAGCTAATAGAACAGACTGGGGGTTACCTCAATCACATCATACTCTAAATATTAGAAAAGCTGGGATAGAACCCTGGATAGATGAAATAACTCCTATGCTTAATACAAATAAAATGATTGATGAAATGACGGGTAAACCATTTAGTAAAGAACAATTATATTTAGAATTAAGAAAAGTCTATGACACAATAGCTACAGATGGTGCTAATAAAGTTAAAGATGGAGCAAGTCGGTTTGGTAGTAAAAGTTTAGCTAATAGACGACAAGATCATAGATTTTTAGTTTTTAAAGATGCGGAGTCTTGGATAAAATACCAGGATAAATTTGGTGAGCCAGATGTTTTTAAAACTATGGTTAATCATATTGAAAGTATGGCACAAGACATTGGAGAACTAGAAATATTAGGGCCTAATCCTGCTGCTATGAGAACCGCTATTAAAGGATACGTTACAAAACAAGCAAAGATTTTAGATTCTAAAGGCGGAAAACAAAATGCTACAGATAAAGCTAAAAAAGATTTAGCTAATTTTGATAACTTGTATAGCATTCATAGCAGGAGAAACAATCAAGCAGTAGATGGAACTATGTCAAATATATTAGCGGGTGCTAGGCATGTTTTACAATCTGCACAATTAGGAGCTGCTCCTATATCAGCTATTACAGATTTTCAAACACAAAGACTAGCAGCAAGAATGGCTGGCATACCGCAAGTAAGATTGCTAGGAAGATTATTAAAACAGCTTGCTCCTTTAAATATAGAAGAAAAAGGTCGATTAGCTGTTCGTTTAGGCCTAGGCGCTGATAACTGGACAAACACAGCTATATCTGCTTCAAGGTTTTTTGGAGATGTTACTGGCCCAGAAGTTACTAGACGTATTTCTGACTTTACTATGAGGCTGTCAGGACTATCTCCTATGACTCAAGCTGGTAGACAAGCCTTTGGGTTAGAATATTTAGGACATATGGGAGATAATATTGGTAAAACTTTTGACGAAATAGACCCCGTAATGAAAAAAAGTTTATCTAGTTATGGTATTGGAAAATCAGATTGGGATATTATTAGAGAAACTCCATTACATAAAGGTTTTGTTGATACGTTAGCAATACAAAATAGAACTGATTTAGCACCTGGAAGAGTAAGAGATGTTTCAACAAAATTAATGGATGCAATTTTAACAGAAACAGAATCAGCTGTCCCCTCCTCTAGTTATAGAGCTAGGAATTTTTTAATAGGAGATACCCGTCCTGGAACTGTACCAGGTGAACTTATTAAATCTTTTGCTATGTATAAAAATTATTCTGCAACGGTTCTACATACTCATATTATGCGTTATTTTCGCATGGATGGCACAGCAACAAAAGCTAGTTTTTTTGCAGATTACTTTATAGGCACTACACTTATGGGTGGGTTAGCTATCCAATTAAAAGAAATGGCTAGAGGTAAAGACCCTAGGCCTATGACAGATGCTAAGTTTTGGGGCGCTGCTACATTACAAGGCGGAGGTTTAGGAATATTTGGTGATTACTTATCTTCATCAACAAGTAGATTTGGTAATGATTTATCAACTACGGCAGCTGGCCCAGTAGTAGGATTAGTAGGAGATATAGGTCGTTTAGCTTTTCAACCAGATAATATTGGCACAAATTCCATTAAATTTTTATCAAGATATACTCCTGGTTCTTCTACCTGGTACTCAAGATTAGCTTTTGAAAGATTAGTTTTAGATAGATTAATGGAAATGTCTAATTCTAAACATAGAAGTTACTTTCGCAGAAAAGAAAGAAATGCAAGAAAAAATTATGGCAATCAATATTGGTGGAAACCTGGCAAGAATGTTCCTAGTAGACCGCCAAATGTCAGTAATGCAGTTTCAGAAAGGTAGTATTTTTTTGACAATTTTTTACAATAACCAAAAGGAAGTATTAAGTTATGGCAGATTATAGTATTACAGCCGTTACCAGGCGAGCAGTATTTACGGGAAGTGCGGGCCGTGGCCCTTATTCATTTACCTTTCCCGTATTAGCAGAAACAGATTTAGCAGTATTTATAGATAGTACTGCAAAAACAAGAACGACACATTGGACAGCTGCTATAAATGCTGCTAATGGCACGGGTTCAATAACGTTTGCTAATGGGGTAACTGAGCCAACAAACAGTAATACAATTACTATTGTGGGTGCTAGAGCTATTGAAAGAACTACAGATTTTGTTACCGCTGGTGATTTATTAGCTTCATCATTAAATACTGAATTAGATAGCCAAACAATATTTAATCAACAAGTTTCTGAAGATGCTGATAGAGCAATAAAAGCACCAGTATTTGATCCAGCTAGTATAGATATGACATTACCAGCAAAAGCTACTAGGGCTGGCAAAGCATTAACTTTTAACTCTAGTACGGGAAACCCAGAAGCTAGTCAAATTACACCGCAAAGTGTAAGTGTTGCAACATCTACAGTTGGCGCTGGTGGGTCAGCAAGTGGTTCAGTTTCTTATAGTACATCTACTGGAGCAATAGCTTTTTCTCTCGGGCTTCCAACGGGAGCAACGGGGTCAACGGGGTCTGCGGGGAATGCAGCTACTATAGCCGTTAACTCAGTAAGTAAATTATCACCTGGCGCAACACCGACTGTTGCAAATGCTGGTAATTCAGCAGCAGCAAATTTAAATTTTGGCATACCAGGAACACAAGTATGGACTACGGGAACATCATTACCTGGTTCACCAGCAGACCAAGATTTATTTTTATTTACAGCAGCCGTAGGTTCAGGCCTCACATGGTTTGACACAAACGGAAGCTCATCTTTATCAAGTGCAGCAAAGGCAGACGTAGCAAAATATCAAACATCAAATAGCCGCTGGGTAAAGCAAGTAAATATTGTAGGCGCAACTGGGGCGCAAGGGAGTCAAGGTGTTCAAGGCCCACAAGGGCCAGGTGGTGATGGAGATATGTCCGACCTTGTAGACGATACGAGTCCTTCGCTTGGTGGTAATTTAGACATTAATAACAAGGATATTATTACTACATCTAATGCTAATATAGACCTTGCACCGCATGGAACTGGTAAAGTTGTCGTAAAAGGTAATACAAATCCAGGTACTTTAATTTTAAATTGTGAAAATAATACACATGGTCAAACAGTTAAATCACAACCTCATAGTGCTAGTGTAACTAATGTACTTACATTACCGCCT
>Ga0209336_10000302_pt1 | contig 25820 bp, 26 predicted proteins | sample LinPmetageLP32_FD_184042 | JGI IMG/M metagenome (GOLD analysis project Ga0209336, IMG submission 184042) | Marine viral communities from the Pacific Ocean - LP-32 (SPAdes) (version 2) | ecosystem: Environmental > Aquatic > Marine > Oceanic | place: Pacific Ocean | collected 2009-08-23
CCGACTGGTCCCACAGGTCCTACTGGACCGGCTGGTGCAGACGGAAATGATGGCGGAACAGGACCGACAGGTGCCGCAGGTGGATTTGGAACACCTACTGTAAGTAGTGGTCCTTTAGCCATAGCATCTAGTGGACCTAACACAGCAAAAGTTTTTGCCTTTACAATTCCATCCGGTTCAACCGGACCTACCGGCCCAACAGGTCCTACCGGCCCAACAGGGCCAACAGGGCCAGCAGGAGCAGACGGTGATGATGGAAGTAATGGTGGGACTGGTCCTACTGGACCTACTGGGCCCGCAGGTGGAACAGGACCGACAGGACCGACAGGACCTAGTGGTTCTGTCTCCGCACCTACTGTTTATTCGGCTTCGACTACTTATTCGGCGGGGGATGTCGTTCTTTACGCAGGTGGAACTTACATAGCAAATACATCTGCTAACAATGATGACCCCGACACTTCTTCAAGATGGATTTTATTTGCTTCGCCAACAAGACAAATGTTGACAGCAGAATGGAACGACCAATATTATTCAGCAAGTATTAGAAACGGTTGGAAGTTTGGTTTCGGTGGTGGAATAAACAACGTAGATAACACGGATTCTTCAACAAATGCTATGGGAACAATTTTACCATTCGCTTGCAGATTAAAAGAAATTAGATGGTTTGTAGGAAATGTAGGTGCTGAGACAGGTTCGACAGTTTTCACTCACAAAATTACAAAGAACGGTTCCGATTTGTCTACAACATATACTTGGGCGGCAACAGGAAGCGGCGGTTCTTCATTCACAAGAACAGCATCACCGGATGTTGATTTTGCCGCAGGAGATAGTTTTAACCTAAGACTAACTACAACAACAGGTTATAACAGTCAAAATCAGATAGGTAGAGTTAGAGTAGTATTTTTGTTTGAAATGAGGGAGAACTGATAATATGTCAAGAAACTTTAAGGATACGGCAACAGCAGAAAAAGCGTTGAAGTCAACACAAAAAGAATGGTTGAAAAGAATACAAAACGCATACGGTGAAAACTATTATGACGCTTTATCCGATTCAGAAAAAGCCGAACTTGAGACGTTCAGAACCGGCATGAAAAATCTTTCTAGTATATCGAGTAAAGGAACATTTCACGACGATGGTGTTTTTCCTACCGTTCCATCTTGGTTTGACTACGGAGATTTAGAAGATTCGCAAGGTGTTTCTAGAGCGACTGCTGGACCTACTGGACCCACTGGACCTACTGGTCCTGCGGGTAGTAGTGGTTCAACCGGACCTACTGGACCTACTGGACCGGCGGGTTCAGATGGAAGTAATGGTTCAACAGGTCCTACGGGTCCTACGGGGCCAACAGGTCCCACTGGCTCGACAGGACCTACCGGACCAAGTGGTAGTGGTGGTGGCGGGGGTTTTCCTGTCAATATTGATGGTAAAGTAGATACTACTATTACAAATTGGGTGTATGACTCTAGAGGCGGAACAATCACAATAACATACGCCAACGGAATGACTTCCCAAATAACGGGCGTTATTGGTGGTTAGTATGGAAGGTTACAACAAATTTTGGTTGTGGTTAATGAAAAAATTAGGCGTAATAGTATAATACCTCTTAAATACCCTAGTATCTAATGACAATATATGTCAGAAATGATGAAGCATCCTGCATGGATAATGTGGGAAGAAGCATTGAGCGAAGAAACAGTGAATGAGATTATTGATTTAGCAAAAGAAACAGAACCTAAATCCGCATCTACTTTTAGAAGTGGTGAAGGTGAAGAAGATAGTCACAGAAAAACACAGATAAGATGGTTACAAGATGAAAAATATAAAACCTTTACACAACAAATGATGTGGTATGTAGAGAAAGCAAATGAGCAATTTAACGTAGATGTATCTTTTTTGCCACCGTTACAATTCACAGAATATAAAGATGTAGGTTATCACTATGGTATGCACCATGACATTAATTGGGATAGACAAGATGGTTTACATAGAAAAGTAAGTCTTGTAGTTCAGTTATCCGACCCCGAAGATTACGAAGGTGGAGAGTTAACATTTAGTCATACTCAAAACCCCGACCCAATAGCACTTGCTAAAAAAGGCACAGTAATATGCTTTTTATCTTATCTAGAACATGGCGTTGCACCTATTACTAAAGGTAATAGAACAAGTCTAGTAGGATGGGCCGAAGGTCCAAGATGGAAATAATTTAACTAACGCTATAACAAGTTAATGTTATGAGTGACGGCTCTACTAGCGTAGCGTATATTATTTGTTTTATAGTAGTGATGGGAATGATGGGTCCTACGTTTTCTTTAGATACATTAGAGGAAAATGGGACAATTACTTGTAAGAATGTATCCGGTAAAGTTATAGGAAAAGAAACACCTATAACTCTTAAAGTGCAAGTGAATGATTCAGTAGGTAATGTTGTTAATATATACGATGTATATGTTAGTCCTAAAGCCTTTGCTAATTACAGTATAGGTGATACTCATATAGAATCTATATGCACTATAACAGATTACGAATACTACAAAGAAATTATAGAAATGTTATTAGAAAGTGGTGTGTTAGGTGAATAATACTCTTTATATATTTAACGAATTATCGAAAGGTTGTGTCTACAACACGAAGAGGTAAAATAGTTTACAAACCCCCTGAAAAGTCATATACCAATGTAAACATTGAAGAGACACTTCATGGGTTTAAGTTATATCGGGATGGGTCTAGTAAGCCCTTTAGCGTAATACCATTTTCTGCGGTAACACAAATTATATACGAGCGTGAATAAAATGAGCGAAAATAACACAACAATTGAACCAGCAGAAACGTGCCTTAACGCACTAAACGAAACGATAGACTGTATAAGTTTATCATCGTCATCACTTTTAGGTGATATAGAGATATTGTTACTAGCAGTAGTAGCACTAGCAGGAATTGGGGTTTGGGGATACAAAAAGTTTTTATCCCTTAATTCAGACGGAAAGATAACTCTAGATGAGTTATTAGATTCTGTGGATGATGTTAAGGAAAAGGTAGAAGAAGCAAAAGCAGAATTAAAGACTATTGATGACACATTAGAGTCTAGAAATGTTGCTGAGTTAAAGGAAATACTAAAAGAAAAAGGTCTTGCCGTAAGCGGTAAGAAAGCAGACCTTATTGCCCGATTGAAGGCGAGCATGGATGAATGATGAATCAGTTATTAGTTTAAGGTTAGACAATTTAGAAAATACTGTCGAAAGACATGAAAGATTGATAGAGCAATTAGTTCAATCTCAAGTCAATATGCAGACAGGTCTTGCTAAGGTGGCTACTGAATTAGAAATAACTAATGGATTAATAGGCACATATATGGGTAATATGCAAAAGATTATTTTTGCCTTAATAGCAATAGTAGCAGGGGCTATGGGTTTGTCAACACAGATGTGATATTATGAATCAAGAAGAATGGCATGATTGGTGTAGAGATGTTACCGATAAATTAGGAAACCTTGAAAAGACACTACAAGCGTATCACAAGTTACAGAAGCGTATGCTTTTTGTTATATTAACAGGAATGGTGTTGTCAAGTGGTTTATTATTGCTCTACTAATGATGTAGGTTCTAGATTAGGTTTAGATTCTGCACAGCGAACTAGGGCTTCGACAAAACTATCAAGTAGCATACGCAGGTCTACAATAGATATAGACCAAGTGTTTAGAGATTACGGTAGGGATGTTCCTAGTAAAAGTATTAAAGATACTACATTAGACGGTGCAGTATCCGCAGGTGCAAACACAATTACGCTTACTAGTAGCACAGGATTTAGTAGTGCTGGTAATGGTAATGTAGACGGAGATTCTTTTAAGTGGACTGGTAAGTCTACAAATAATTTAACAGGGGTTAGCGGTTTATCCGCAGACCACGCAGACAATGTAACAGTTCAGGAAGGAGAGTTTGCACACGTTATTAGAGAAATATGTGCTGATATAGCGGCGGCATATTACCTTGAAGATGAGAGTATGTTTCAGACCACAGGACCCGAAGGTTCTCTTAGAGGAACAGTATTAAGAGAAAGAGGGGAAATGAACCTAAAACGTTTGGCTCACTTGGGTAGCGTTGATTAGGTGAAAATATGGGAAGTTATGGGGCATTCGACCATCCGGGTTTTCCGGCTATTGGTGCAATAGAGAAATTTAGAATGAATACTGATAGAGCATTTGCTTCAAAAGAAGCAGAATTTAAAAAGGAAGCAGAACAGATAAGAGTAAATAATAAACCTACACCTATACAACATAACGGTAGAACGGCTATGAAACGTCGGAAGCAAGACGAAAGTCCTTTACAAATGAATGCTTATTTTGACAAAAGCGTTTACAAAAGTTTACTACAAGACATAAAAGAAGAAGTGGAACAATTAGGTGAAGATTTAATAGAAGAAGCACTTTTTGAAAGTTTGTCAAAAACTAGTAGAGAAATAAGAGGTATGACTAATTTTAAGAGTAAAATATCTCCTACTAAACCAGCAAGTGGAGATTTGTATGAAACAATAGGTGAATCTTTAAACTTTACTAAAACACATTTTAGTAGCACTAACCAATTCGTATCTTATGAAGCGGGTTCTTTTGATGAAGGAGAAAACAGCCCACAAGAAGGTGTTAGGGGTAGCAGAATGGATAATACAGGTGAAACATTAATAACTTTAACAGAAGAAGGGACTTCACCGTTTGAAGCACATTTGGTTTCTAATGTCTTTAAATTTCCTGCTAAGAGGCATGGGTGAGATATATGACGGTAGCAACAAAAACTCAATATTGGAACAGTAGAATGAATGGCACAGACCCTACTGCTTTGACAGGCACGTTTAATGATGTTTGGTCTGCTAGTGGTAGCGGTTCAGCATCCGGTGGTAATTGGGTAATTACCAATGGTGTATATACAATAACACCCACTACAAATGAATATACTTTGGTTGGTTGTTTATCTTATACTACTGCACCCGACAGTGGCACAGTTCTTATGAAATTAGATAACGGAACACATAAAGTAGAAGTTAAGTCAACAGGTAATAACACAAGTCTTTCTTTGGTAGGAACTACTACCGTAACTGTATCCGATTTAGATTTAGCATTAGCGGAAGATAAACCAGTTAATTTAATTTTAAGGTTAACATTAGCAAATGATGGCACAGCAAGATTATACACACATGAAATTATCGACGATGACGATGCAAACACTGTATTTTCTAGTGTTACAGGTGCCACTGGTTCAAGCAAAGCAGTAGCATGGGGTAACACTACCGGTAGCGTAAAATGGGCTTCTATATACTACTCTAAATTTGGTTCTTTTAGCCCTAAAGAATTATTACTCTCAGACTTTGCACAAGATACTTTAGCACGTATGGGTTTATCTATTGTAGAACAATTGAAAAATAGCCCAAGACCTTACCTTAAAACACAAGTTCCTGATTCATCCATAGTTTACGGTTATGATATATCTTCTCAAATGATAAATAGAATAGGTTCACCTAGTATTCATATATTAGTCGAGCGTTTAATATCTCCACAGTTTGAAAGTTTGGGCGGTGCTAAAATTACACAAGAGTATGATGTAAAGGCTTTTATTACCGTAAAAGGAACTAATTATGAAAACGCATATCGCAAAGCACTTAATATTATGGGAGAAGTATTTGATGAGTTATATACAAATACTGGTGTATCGGCTACAACGGATAGTATTATAAGTTATTCAGCAAACTTAGATTCTAAAATGGATAACGATGAAACTATATGTGTTCACGTATTGACTATGCGTTATATGCGTAGAATTGATATGCGTCATCGGTAAGAATGTTAATAAGTCAATTGTTATCTCATAAACAATATACAGGTGTAAACTATGAGCGAGTTTAACAATAGATATATTTCAATAACAAAAGAAACGACTAACTATACTACCAATGCGGGTAGTGGGACAGAAGTTTACGGTGAGGTAGATGATGAATCATTAATGCACCGATACGACTTACTAACAAGACAAGACATGAGCAGAAGTATTGCTTCAAAGTCTGTCACAGGAACAGAATATTCAGAAGGTGGTTTTAACCTTGCGGCTCAAATAGACCCATTTTTGGGAAATGTTTTTAGAGCATTTTTTAAGGATACTTGCTCTAGCGGTAATTCTCACGTATTTACTGAACCAACCGGAACAGAAGTTTTACCTTCTTTTACCATACAAGTAGGGAGAGAGCAAAAAGAACACACCTATAAAGGAATGGTAGGTAATAATCTAAGTATTAGTGCAAACGTAGGAGAATACGTTATGGTAAGTGCTGATTTCGTAGGTAAGGCTGAAAGTGCAACAGGCGATTTACAAACACCTAGTTTTGGTGGAGATAGTTTAGATGCACTTTACTTTTCTAACGGTTCAGTTATTTTAAATGATGGAACAGGTTCAGCAAATTCTACTGCAAGTGCTTCTATTAAATCATTCTCTTTAGATATTTCTATGAATAGAGATACTGATAACGCATACGGTCTTGGTAACTCAACATATACAAGACCCCCAATAGCACAAAGAAGAGAAATAACAGGTAGTTTAGAATTAAATCAAGTAATTTATGGTGCTACACCTACTGGTGATGACCCATCATACGATAACTTAATTGCCGCAGATGGTGATATGTATAATGCGGGTTCAGCATTACCGGCTATTAAAATAACTCTTAATGAAGAAAGTGGGACAGATAACATAGAGATAGCACTTTACAAGGTAAGATTTGAGGCTCCCGAAGCAAACGTAAGCGGAAGAGATACTAACACAATGACAGTAAACTTTGTTGCTCTTTACGACGCAGGTGACGCTAACAAAGCAGTTCAAATTACTATGGTTGGTTCTCAATTATTAGAATCTAGTGCTTACTAAGGTGATTAAATGTATGGAAGAGATATACCGGAAAGGTATCTTGAAGAAATGAAAAACATGACTGAAAAACAGGCTGTGCTATATTCTAAAAGATTTCCTTTACTAGCAAAACCTGTAAAAAAGGTTACGCCCCCAAAAATTAAAATTATAAAGCAAGAAGAAGAGTAACTCTTTATTAATGCCTTATACTCTCCTAGATACAGTGAGAGTGAAGGTATTATGCCAATTTTAAAGAAAGAAATAGAGTTAGACGATGGAACAAAGATTTGGGTTAGACAGGCTTCCGGTATGGAAAAACTGAAAATTACTAACATACAAGGTAAAGCATTTCGTAAAATGTCTCATGCTGGTGGACCGGAAAAATGGACCGAAGAACAAAACGAAGAGTTTGCTTCAATGGTTGATGAATTAGGTGGCGGCGTTGAAGCACAAATGGAAGCATGGGTTGAGCCCTGTATTCTAGACGAAAAGATAGATGTAAACACATTAACATTTGAAGAATTAAATAGTATACTACAATTTGTGCGTGGTGACGATGAAGAAGGTGCTGTGCCTTTTCTGAGTTCCTAATGGTTGCACCTAGCCTGTGTATGGCATTTAAAGGAACATTACCGTCTGATTTATGGCTAAAGTATTCTGTTCAAGGTGGTAGACACCTTATGGATTTAGATTTATTAATAGCGGCAGACATTAACGATAAAATATCAAAAGCGACTAAAAGTGCTAAGAAAACAAATCCTAGAGATGCGGTTGCTAGACGCAACCAAAAACGTGAGCAACGCAAACTATTAAACAACAACAATGACCTACTCGATATATTGAGAGAAAGCGGGGTCCCAATTGTTAATGACCCAAAGAGTAGCGGTGAAGGTAAATGATAGCGGAAATAGGTATTTTATCATATTTAACACCATTAGTATTTATTAGCATGGCTGTTACCATGCTTGTTCTTAGAGCAAGTGGTTCAAGAGTTTTCTTCGACGTTGTTGGAACGTTTCAAGCCAACAAAATGATTAAAGATATGCAAGCGTCTGCTACTGTTATGGAGAGTCTTTACTTAGATGCCTTAATGGGTATAGAAGAAGCCGGTGCTGAAATGGGTCAAATGTTTAACAGTCTTGTTGATGCTACTGTGCCTATGGCTCAAGAAATAGAAAACGCACGTGTTGAGTTTGACAAGTTTTTAGGAGAAGGTGAGGACTTAGCAGAAGTTACTGCTGAACTAGAAAAAATAGGTTTAGGGTTTGGGTTTGCCGCAGACGAAGCGTTTAGAGCAGGTGCTAGAATGGCTCAATTGAGTGGTGTTCTAGGTGGTGGCACTACCGAAGTAGGAACAGAAATAGGTATGATGTTTGGTATGATTTCCGGTATGGATACCGAAGCCGCTATGCAAAGACTAATTAACTTACAACAACAGACATTCTTTATGACTAAAGGTCTTGAAGATAATATGACAGCACAGGAAAAAGTAAATACTTTGCGAAGAGATTCTATTGCTATCTTAGACCAATTAAACACAATCGAAAACCGTTCTGCGGCTACTATGTCTCAGATAACTTTCGTTATGAATCAGTTTGCCTCACAGGCACATCTTACTAATGAAAGCATAGCAAGTATGGCCGCTATGTCGGCTACGCTTATTGAAGCCGGTGAAGAACAAGGAAAGGGTGGTAGAGCCTTGCGTATGATATATGCTAGGTTAGGTGCTAATACAAACGGTGCTAGAGATGCTATTGAGCGATTAGGTATAGCAGTCTTTGACGCTAATGGTGACATGAGGCCGTTTAGTAAATTATTAGATGATTTAGCAAAACAATATCATACTTTAGATGGTAGGCAACAACAACAAATGGCTCAACAAGTAGCGGGTAACAGACATTATACACGTCTTATTAAATTATTAGAAAACGTAGACCGTGTTAAAGAGTTAGAGTTAGAGGCTATGGTTCAACAAATGTCTGCAACAGATGAGGTAAACAGAAGGTTGAAATCTCAAGTATTCGCTTATGAACAATCCGAAGCGGCTATTAAAAATTATAGTGCGGCAGTAGGTAATGCACTTTTGCCGGGTCTTACTTCCGCTAATAACCAACAGGCTTTGTTTATGGGAACACTGGCTAAACTATTCGATAATGATTTATTAGGTAATATTGTAGGTAGAATGGTAATGATGAGTAGAGTTATGGGTAACTTTGCAGGTCCAGTATTCCAATCAGTATTGGCATTAAAAAGTTTACAGATTGCTTTACAAACACAACAAATACTTATGAGAGCGTTTAGTGGTGCTACAATTATTGACGGTAATACTAAAAAAGCACATACTGTAATGACTGAGGCACAAACTTTAGAACTTAAAGAGCAAAACGCAGTATTTGAACATAATATTGTAATGCTAAAAAGAAAAATAGTAGTAGGTAAAGAAAAAATAGCAGTATTAGATTTAAGTAAGGCTAGTATAGGACAATTAAATAGACACATACAATCAAATACTTTATTAGTAGATGAAAACCAAAAAAAGATTGATTTAAATAATAAAACTTTAGCGGCAAGTATTCCGATAGACCACAACGCTAACCATCAGAAAAAATTGTTAAACAATACAATTTTAACAAGTAGTCTTGTTATAACTAAATATACTATGGGTTTGGGTATGCTAGGAAGTGCTATGATGATGTTTGCTAGTAACGAAAAATTAATGGTTGCAGGATTGCTTGTTACTACTGCGGCTATGGCTATTCAAATGACGGCGACTATGAAAAGTTTGTCGGCTACTATGGCACAAAATGGAGCCTCTACTGCTAATATCGCTATAATGATTGCACAAATACCTGTAATTAATGCAGTAAGTTTATCAATAGATGGTTTAGCGGCAAGTTTAAAAATGGCTACATGGGCTACTAGAGGTTTAAAGGTGGCATTAGCCACAATTGGTATAGGTGTTGTAATAATAGGTCTTGATATTCTTTTAGATAAATTAGGTGTTTGGAATATGTTATTACCAGATTTAGACCAAAATATGGAAACTTTAAGCACTACAACCTCAGACACAGGATTAGTAATGCAGTATCTTGCTATGGAAACTTCTGAGGTAGTTAGTCTTTTAGATGAAAAGAAAAGAAAGTTAGCAGAAATAGCAGACGACCAAAGTGAAATGTCTAAAAAGTTAGCAGAAGGATATAAGGTTGAAATTGCTTCATTAACTCAAACGTTAGATATGAGAGCAGTAGAAGCAGTATCTATGGATGGTTTAGCACAAAGATATGACACTTATTTAAAACACCAAGAAGATTTAACAAATGTAACTAAAAACCAAAGAGGTGCTATTGACGATATTCGTAGACTGTTTTTAGGATTAGCAGATGGTATAAATTGGGCACAAACACAAGGAGAAAAATTTGGGAATTGGGTAAGTAGTGGTTTCGGTTTTGGTGACGTATTTAGTGGAGAAGCCGGAGAAGGATTTTTTGATAACATTATTTCTACTGGTTTAATTGGTGATAGACAAAAAGCAGAAAAGGGTATGCAAGATTTCGTAGACCACAACGCTGATTTAATGACTTTCTTAGCAGGAAAAACTTTTGAAAGTAGTGAGGATATGATAGCGGCTTTAGAAGATTACAATGAGTATCTAAGAAATTACGGGCAAGAAGATTTGACAGGTGGTATAGGCACTAGTTTAGACGACGCAACAGAATCACTATACAAATTTAACAACGCTAGAGAAGAGTTATTTTTTGGTTTTTCTACCGACAAATTAACTGGCGACCTTGTAAGACAAGTAAAACAACAAGGTGTAGAAACTTTAATAACATCCACAGAAGTAATTATGACTAATAACTTTAACGGAGATATGACTATACCGGAAATAGCACAACAGTTATTAGATGAAATAAATAGTGAAGCCCGCAAAAGAGGAATAGTGACTTAATGGTAAGAGCAGTAACACAAAAATATCAAATATGGCTTGCGGGCTATTATGATGATTTTAACGGTGCAAGAGCAATACCGGATGATAGGAACCAACCTACTGATACTTCATACACAGCACTTAAAAGTCATTTTGGAAATCCTATGAACGGAGAAGCGTTTTTAAACCCTAGACTTAGATTTTCTATTGAAGAAAGATTAGAAGATAGTGCTTTAACAAGTGATAATAAAGTATCAGATGAAAACAATAACGCTTTACAAAACGATGGTATATTTGAATGGCTTACATTTGATGACACTAGGTTATCTAAAAACGAATGGGAAGGTCGCTCACAATTACAATACCCCGACGGAAATATACCAAATAGATACAAATTTAATAATGATACATCAGATTATGCAGAAGGTTATCAACGTTTTATTAACGGACATAATAGTGACGCATCTTACATAGTCCCAACAGGTGACAATGATTCTACTTTTGGTAGGGCTGATATGAAAACACATGATTCCATACAATACAATCTTAAAAAGGCAGGTCTTTCTACTGGAAACACAGGCTCTAAAGGTAACTTTATCCAAAAAGCAAATTTAGCAGGTGTTTTTACGGGAGAAATAGTAGCACACAATTCTGCACAAACTACACCTACTAACTTAAACCAAGATATTTATTCCCCATCAAAAAAACCTTTTTTAGTAATACAATCTTCTAGATTAAACAGTAGTAATTCTGCTACCACACCTACTATAATTTATGACGGACCTCTTAATACTCGCTTAGATGGAGATATTTTTACGGTAAGACTAGCAGTTCAAAGTGCTAAAGTAACAGGTGATTGGGATGACGCAGGTGTAAAATTTGAAATAGGTTTTCCTGTATCACAAGCAGGATTACTAAATGATAGTGGTTATACTGGTGCCCCCGCAATAGACTACACACTAGATTTATCGTCAATTAGTTACAACACACAAGGGTTACTAGTTAATCCAAATTTTGCTACACCCGAAGTTACTAATGACAATGTATGGTTAGATGTTGATTTTGTTTTTAATTATACTGATAATAATTTTGACGTATATATTAACGGTAGTTCTCATGCTACTAACATACCTATGAATGACGCTGATAAAAACGGTTCATCAGATGGTGCTACAACAGCGTCAAATCTTTACGGCTATCAATTTACTGTAACAAACGAAGGCACCGCAGGTAATCATGGTTATGTTTCTTATTTGTTGTTAGATAGAGCCGGTTTAGTAAGATATTTAACAGATGATTTTACTACAACCGAAGAAGTAGAAATACAAAATTTAGATATAACTCAAAGTGTAAACGGTGTTTCTTCTTGTAAAGTAATAATAGCAGATGACCCACAGGATAGTGGCACAAGTAGAGGAACGGCCTCATCTAATTATTTGTTAAATATAAAAAGTTTATTTGTATCTTCTTCTCCTTTAAACTGGAACCTTATTGTTTTTGCCGATACTGATAACAGAATTGATAGACCAGTATGGAGAGGTGAAGTGTCTAGTTTTAACATAAAACAAAATAAACGTTCTAGATTACTAACATTACAAGCCTTTGATAGTATGTCTGAATTAGATAAACAAATACCTCTTTGGGATGTAGGACAAAAAGGATTAGATACATCGGAAGAAAGTAACGATTATTGGTCTTACGACGCTAAAGGATTTAGAGATGCTATGTATTTAGGTGTGGCTAAATTAAAATTATTAGACGGTAATGTAGGTTTTGATGAAAATACTAATTACAGAAAAAGTTCCGACCAAAGAACGCAATTAGGTTCAGGCCATCCTATACAGATGTATAACAATGAAAATATATATGGTCCTAATGATATAGAAGATTCGTATGAAGGTTATGGAATAAGAGGATTTCAACAAGCGACAGGTAGTAGTAATACTAAAATAATAATGCAAGACAGTGGACATAATATAACTGCTAGTGTTAATAATATAATTAACGTAAAAGCAAGTAATGGGTTTACTAAAATAGGTGCTACGGTTTTAACGCCAAGTGCCGGCACTTCGACTAGTATACAAGTATCTGCTACTGACGTTCCATACAGTAGTGTTAGTGGGGCCGGTAAAATAGTTTATATGGGTAAATTTATGGGCGAAACAATAGCAAGTGAGGAACGTTTTTTAGAAGATTTAAACCAACCCGCTACTCAACAAGATAGAGATGATTGGAAAAACTTTACACGAAGGTTTCCTATAACTCAAGGTAATATTTCAGATAAATTACAGATATGGTTTGATACAGAACCCGATTTAAAAATAGGTGATTTATTTTATATTAATCAAAAAAATGACAACGCAAGTATTTTATTAAGCGTAGCAGGTTCCGGTGGCTATGGTAGTTACAATAGAAGAACTAAAGTAACAAGCATTAAAAAAATAAGAGATAGTTATGCTAATAATACAGATTATTTAACCAAAGGCTCAACAAGCAATTCTTTTTATTGGGTTGTTAGCACAGACCAAGATGTTATTCATTCTAGTGTAGGTGGTGAAATTGGCACTTATGCTACATCTGTTGCATCAAACGGTGGCACAAACTTTTTATCAGGCACATCACGTTTTTCCTATTCTAATGTTAATGCAACAATAACTAATGTTAATGTTCCAAATTTAACAAACATACAATATAGACCAATACACGCTAGATGGATGCGAGATTTACCACAAAGTTTATGGTTTCAATATCATTTTGGCACAATAAATAAAAAACCTTTAGATGAGCCGCCACCTAGACCTCAAACTGGTTATCTACAATCAACACAATCGGCTTCTTATTCTAGTGTTTCATCAAGTCAAACTATTAGTAGTGCTTCTACTATAATAGAAATATCAGAAAGTGCTTACGATGCCGCACCAAACGCAGGTATAGCCGAGTTATGGATTACTAAAGATTTAAGTCCAGCAAATTACGTTAGTGCAAATATATTTAAAGAAAAATTTATTTATCAAGCGAAAGTAGCAGTATCCGGTAGCCCTAATAGATGGTATCTTTTAGGTGTAAAATACATTACCGGTAATTATACAATAACTTCTAACAATCGTTACACAGAAAATAGTGTAGAAAGAAGAATGTATTTACGATTTCAAAATATAAGTAATGATTATAAACATATTTGGTTACTTTGGTCTGATATGAGAAACGATGGTTTAGCCGACGCAGATGGTTCACAACGGAAAAAAGATTTCGGTTTACAATACCCATTAAATAAAAACTATGACTTTGATTTATATTTTGCAGACCAAGTAGATGAAAAAGGAAACATAGATAAGTTTGGTAGTTTAAAAGTAGGAGAAGATTTAGATGTATGGAATGTAGACACTACAATAGACCCAATTACTCAAAAAGGCTTTTCTAAACCTATTGATTATTCTTCACCACAAGCAATTACACTACAAGAAAGTAGTAGTAAATTAAGAATAATGACAGGTAATACAGGAACAATAGCAAGTGGAGATTTTATTTATCTTATTAATACTAATAGTCACGATGGTATGCACGTAGTCGATTCTGTAAGTAGTAATACACACATACACACTACTACTACATATGTAGGTAATGTTGTAGGGACAGGTGGTGCGTTTTATTGTCCGGTTGTAGGTAGTGAATCAGACTTTGATAAATACCATGACTGGGAAGATAAAGCAGGGGCGTTACTAGTTATCGACGCATCTAAATTCTTTAACCTTAATAGTAATGCTAACGGTGGTAAAACAGGACAGTCTGCTGGTGGTAGGACAGACCTAGTAGATTATGTTGTAGAATCTGATGGTGAAAGAGCAGGATTTCCTGCACTTATAGATAACTACTGGACCGAAGCGTTGTCATCATTCCAAACAACCGGAGATTTAGCCTTAGAACACCCTAACCAAAATATATTAATATCAAGTGCTACACTTGCTAGTGATGGATTTACTGAGGGTTATAAAGGTTTGCCTGTAAATGATGTTACTATATTTGCTGATGAAGGTATAGGCAAACTAGTCACTAGAATGAACGAAGATGGAAACAATTCTATTACTAATTATTTTCATTGGGATGGGAGATTAACAAGCGAGTTTTCAAGCACAGGCACTTTAACCGTAGGTAGTCAAGATACTTATGAAGGTATGCTTTACAGACCAATAAGTCGCACAGGTCACGCTCATATAACTGCTGGTGTCACAGAAGGTATGGTCCTTAGAAGGACTGCTACTGACAATACTATTACCGAATTAAATATTTTAAAAGTAGAAAGCGAAACTGAAATATGGGTTTTTGATGATACTAATTGGGCTACATCAGATACTTATGTTATCCCTACACAATTAGCAAATATATTTATTATTGATGGTTCACAATTTACCGTCGATAATGAAATAGATTATGTAAATTTAGAAGAAAACCTTTGGAATGTTTACCATGCTAACAGTATAGGTATTGCTGATATTGGTATAGCAAATTTAAATTTAGGCACAACAGAAGGTGGAGAAACTACACCGGTTGCTTACGAAGTTCATGCAACCGTTTATTCTGAATATATGCTACGTCTAATGATGCACATTAATGGATTTTACAAAAACCCTAACGGTGGAACATATTGGGATAGCGATAAAATTCGTATGCTTTGGAATGCGGCTATAATGGATACGTGGCTACCTAGTGCTAAGGTAACAAGTATTTACGATATAAATAACGTTCCTGTTACGAATATTATGTCTGATGATGATTCTTACGGTTCAGTAGTAGATACTAGAACTAGTAGTTTAGGCTCAATAATAAGTAAGATACAAGAGAAATCAGGATACGGTTCTAACGGAACGTATCAAACTTTTACTTACGGTATAGGTAGAGATAATAGATTTGAATTTAGACCTAATTATAATAGCGGCATTCTTTTGAATAGAGACAATATGACAATAAATAATATAAATGTAGATTTAAGTAGTCAAATAACAAACGTTAGAGTTTATTACAACAACGGTTCTTCGTTTGCTGATTGGCCCGCCGTTAATTTAAACGATACTACTTCTTGGAAAATATTAGAATTTTCAGATATAGTTAGTAGTAACGAGGCTTTATTAATAGCACAACAAGAATATAATAAATATAAAAAGAATCCACTATCGTTAAGGGCTGAACCATTTATGGATGGGACCGTAAGTAATAAAATGATAGACGACGGGCGTTATGGCTACATAGCAGACCCTTACATAGCATTAGGTGAAATAAGTAGCGTAAGTAATTATGAATATGTTACTAACTGGACTAGGATAGGTTTAGGTGGTGCCCCTTTTAACGGTATGGTAAATGCTTTAAATGGTAATATGAATATAGAATTAAGTGATTTGGGTTCTAGATACGGTAGTTCTAAAGAAGCACAAAGCGGAACAGCAACAGACGATATAAATTGGAAACATAATTATTACTGGTATGGTAGTAACTCTATTAGCCATGCTGTGCAAGTAGTTCACATACCAAATAAAACACCATTAGTAAGCACACAAACCGGAGAACATTTAAGAATGTGGGTAGATTTGAAAGCAGGTCAAAGTGGGACAGATATTGATAATGCTGAGTTTACAATTTATTTAAGTGATTATTCTTTTAGTGCGAACAAAGATAAAACAGGAATATTGACCGATGCTACTTATCAAGAAACACTAGACGTAAAACACAGTGGTTTTTATGAAATAGATATACCTGTAACTTACGGGGCACAGGCTAATGCTACTATGGTGATTTCTTTTAACGCAGAATATTGTAGGGCTTTACTGCGTCATAGATGTGGACTACCTACACACGCAAACATTTTAAAACAAGTGGCTACTAACACCGACAGTATATTCCCAATAGGTTGTAGGACATACACAGGGTCTACGGAAATAGGTAGTGATGGAAATGGTGCGTTTAGAAATGGTAGAGCAATATGGTATGCTCCACGTGTTCACGTTTGTAAAGATTTATCATTCGTTAAAGGTTCTATGGTTAATGTTACCGACAAAGGTCTTGAGTTAACAAATGAACCTATGGTTATCAAAAGCGTATCATGGAATATTTCTGCTGGTAATACGGAAAAAGTTATATTTGATTTGGAAAGAGATGAGAGCGTAGAAAAAGGAGATATGTTAAGTTATCTTTTCCCTAATACTAACAATGCTAGACAACGTTCAAAAAATGTTGGTGGTGGTTCAGGTGGTGGTGGTTATCAAGACAATGATAACGACAATCAACCAATGCCGCCTGATAATTTTGGCGACCATTTTTTGCCACCGTTTAAACCAAGACCTAACGGGACTATGGATTCGACTGGAACATCTTATGACGCAGGTGGTAACTTAGGTGTCGGACAATTATCACATACACTTTATAGTAAAATGAAAGGTAGAATGAATCTAGACAATGACAGTCTATCAGCCGGAACTAAGTTCGGTGTATTAGGAGCAAGCAAACCTAGTATTACCCCTACTACCATGAAAGGTATAGAAGGTATGGATGTAGATATATCTACAAGTAGTGGTAACACTACGGTTACTTCCGATGGTTACGTTTTTTCAGGCAAAGGTTTACAAGGAACAGAAGGACAATTAGTTTCTCAAGATTCTAGCATAGAAACTACTTTTAATGTGCCAAGAGATATAGTAAGTAACAGAATGAGCATACAGGCTTATATTACACACGGTCCTATTGTTTCTTCATCGTCTACTAATGCTGTATTGTATGTAACAGTTACAATTCCCGAAACAGGAAAGACTTTTACTAATGAAATAAAAGTAAGGACTGGTTTATCTAATCAATCAATTGCTATAATGCCTCTAAGACCAATAGAAGGATTAAAAAATGCTGGTAGAAATGTTAAAGTTACGGTAACAAGAAAAGCAGGTATAGGTAATGATGATGCACATACAACAAGCCTTACTATACATAACTTAGAAATAAAAATGCACAGGGCTTCTGCTCATACTACTTCAAAGAGCAATCAATTCTCACCAATATGATTCTCTCAAAGCAATTATAGCCTTTGCCTTTCTTCTAGTGATACCATTTATCATCATTAATTCTTTTTGAGTTACTTTTTTCTTAAGTATATTATTTATACTACCAAAATGATTTAACAATCCTTCTGCTTGTTTTACCGTAATACCTTGTATAGCAATCAACATTCGGATTCTGTTATCTAATTCTGCATTTTTTATCTCGTTTTGTTTTTGAGTATCTAATCTATATTGAGCCATACCCTGTTGCGTATGATTTATTACCAACCATTCTACAAAATCATCCATAGTAGTTACTTCCATATATTTAATTTTCGGAAACCTTTGATAAAATGTGGTTTTAAATTGCTTCATAACTTTTTTCATACGGGCGATTTCAATGGCCTTCATCTTAGCGGTAGGTCTACCATGCTTTAGAGGTATGAAAGGCTTTAATTCAGTCCCATAGACTACTAAAAAGGGGTTAGCACACGCCTCTTCCAAATCTCTTAACTGTTCTACTATCGTTCTCGTTCTTCCGTAGCCCATTATAGACCTGTAAAGGTCGTTGATTTCTTTAGCCTCTATTCCCCATTCGCCCATAGTATAATCAGACGCTTTCATCCGACATACTTTTACCTCATCTTTACCCATTCTCATTAATAGTTTATTAACTACTTTAGGGTTTTCTCGGTCATCTACTAATAACATATATACTTCACAGTATGTTGCATTATTAAAGACTACCAACCTTTTGTGGTATATACTTCACCGTCTATGTCTACCATATAAGAATTACATTTACCGCAAAACTTTTCTACGGCTGTCTGCGAAGTCCAATCGGACCCACAGCATACGCATTTTGTTGCTTGTTCTAGTGTTATCATACTCATTGTCATCATATTATTACCTCTTTACCCCATCGTGAGCCCAACATGGACCAGCGTCTACACAACATTTCGTAGGAACGTGTTCATAATCTATGATGCTGTTTATGTGGAATCTTGATGTGTGTTCGTTATAGTCTCTCCAATTTAGTTTAGAGATAAAATTAAGTATGCTTTCGACGCTTTGTGTTTTTTCTTCTCTAGACAAAGTAGAAGGGTGTGCAAACCATCTTAAGTTTTCTGCTAGGTGTTGAACCAACGCTATCCTAACAGTGTGCTTAGGGTTTTCTTGTCTCATAGCCCTCTCTAGACAAGGCGGAATGGGTATCTGCCCTGCACTACCTATCTTACCGTTAAACTCTCCCATAGGAGCCGCTTCTTGCGTCGGATTATTTGCTATCCATTTTCTAATGTCAAATCCCTTTTCAGGTTTCTTTCCTCTAAACGGGTCTAAATGTAACAAGTTTTTCTGTGGCTCTACTGGTATGTTATAAGAAAGAGGATTTACCATAAAAATACTAGCGTCTATATTGACAGACCATTTACCTCTCTTTGGATTATATGTATCAGGGATACGTGTTAATTTCTGTGGAAAACCTACACCATCTAAAGTTTTAAGACCCTTAGCCTTATCCTTTTGGTATCTCTCTAGGTGCTTTGCTATTGCTGTGCCTTTTATTGCTTCATCAAAGAATTGGTGAACATGAAAACCTCTTCCAGTAAAAACCAATCTAACGTCACCATTTAGTCTACCTAGTAGTGTGGATACATCCTTCTTCACATCTTCCATACAACCATCCTCTAACATATCAAAATCCCACCATGCTCTATCCATAACCACTGATTCTACATCGTATTTCCATGTGCGGTAGGTATCCCTTCGCTCAAAAGAATATAAAGAAGTATAGCAGGATGCTTTACCGTTTATTTTCTGTATGTAATTATTGAAATCATCAACACTTTCACATGGGGTTCGGCGTAGCCCTATCTCACGTGGAAATCCAAGAGGCATATTTATTCCTCTCTTTTTACCGACTGACTACTACCACATTCACAAGCATACAAAAGTATTTTTTCGGGAACATTACCTTCTTGACCGGTTATTCTCCATATTTCTTCTGTGCCTTCCCACATATCATCAGAACCACAGGCTAGACATTCTATTAACATAAAACTACTCACACTTCCCACCCGCTTATTCCGTTCATTTCCGCTTCACAGTTAAGTGCGAAGTCACACCACATAGGACAAAAATAGTCATTCCATTTCATAGGCCATTGGTGGGAAATAAGTGAGTCAATAGTGTCATATAAAGATGACTCGAAGGAATTATATGAACGCTCTAACATCGGCTCTAGTAAAGCCCATCCACGCTCAGGCCCTACCCACATTGTCTTACCCCTTTTGTTACCCTCTAATAATAATTTATCGCTACCATCTTCCGGTATCTCGTAATCGGGTGTTATATATAAAAAGTGAGTAACTTCATCATAATCCATCAACCTAAGTAATCGTGTATAATAAATTAATTCTTTGCGAGTTCTTCCTAATTTAGACATACCCATGTTACCAGTCTTTAACTCTACTAGAATCAAGCCACCAGTAGTAGGGTGTCTTATAACACCGTCTATTAGCCCTACCCATACCAAAGGATGGTTTTCTAAGACTTCATATACTTCATGCTTGACTTCCGCCTCTACTACTTCAAACCCACCCAAGTCGTGTGCTATCTGATGTAATAGGATGTTCAAAGAATCTACCCCTTTATCATCACCTACACCCTCTTCTACGGAAACCTCAATCATTCTTTCAGGACTTTCCAAAAGCCCTGCTTCCATAACAGTATGTATCTGCGTTCCCCTAATCATTTCTTCTGTCGGTGGTGCTGTGGGTATGTCTGCTACATATCTCCAATAAAACTGTCTAGGACACATCTTGTATGTCATATATGATGACTTACTAACTCTCAATGCGTCACAAGCGTGGTTGTGTTGAATGGTATCTGACGGATTATATGAAGAAGTTATGTTCACAATTTCACTCTTCCTCTAACTCAGTGCCATTGTCCCAGTTTTCAAAAGACGGTTGTTCAGAACCGTATATATTGTCTCCACATAAAGGACAGGTTTCGTTCCTTTCTATATTGTTTAAAATAGGTATCATTAAATCTTTACCACAAGTATTACAGGTAGGTTTTTCCATCTTACCCATTTCGTCTAGTAGATTATATAATATAGTTTGTGTTTTAATCAAATCATTACCAATCATATTTATCGCTAGTGCTACTTCACTTACAAACTTTTTAAAATCTTCTTGCTTTACTTTACTCATATCTTCACCACATATCATTTCACATATAAACTATACCCATTCTGTTCTATGTATCCCACAGGCCACGTTATGTATAGGCTGTGCATCCCAAGACGCTAACTGATAGTATGGTATAATTTTTCTGAGAATGAATCTTTCTATTAGTATTTTTACCCCTATTTTAGTTATACCATCTATGTCTTGAGGTTTATCGAATGCTATATACTGCCCTTTATCATTTATTGAAACTAAAAAGAAGGAGCCCTTTCTATAACCCTTACCTAAGTTTTCATTAGCCCAAGCCGCACCAGCCGACGAACCCGACAATACTTTATATTTAGACAAGTCTCTCTCCAATTTACCCTTCATACATAACTCTTCGGGGTTCACCTTACCATCCATTATATCACAAACCAATTGCTTATTCAAATCAGTTATCTCACTTTCACTTTTACCTGAAAGGATACCTTCTATTGTAGTCTGCATAGCCTGTTTCATAACAGAAGGCATCCTTGTTTGTTTTAGTTCAATACCTTTAACGTAAATATTAGGTTCGTGATATTCTCCGTCGCTCCAAGATACTTTTGCGGTATATCTATTCTTAGCAACCAATATAATTCTAGGACACCACTTTTCAAACTGTGTTATTATAGGGCTCATTCTATTGTTAATAGACTCTAGCATTTGTTCACCCATTTCAGGGCTAGGTATTCGACAGAATACTGAATCTGTATGTCCGTATATTACCTTGAAACCGACTCTCTCCGCTTCTTCCATCAATTGACCTAGAGTTTTTCTAGAAGTGTATGTTATAGCCGCCGCTATATCAGGGTGATACATACCATATTTAGCATCACCACAGACACCATACATTGAAGCAACAAGAGTCTTAGCGGCAAACTGCATTGTGTCCCACTTTCTCTTCTTCTTTCCTTCTGTCATAATCATTTTCATCTTAAAAATATTTCTTAGGTCTGTCATTTTATCCATTTGTCTGACTAACAAACCTTTATCCTTTTGTGCAAACTTAGTTCCATTACCACAATCCACACCTTCGGGGTCTAATGTATCCCAAGATATGTTATACTTATCAGCATTACTGTGATACATAGCCTTTATATCTAGGATTCCCACGTTGTCATACACACCCGCTTCAACGTCTAAAATATCCGCACCTTCGTAATCTACTTTACTAAACTGTGGTTTACTAGGTATCCTTCTTTCAAAGGTTTTATCGGTTAAAACTAACTGTGAAAACATCTTAGTAATAAACGGTGTTGATTTGATTTCGCACTGAACAATATGTTGTAGGGAAGTATAATAATCTAAAGCGTTCACAGCCTCATCCAGTTTAGGTAGTAGTCTTACATCCTGCCTACAATAGTGTATGTATAAATCCCTGTCCTCGAACCAAGATTCATCATGCCCTTTCTCTAACTCTACTTTCTTTTCCCCTAATATTTCTAGTGCCACATCGTTTAATTTATACGATGGTAACTTACCGTTTTTCAATTCCCATAATTTAGAAACACCAATCATCAAATCTATACAGTTTCTACCGACAATAGGTTGAGCCCAGTCACCAAACTCATACCTTATCTTTCTATGTGGGCTGAGAGTTAACTCAGACAAACCACAAGCCCTACATCTTTCTATGATTTGTTTCATGTCTGCCCCTACAACATACCAACCGGTGATTATGTCGGGGTCGCACTTTTTCAAGTGTCTCATAAAATGTATTAACATAGACCTTTCATCAACAAAACCCAAAGCAGGTGTTTCGTATTTGTATTCTCCTAATTCAGAATGGGGTTTACCTTCTCCGTCTTTTAACCCCTGTGTCGCAAGCGTCGCCTCTACAAACCATACATATTCTTTTCCGGTAAAATTATCATAGGCTACTATGACTCTCATTTGTCCTGTTGTTGGCGACCATTCACAATCTAAATACCAAGTCCTATGTTCATAGTTTGGTATAGGTTCGTTACCTTGATTTACATAGTCTGCTAAAACCTGATTAGTATATGGTATATTCGCTTCCCATGTTTGACCTGATTTAGCCAATTGTTTTACATCGTATTCTGTGGCACAAATTATCTTAGTTAGTTTTTCCCCAAAAAGACCAGTATAACCATCTTCCTTCTTTACCGCTTCCGCTATGTAAGGTGCATCTTCGGTCTTTACGAAACAGTAAGGCCAATGACCTTTAATAGTTTTTTCGTATCTTTCTTTGTTAGAAGTTCTTCCACGTATGATTATATCTCGGCCTCTACCCCGTTCAATTATCATCTTCTCCCACGTTCCTTCTTAAGACATACATATTATTACAGTTTTCACATTCGTATAAATCTATACCTTCATCGACCTCACAAGAAAATAACCACGAAAAGGTAGCCCCGCAGTTATCACACGCCCCTTTAGGGGGTGAGTTAGTCTTACTAATAGTATCGTTCATGTAAAATCTTCTCCCATATCTTCTAATCCTGCTATTTCACTTAAGTAGTTTTCTCTATCTCTACCCTCTTTACTCAATAAAGAAGGGGCTTGGTATTGTATGTCGTCTGATAATTCTAATCTTACATTAATAGAAGCAATATACCTATCTCCTGTTTTCTTATCGGTCATTATGTAGGTATTAATACCTTCTCTCCCTGCCATAGCACTGTGTTCGTAGGTCAATTGATTACCAGCACCTATCCAAATTATCTTCAAATCTCCGTCGGGGCTACTAGTAACATTAACCGGCCCTAAATTCCATATAACCATACTTAAAGCACCACCGATGTTTGAAAGATGAAGTCACCATCACCTAGATTTATAACCATAGGATTACCCATACCCAGTTCAGTGAAATCCCATATACCTATATTAACCTCATTACTTAGGTTAGCGAAGATATACTCAAACCCACCTGCGTATGTAGCAGAAGTCGGTGTATCCGGTAATCCCTTAACATCTAAAACCGTATTAGTTTTACCCTTAAGGTCTTTACCTACATCTATATTTAATTTCCCATCACTATAAGAAATATCATACCTGTTAAACTTTTGTCCGTTCATAGAATCACATCTGAATGCTTCGTATAAATCAGTAGTATCTAAATCACTAAGTAATAAAGTTACGGGAAAACTACGACCATCGTTAGTATTATATTCGTATTTATCTACATTTATCTTTTCCGCCAACGCTCTAGATTTATCAGACCATTGTGATATAGTCTGCGGCGTGTGAGGGAAGGCTCTAGCCTCTTTACTAGCACTGATAGTAGTCTGTTTATTACTACTCTTAAATTTAATTTTACCGTCACTACTGGTTAATGTTAGTAGACCACCGTGATATTTTAAGATACCTAATGTGGTTTCTATATCAGTAATCACTATCTCACCTTGTCCTGTGCATGGTATAGACAATCGCATCAAAGAAGTCACACCGTCTTTTACTAAAGAGCAAAAGGAGAGTCTACCCCCATCTGCTTTTAAGATAAGACTATACAATTGCACACGTGGCGAACCATCAATCGTATGCTTTCTTTGTGCTAATTTAAGCAACCATGTTAGTGACGCTTTTTCTACAACAATACTCAAGTCAACCACTCTAAACCGATAAACTCAAACTTACCATTACTGATACGTGCTACGTCGTGTATAGAACCAACCTTCTCTATGTGTATGCCTTTCATCTCTTCTATCTTGGCTCTTACTACCCATTCATTATCCTTTAGGTTTCTATCGCCCTCGACACCTGTCGCTAGGTCGGCTTTCTTTTGGTATCTAGACAGGAATATCTGTTGTGAAAACTTTCTCATTGTTCCTTTCTCCCATTCCGGTCTGTGACCTACGGTCATTAAAACTTTCTTACCTGTTCCATCATCCATGTATTGAGACACTGGTTTTAAGTGAAAAGTAAAATACACCTTAGCCACATTTAGACTATGTAATCGTGTGAGAACATTTCTGTATAGACGGTTACGCTCTCTCCATTCTTTCTGATTGAATGTTCCATCTTCTGTTTCAATGATACCTCTACTAAGTAGAGATGTTCGCATAGCGTGTTCACACCATTTTAGGAAGGTCGAGCCACCATCAAAGATAACACCACCGACTGATTCAGGGTCTTGTTTTACCTTGTCAGCAAGTATGTTCACATACCATGAAGTCTTATCTAGTAGAGCCTTATAATCTACGTTGTTATCTTCGTCGAAGATAGAGTCGTCTGTCTCATCGTGCAACGGAAGAACCACTACATTAGGTGAGTCAGGATATACTACGTCAACAGTAGAACGTGCTGAGTTATCAATGTCAAACAGATATACAGTTTTACCTGCTTCTATCTCGTCTTTAAGTAAGGACAGTGCTAGTCCTGTTTTAAGGGTGTTTTCGTGTCCTACGAAGGACATACGATGTTCTATTCGTTTCACCCTATTGTTATCGAATAAATCTCGATAATAAGATTCGTCAAACTTTGTTGACGGTTCTGCGGTCTTTGTATCAGCATTTTGGTTTGGTGCTTTTGCTCCCCAAGTCATATTAACACCTTACATCATTACACATATAAACTAAGTGGTAGGTGCTATGATAGCGGCATCCGTCATTAACAACAAAGCCGCTATCGAAACAGCACTTTCAAGAGAGTTTAATACTACTTGTGTAGGGTCATAGACCCCATCTACCTTAGCCTTTCTCATTTCTCCGGTCTTACCGCACATATAATACGCCTTACCGAGAGAAAACCTAGTGTTTTCCGCACCACTATTCGATACAATAGTAGTTATAGGTGTTAGCAAACCGTTTACAAACAGT
>Ga0209336_10000303_pt1 | contig 25816 bp, 44 predicted proteins | sample LinPmetageLP32_FD_184042 | JGI IMG/M metagenome (GOLD analysis project Ga0209336, IMG submission 184042) | Marine viral communities from the Pacific Ocean - LP-32 (SPAdes) (version 2) | ecosystem: Environmental > Aquatic > Marine > Oceanic | place: Pacific Ocean | collected 2009-08-23
TTGACTAATACCTTGAGGTTCAAGCATGTGAAACCTTTGGCCAACCTACCTAGTGTAGAGAAGGCTTATGGAAAGGACATACGAGGACTACTGATTGCACCTGAAGGTTATGTACTTTGTGGGGCCGACATGGATAGCTTGGAACAAAACACCAAGATGCATTATATGACGCCGTATGACCCCGAGTATGTAGCCACACAGCAGACAGAAGGTTTTGATGCACACCTTGACCTAGCTAAGTTTGCGGGGGCAGTGACACAAGAGCAGATTGAGGACCACAACAAGACGGGTAGTTTGAAGTCAGTACGAAAGGCATATAAGGTAACGAACTACTCAGCAACGTATGGGATTAAGCCTCTAGGTTTGTCTCGTAGGGGTGGCTTCTCAGTTAAGGACGCAGAGGAACTACTGGACGCCTTCTGGAAGCGTAATTGGTCTCTTGAGGCTATCGCTAAGGGTACTAAAACTAAGAAGACTAGGGATGGTCAGATGTGGCTCTATAACCCTGTGTCTAAGTTTTGGTATTCTCTGCGGCATGACAAGGACAAGTTCTCTACGCTCAACCAGAGTACAGGAGTTTATTGCTTTGATACGTGGTTAGGGTATTGCATTGAGTTAGGTTTGTGTGCTATTGGTCAGTTCCACGATGAGTCGATCTTCTTGGTTAAGTCTGGAGATGAGCCTAAGACAGCAGAAGTTGTGTATGGGGCTATGACCAAAACTAACGAGAAGCTCAAGCTAAACGTAAAACTATCAACTGCCCCTGAGTTTGGGGATAACTATTCGGAAATCCACTGAGGAGGTAACTAGGTATGAACTTATCTGAGATTGTAGTCACAGTCGGTATTGCTTTTATTGACCACTTAGGTCTTGACGGTAAGTACAACGAAGTGAACCCTAACGTGGAGGTAGAGTACAACAGGTTCGTTGCAGGAGCTTACCACAACAGCTTTAGTAAACCTTCTGTTTATGCAGGGTATACGGTTTGGCAAGGGTGGGCTGATCTTGACTTAGGGGTTGTCACAGGTTATAGTGGAAGTGTTATGCCTTACGTCAAGATTGAGAAACCTCTGAACGAAAACGTATCTATAATCGCTGCTCCTGTGTGGGGCGGTGGTACGGACCAAAGTGTTGGCCTAATGGTGGGCTTCAACATCACAACATCTTTAAAATAGGATGACATGACATGATTGAATATGCAGTAAAAGTTTTGGCTAATGGCACTAAGTGTTGGTACTTGGATGGTAATCTACACCGAGAAGATGGGCCGGCTATTGAATATTCTAGTGGCTATAAGTCTTGGCACTTGAACGGTAAGCTACACCGAGAAGATGGGCCAGCTGTTGAATATGATAGTGGCTATAAGTCTTGGTACTTGAACGGTAAGATGGTAACTGAAGAAAAGGTTATGAACCCCGTAGAAGAGATGACTATGGAAGAAATCTGCAAAGCTCTAGGCAAGAACGTAAAGGTGACAAAATGAAAAACTTAATCTTAACAGCAGTCCTAGCTATGGGACTAACAGCAACAGCAGCTACAGCAAATCCAGCAGAAGATTGTTCTTTAGTCTCTTCTGCTATCTTTGACATCGCTAAAGCTCGTGACGTAGGTATCGGACCTGAAGTTACCTTTAACGTCTTGACTGACAGTGGTTTGGAACCAGACTTCGCAGCGGCACTTCTTGAGCTTGTTTACATCTCAGGTAGCTCTCTGTCACCAAAAGAACTAAAAGATGCAGTCTTTGCAGGTTGTATTGCAGAACTAACATAAGATACACCTCACGTAGCTCAACTGGATAGAGCAAGTTTTAGAGTCGTGACCCCACCAGAGTCTTCTAAACTCTTGACGTTAAACAGTGGGACGGATGTCAAGGGGTTCAATTCCTCCACGGCTCTCCATTAACAAAAAAGGTACATACATGGAATGGAAAACAATTAAGAAAGGCGACTACCTGTATGGCTTAGCACCAAACCACCCTAATTGCACCTCCAACGGTTACGTACTTGAACACCGTTTAGTGGTAGAACAGCATTTAGGTAGGTATCTAACTTCGGACGAGGTTGTACACCACAAAAACGAAGAGAAGCATGACAACAGGTTAGAAAACCTCCAAGTGATGACAAAAAAAGAGCATAACGAACATCACCGGAGACCTCTTAAATTGAACAGTTACGTTTGCCCTAACTGCGGCGACACATTCTTGCGTCGTCCAAAGGGTAAATCTGAGGTTGCAGAGCCTAAGTGTTCAAGACGGTGCAACGGGCAATACTCCCGCAAGTTGTAACTTGCAAATAACTAAACGACTAAGAATACAGCCAACATAAAGGATATATCATATGGCTTTTGTAGACTTCGAAGGAACCGCAAAGTTCGCTAAGATTTTTGAACACAACCGTGACATGGGTGACAACCTTGAAGATGGGGATCAGAAAACCAAAATCCTCTCAGAGCAAGGTCACTACATCTTGAATGTGTACATCACACCTGAGACCAAGAAAGATATGATTGCAGCGGGTGTACCTAATAAGGGTATGGTTGGTCAACTGTTCAAAGAGGACAATGACGGCAACATCTTCTATAAGTGCAAACGTCCACACTTCAACCCTCGCATCAACCAAGGTGAAGGTAAGGTGATGGGTGCGCCTATTGTTATGGATGTTGACAGTAAAGAGTGGGACGATCAAGCTCTTGTAGGTAATGGCTCTAAACTGAAGGTTCGTCTGGACGTTTGGGATGGTAAGATCGTAACTCTCCATGCAGTTAAGGTTCTTGATCTTGTAGAGTATGTACCAGACAACACGGGCCTCTCTGGTTTCTAAGGGGCCAAGATAAACTTTTGGGGTCAGCTTAGGTTGGCCCCTTACTTTTAACTGAGGATGACATGACATGATTGAATATGCAGTAAAAGTTTTGGCTAATGGCACTAAGTGTTGGTACTTGGATGGTAAGCGACACCGAGAAGATGGTCCTGCTATAGAGTGGGCTGATGGCGATAAGTCTTGGTACTTGAACGGTAAGATGGTAACTGAAGAAAAGGTTATGAACCCAGTAGAAGAGATGACTATGGAAGAAATCTGTAAAGCTCTAGGTAAGAACGTAAAGGTAATCAAATGAATATTGAACAACTGACAGATATGGAAATCCAAGCGGACCGTGAAGCTCGTCACGCATACCGTGAGATGCTAGAAGGTAGCCCAGAGAAGTACACTATGACTTACGAAGGTCCAAACGGCGTCAAGGTAACACGAAAGTTCAGCGCCGATGGTCTGCATGAGGTAGCCTACCACACACTTAAGTTCATCCGAGGTTCGGGCTTTGACTATGTGGATATGCTTGAGATGAGTACACCAGATGGTGACATCTATCGTGCGGAGACTTTGTGACTAGAGTCTTAGTAGATGCAGACATCATTGCCTATCGTGCAGCTTTCTCAGCAAAGGGTGACACAGAGAAACAAGCACGTAAGACAACAGATGACATCTGTAGTAGCATCATGTACGATTGTATGTACCCCTACGATTACGAGCTAGGTGTAGATGCTTTCTTCTATCTAACTGGTAGCACAAACTATCGTTTTGAAGTCGCAACTATCAAGCCATACAAAGGAAAGAGAGGTGAGAAACCTGTACACCTCAAGGCCACAAGAGACCAACTAGAGACACGTTGGTTAGCTGAGGTGGTTGAGGGTCAGGAAGCAGATGATGCACTAGGGATTAAGGCTACTGAGTTGAATGGGAACTGCACTATCGTCTCCATTGACAAAGATTTGCTTATGATCCCTTGTACGCATTATAACTTCGTGAAGAAAGAGTGGACAGAGGTAAGCCAAGAGCAAGGGGACTACTTCTTCTACAAGCAACTGTTGACAGGAGACCAAGTGGACAACATTCAAGGGGTACAAGGTATCGGCCCTAAGAAGGCTGAGAAGGCGTATGAAGGGTGTACTACAGTGCAGGAGATGTATGCTAAGGCACTAGAGATGTACAATGGAGATGCAGATGAGCTACTAGAGAACGCTAGGTTGCTTTGGTTACGCCGGTATGAAGGTGAAATGTGGGAGCCACCTGTTGAGCAGTAAACGTAAGGCAGCACAACTAAAGTATGGGGTACGCTCAGGTCTTGAGGTTGACAACTGCAAGCACCTAGAAGACAAGGGTATCCCATACGAATATGAGAAGCACAAGATCAAGTGGGAAGATCACCAGTGGCGGTCCTATACACCTGACTTTGTGCTAGAGAGTAACGGCATCATCGTAGAAACTAAAGGGCGGTTCGTACCCGCAGATAGACGAAAGCACTTGCGTATTAAGGCACAATACCCTAAGTTGGACATTAGGTTCGTGTTTACTAATTCAAAATCTAAGATCAACACAGGTAGTAAGACTTCCTATGCTGATTGGTGCAAGCGTCATGGGTTCCTGTATGCTGATAAGGTCATTCCGGATGAGTGGCTTAAGGAACCTGAAGTTGAGATGAGAATTGAGGAGACTAAGGATGACTAAGAAGATCGTAGACCTACTCAAGACAAACGGTATCAACCCAGAGGACGCATTGTTCTACCTGAGTACATACCTGCAAGATCAAGAGGTAACTGAAGATGCCTAAAGACATTCTAGTGTTCAGTTGTGCACACACGGCACCTGAAGTAAGTAATGAGCGTTTCGATTGGCTAGGCCAGTACATCGCTGATGTTAAACCTGATATGGTTCTTGACTTAGGTGACGGTGCTGATATGTGCAGCCTGAATAGCTTTGACACCCGTTACCCACAAGCTGTAGTAATGCAGAACTACGGTGACGATATCAACCACTACAATGAGGCTCAGGACCGTCTACGGACACCGCACAAGAAACTGAAACGTAAGAAACTCCACTGGGTAGGGTTTGAGGGGAACCATGAGAATCGGATCAAAAAGGCTATTGCAGAAAGCCCCCGAAATGAGGACAGAACGGGACAAGGCTACGGGATTTCCTTCGGGCATCTTCAAACAGACCAATGGTTCGACGACTACCACGAGTACTATAATTCAGCCCCCGCAATCGCTAACTACTGTGGTGTTGATTTTGCTCATTTCTTTAGTTCTGGGAACTACGGGACAGCTACTTCTGGTATTCACCATGCCTACTCCGTCATTAACAACCGTCACAATTCTTCTGTATGTGGTCATAGTCATAAACGTGATGTGTACTTTAAAGATGACGCTGGCAGTATTGGGATGGTGGTTGGCTGCTACAAAGGACATGAGGAATCTTGGGCGGGTCAAGCGAACCTAAGCTGGTGGAATGGTGTAGTCCTGATGAAAGGGGTTGACAACGGTAGGTTTGAGCCTATGTTTGTATCCATGGATATGCTTGAGAAGGAATATGGGAATGACTGATAAACCTGTTATGGTAACTAATGGCCTTGGCGATAAGTTTTGGCGGTTGAATGGTGAGCTACACCGAGAAGATGGTCCTGCTGTAGAATATGCCAGTGGTACTAAGTTTTGGTACTTGAACGGTAAGCTACACCGCGAGGATGGTCCTGCTGTAGAATATGCCAGTGGTACTAAGTTTTGGCACTTGAACGGTAAGCTACACCGAGAAGATGGGCCTGCTGTAGAATGGGCTGATGGTGATAAGGCTTGGTACTTGAACGGTAAGTGTGTAACTGAAGAAGAGGTTATGGCTAAACAGGAACAAGAGTCTGTCCTAGAGGAACTCTACAGGTTAGGTCAGGAGATGGACGCTAGTGACAACGTAAACAGCCCTAGTCACTACAACCAAGAGGGTATCGAATGTATTGATGCTATCAAGGCTTCTCTTAGTGACGGTTATCAAGACTACTGCAAAGGTAACGTAATGAAGTACCTGTGGCGGTACAAGTACAAGAACGGCATTGAGGACTTGAAGAAGGCTCAGTGGTATTTGAACTCAATGGTAGAAAGCGTAGATTCGGAAGAAAGCGTAGAAAATGGTTGAAACAATCTTTATGGCACTAGCTTTGGTGCTGCTCACCTACATTGCATACATCAGTCATAAGACGTATGTAACTACACAGATCACACTTGTAGGTTTGCTCACATTCTTGCAGTCACTTGAGGAAGAGGAAGACGAACATGGGGAAACGCAGCGACTTCACTAGGGTTGAACGTGATTACTATCCAACACCTATTAAAGCTGTGGAGCCTCTGATTGACCATCTCCCGTATGAGGAGTTTACTTATGCAGAGCCTTGTGCTGGCGATGGTCGCCTCGTGAACCACATCTCGGAGCTAACTCAAGGTTCTGGGGTGTGTGTTCATAAGAGTGACATTGAGCCTCAAGCAGATGACGTTAAGCAAGGGGATGCGTTAGCTACTCTCTACTACGATGTTGCAGACTTCTGTATCACTAATCCACCTTGGGACAGAAAGTTTTTGCATCCGTTCCTTGAGTGGTATAGTGTTCAGATGCCTACTTGGTTATTGTTTGATGCCGATTGGATGCACACTAAGCAGTCAGCAGAGTATATGCAGTATTGCAAGAAGGTTGTATCTGTTGGTAGGGTCAAGTGGATCGAAGGTAGTAAGAGCGTAGGTAAGGATAACTGTTGTTGGTACTTGTTTGACTATGAGTACACAGGGCCAACTGAATTTTATGGGAGACTGCTATGATTGAATATACAGTAAAAGTTAATGCTGATGGCGATAAGTTTTGGTACTTGAACGGTAAGCTACACCGAGAAGATGGACCGGCTATTGAGTATGCTGATGGTGATAAGTCTTGGTGGTACTTGAACGGTAAGCTACACCGAGAAGATGGACCGGCTATTGAGTATGCTAGTGGCTCTAAGTATTGGTACTTGAACGGTAAGTGTGTAACTGAAGAAGAGGTTATGGATGAGACTAAACAAGTAGACTACGAAGAGTTCGTAGAGTCCATGATTATCACTGAAGGCCGTGACCGCTTGGTAGAGAACACACTAGGACTCGTAGGTGAGGCTGGTGAGGTAGCTGAGAAGATCAAGAAGGTTGTCCGTGACGGTAACACAGACATAGAAGCCTACAGTATGCTAGAGGCAATCCAGAAAGAGCTAGGGGATGTTATCTTCTACTGGCATGCTATGCACGGTGCCTTGAAGTTGGACCCAGAGGAGACTATTAAGATGAATATGGAGAAACTGACCTCTCGTAAGGAACGTGGGGTTCTCCAAGGCTCAGGAGATAATCGGTAATGATTGAAGATAAAGACGTACACATTCAGGTTTATTCCCCGTATGACGGGCACAGTATCCAAGTTCTAAATGCAGACGGAGACAGGGTGTTCTTTGAAAAACACTGGAACCATAACGAAGATGAACAAGGGGCTGGGGGCGAGGTGAACTTCGTAGAGCTTCTTAAGTTCCTTGGCTACACAGTGTATCACGAGGAGGTTTACTGATGAAACTAGAGTATGATTACGACCAAGACCCTCGATACGGTTGGTACAGACTTAAGATTGAGAGCAACGATAAGGGTATGGTAGAGGTGATTGTAGACGATGAAGACGGGGGTACTTTGGAAGCTTATGTTCTGAACACGGAGACAGGAGAGTTTGAACCTACGTGTATGTGCAACGCTTGGGGTGAGTCCGAGTGTGCTTGTGGTAACTACGGGAGTTAATGAAGAATGACTTGGTTTTGGCGGTATATGAACTACTTGGCTACTTGGCGGGAACACCGTAAGGCTATCAAACAACTGAACCAACTGACTGACCGTGAGTTGAGAGACTTGGGTATTAACAGGGCTGACATTGATCGTATGGTGTGGCTTGAAGAAGATAAAAACAAACGAGGAAAATCTGAATGACTGACAAAGATGCCTACGAGTATATGCAACACGCTTACTTATACTACGTAAAAGATGCACCTGTCATCTCTGACTACGAGTTTGACCGTATGGCTAATAAGCTGCTTCAGTGTTACGACAAGCTGGGGGGTGACGTTAAGAGCTACCTAGACGAAGATATGTTGTTCGCTGGAACATTCCTTGGCGAGTACCCTAAAGACCTTTTCACTAAATTCGGAGAACTGTACTAATATGGCTAACAACGTACTACCAACTGACTACCAAACATTTATTGGGCTATCTCGTTATGCTAAATGGCTAGACACAGAGGGACGCCGTGAGACTTTCTCTGAGACTGTACAACGGTATATGCTGAACGTGGTTGCAGAACAGTGTAGCGATGAAGACGACCACTTTGACCCTAAAGTTTGTGCAGAAGTTGAAGCGGCCATCCTAGACCTTGAGGTTATGCCATCTATGCGTTCCCTTATGACAGCAGGGCCAGCAGCTAACCGTGACAACACTTGTATGTACAACTGTAGCTATCTGCCAGTAGATGACCCTAAGTCTTTCGATGAGGCTATGTTCATCCTATTGTGCGGTACAGGCGTAGGGTTCTCTGTTGAGCGGCAGTTCATCTCTAAGCTACCTGACGTACCTGACCAACTGTTCGTTAGTGACACCACAATCGTAGTCAAAGATAGCAAGGAAGGTTGGGCTAAGGCTTACCGCCAACTGTTGTCTCTGCTGTGGGCTGGTGAAGTACCTAAGTGGGACGTGTCTAAGGTTCGCCCTGCTGGTGCTAAACTAAAGACTTTCGGTGGTCGTGCCTCTGGTCCTGCTCCTCTGGTTGACCTGTTCCGGTTTACTATTGAGAAGTTCAAAGGTGCTACTGGTCGTAAGCTGTCCTCTATTGAGTGCCATGACATCATGTGCAAGATTGGTGAAGTAGTTGTAGTTGGTGGTGTACGCCGCTCCGCTATGATTAGCCTGAGTAACCTGTCGGATGATCGTATGCGTCATGCTAAGTCAGGACAGTGGTGGGAAACTCAAGGACAACGTGCGCTGGCTAATAACTCTGTAAGCTACACAGAGAAGCCTGACATGGAGACTTACATGCGTGAGTGGCTTGCCCTAGTTGAGAGTAAGTCAGGTGAACGTGGTGTGTTCAACCGTCAAGCAAGTAAGAAACAGGCAGCTAAGAATGGACGACGAGACCCTAACTTTGAATTTGGTACTAACCCGTAAACAAATGCGGCCTTGACAAGCGATTGTCATTGAATTAACTATCCTAAAAACGGTGGAACTCCTTATAGGACAATACCGTGCTAACCTTGTATAAGGAAGTGTAACGACTATGAACATTGATCCAAAACAACTAACTAAACTTGTAAGCTATATGGCAACTTTTGATGGTGGTGTTTACGTGCCTCACAAGAAGAAGCCGGACAGTAAAGTGAACTGCCAGTTTATCTTAAACATGCGGGCTGAGAATGAGGACTACGTACTCTGGGTTAAAGACACTTTAGAGAACATCACCTCAGTTCGTGTCAGCAGTAAGAAAGACTATAACACTGACGGGTACAACAGAAAGCCACAACTTCGGCTGGAAAGCAACCGTCATCCTTTCTTTACTAAGATTCGTGATAGAATCTATATTGACAACCATAAAGTGATTGACCCTCACATGCTAAAGCTCATGGATGCTGAAGCATTGGCAATTATCTTTATGTGTGATGGCGGTACAAGTTTAGACAACAGGCACAAAAACCCACACTGCAAGATCGACTTGCACACTAAAGGGTTTAGCTACGCGGATAACATGGCTCTAAGTAAGGCCATTTACGATAAGACAGGTATTAACACTAAAGTGCATAAGCACAGCAAGTATTTTTATCTGAATGTAGCTACAAAGAGCCATAAACTGTTTTATGAGACAGTGAAGCCTTTTGTTTTGCCTAGTTTTGACTACAAGTTCGAACGGATAGCCCCTGTCATCTCAGGGTGGTGATATAGTCTGCTCTATGCAGTGATGTATAGACCTTAGCAGAAATGACTAAGGCACATATTTTATATGGAGTAACAAATGGGTTCCGAGATCATCCTGCGTCCATACCAGTTCTGTAATCTTACGGAGGTAGTTGTACGTGCTACAGACACACTAGAAGACCTAGAGCGTAAGGTTCGCCTTGCAACTATTCTAGGGACAATCCAATCTACCTATACGCACTTCCCGTACCTGCGTAAGATTTGGCAACGTAACACAGAAGAAGAACGCTTGTTGGGAGTCAGCTTGACAGGTATCATGGATAACCCGCTGATGACCTCAGCAAACAAAGGATTGGAGGAGACTCTTGAGCATCTTAAGAGTATTGCTGTTGATACTAACGCTGAGTGGGCTAACCGTCTTGGGATTCCTGTTAGTGCAGCAATCACATGTGTTAAGCCCTCTGGGACAGTTTCTCAGTTGGTTGACAGCGCTTCAGGTATTCACACCCGTCATAGTCCTTACTATGTTCGCACTGTTCGTGGAGATAACAAAGACCCGCTGACGCAGTTTATGAAGGACCAAGGTATCCCTAGTGAGCCTTGTGTTATGAAGCCAGATCAAACTACAGTCTTCAGCTTCCCTGTGAAGTCACCAGAAGGTGCTGTAGTGCGTAATGACATGTCAGCTATGGAGCAGCTAAAGACTTGGCTACTGTATCAGCGTCATTGGTGTGAGCATAAGCCTTCTGTTACTGTGTCGGTTAAGGATGACGAGTGGATGGAAGTAGGTGCTTTTGTCTATGAACACTTTGATGAAATGTCTGGTGTATCGTTCTTGCCGTATGACGGTGGTACATACCAACAGGCACCGTATCAGGAGTGTGGTAAGTCAGACTATGATGAACTTAAGGCTATCATGCCTAAGTCTATTGACTGGTCTGGTCTTTCGGGGTATGAACAAGAAGACAACACCTCTGGTATGCAGACTATGGCTTGCTCTGGCGACAGTTGTGAGATTGTTGACTTGACCTAATAACACTAGGCAACCCTATGGTATATCTATGGGGTTGCCTCTAACTCAGATAAGGATTATATATTATGGGTGTAAACACAAACATCTACTTCATGTACGGCTGGGAAGTTGAAGCTACACAAGAGTTCAAAGACTACATGGAAGAGGTAGACTACGAGATTCCTAAAGGTGTTATAGCTACAGATATGGACTTCGACACTGTTTACTTAGGAGCTGTCTTAGATGAGTCAGGAGATTTGCGGTGGGAAGGCCCTTGTTTCGGAGACAAGTTTTGGTCAAATCAAGAAGCTTTGTGTGAGATTCACGATCTAGAAGACAGCCTACACCATCTTGACAAATATTTCCCACACTTTATGTCGGATGAACCTAAGTTTGCAGTAGTTCAGGTACACAGTTAAAGAGGTAACAATGGTACAACAAAAACCTAAACCTAAGACACGCCGCACTAAGACCAAGCATGACTCTAATAAGAAACCCTTGGTACTAGAGCCACTAAACGATAAACAAGGGGAGTACATTTCAGCACTAGACACCAGTGAACAGGTTGTAGTCTTCGGGCCAGCAGGTACAGGTAAGACCTATGTGGTATCTACCTACGCAGCTAATCTGTACCACACCAAGCAAGTAAACAAAATTGTAATCACCAGACCCCATGTGGCTGTAGGTAAAGATATTGGTTTCCTTAAGGGTAGTCTAGAGGAGAAGTGTGCGCCTTGGGCTTTACCTGTGTTGGATGTACTTGAGAAGCATCTGGGTAAAGGTACGGTAGAAACTGGACTTAAGAACGGTAACATTGAGATTGCACCTCTAGCCCTTATGCGTGGCCGTAGCTTTGACAATGCTTTTGTTATCTGTGACGAGAGCCAGAACATTACCTTCCATGAGATTAAGATGTTGGTGACACGTATGGGTGAAGGTTCTAAGTTGGTACTCAATGGTGACATCCAACAATCTGATCTTAAGGAAGGAGACGGGTTGACAAAGGTTGTTCACCTAGTTAAGAAGTATATGTTACCTGTGCCTATCGTTGAGTTCACTACGGATGACATTGTTCGCAGTGGTATGACTAAGATGTGGGTAGAAACATTTGTGAAGGAGGGGCTGTAGTATGATGTACAATCCTGATAATTGGGTGGTAGTTAAAAGCCCTACGGATGGGCATATGCGAGTTCTAGCTGGTTGGTCTGGAGGTTATACTCAAGGAGACTCTTGGCGTATGAACTCAGGTATTACCGAGTGTGAGGAAACTGAAGATACTTTTGAGTTTTACGGTAGCTCTGGTAGTGTCTACTCTTGTAATAAGAGTTCCTACTGCTTACGTGTGAACAACTCTCACATCTGGAGTCAACTAGAAGAACTAGGTTGGGAGCTTATGGATGAAGATAACGACTGGGTTAATATGGATTATGGATTAGGAGATAAACAGTGAAAGATAAGACGCTAGAGGAACACTTTGAGACTGTCTTGTACACAGCAGGGGTAAATAACTCAGGGGAACTAGCGGGGGCGCTTGTTGAAGCTTACAATGAGTGGGTTACAGATGTTTGGCCTCGTTTAGCTATGAGAGCTTTAGATTGCACCGAAGACTGGCCCCGTATGGAATATGAAGTAGGAGATAAACAGTGAAAGCAACATACGAAGATCATATGGGGTCAGACCTGTCTGTAGTTAATGCAGCTAAGGTATCCTTCGGTAAACGTAGTGAGTGGCATTACTCTGGGGTAGATACTAACGGCCCCCCAGAGAAACGTCTGCATACTAAAGATCGAAGCCTAATCCAGTTCCTTGCTCGTGGTTGTACGTCTGGTGATTGGACTTCTATTATGAATGAGGTACATGACAACAGTAATGACGTTTGGGATCATGAAGCTATTGAAGACCTCTTGAACCACATCCGTAAGATGCCTAGCCATTGGTCTCCTTTCGCTCATACAGCTATCTCCTTACACCTCAAGATGCCTATCTTCGTAGCACGTCAGATCATGAAGCACACTACAGGCATTGAGTACAACGAGGTTAGCCGTAGGTATGTCGATAGTGACCCTGAGTTCTATGCACCTGAAGTGTGGCGTAAGAAGGCTGACAATGTTAAGCAAGGGAGTTCCGATGAGGCTGTGGATGTTACTGACTTTGACAACTATTGGGTAGACCATGCAGGAGGTTTCACTTGTGACGTACCTGAGAATGGGTTTTACAAGTTGTGTGAGGATTACTACAAACACTTGTTGTCGTGGGGAGTAGCACCAGAGCAAGCACGTATGGTCCTACCACAGTCCATGTACACTGAGGTAATTGCTACGGGCAATCTGTACGCATGGGCTAACATGTATATCCAACGTAGTGACAGTCATGCACAGAAGGAGACACAAGACTTGGCTAAACAGATCGGTGAGATTATCCAACCGTTGTATCCTGTGAGTTGGGAGGCACTTACGGCATGACTGAATGTGTTTTTAAATGGGTAGATTAAGGAGTAAAATTATGGACTGGTCTTTAGCAATCTCTTCCTTTGCACTTGGGTTCGCTGTTTGCAACCTGTTAAATATTATGATTAGATAAGGAGTTAGAGGGGTGTTCACTACCAAGAAGGTTGAAAGTTGTAAGGTATACGAGGTACACACCAAAGGAGGTGGTATCAAGATTAGCGTAGGTGCCAATGTGTATGGTTCTTTCTTCAAGTGTACTGACGGGTATATGTATCCTGTTTCTGAGATTGTGAAAATTAAGGAGTTGACTAAATGAGCAGACGTGATGTAGACTCGAAAGACACTATGTACACCGTCACCTTTCCAGAGGGTGCAGAGGTTTCCCTTAACCGCCTTGCTATAGTTCTGGAAGGTCTTATGCCAGAAGTGTGCATTGACGTACAGGAGGAGGGGAACTACTGCCACATAGGAATAACTACATATGAGGAGTTGACTAAATGAAAGGCAAAACATACAAGAGATTCATGGACGTTTCCACAACAATCCTAGTTACCGGAAGTGGGTTAGTTCTTACTGTCGTTATTGTTCGGGTTGTTCAGGGTTGTTTATAAAGGAGTTGACTAAATGAACGAAGACCTTAAAACGTTTCTAGCGAGCCTGATAATCTTCCCTATGGGACTCTTCGGTATTTTCTTGGCTTTCCTTACGGCAGTAGCCTTTGTCACTTGGGACTGGTACTACTTCTTCCTGACTGCGGGCTTCCTATCGGCTATTAGGGTTTGTTGTGTTCTAGGGTGGGTGATGTCTATAGCTTTTGCCGCACATCTTATAAAGGAATCAAACAAATGAGAGTAGTAGTATACGGAGCTAGCTGGTGCAACCCTTGTCAGAAACTAAAGGGCGAGCTAGATACAGCAGAGATACCTTATGTGTTCCGAGACATTGACAGTAGTCCAGTGTTCAAGAACTATACGCTAGGGATACAGAATACTGTACCTCTGGTTCAGCTAGAGGCTAACAATGGAAACACGGTAACTGTAGGTGACTATGATGACACAAAGGACTTGCTCGACATCCTCAGCTTCATCACAAGAGAACTGTGATTGGGAGTTCCTATTCTTTGACGGTCACAAGGTAGAGTATTGGTACAAGTGCAGGGTGTGCGGTAAGAAAGACTGGTTCTCTCGTAACGACAAACCTAAGTAACAAACGAAAAAAGCCTCCCTTCAGGAATCCTTAAGTTAGGAAACCCGAAGGGAGGCTTTTGTGATTCTAACGTCTTTTAAAACGTCTGGCATAAGTATAAGGTGTGTCAGTTACCCAACCAACAATAAACAAGAGTAGACCTACAAGCCAGACCCACAGAGGTAGCTGGTAGTTGTTTACTGTCTCATTGCTCTGGTCGATAGTGTCTACCCTAGCTTTGGGTCTCAAGGACACTGTAGGGGCTAGGGTAGTGTTAGTACCTACTGTCTGGTTGTTAGTCTTACCTACCTGAACATTAGCAGCTACGTTAGGACCGCCCCCCGTTAGGAATGAAGGTATCTTACCGCAACTGTTTAAAAGCATCAAGCCCGAAAGCACCAGCAGCAAAACCCAAGATCGGCCAAACCAAAGCATTTACCATCTCCACGTCACCAGTATAAACTACGTAGGCTAGGCCCAGAAGTAATACAGAGGCGACTTCTCTCTTATAAGTTTTATTCATTTCGATCTCTCCGGCTCTACTCCCCCAGACTGCAAGCAAGAGTTCAAGCTAGAGAAGGAATTAAAGTTAAACGTCTGAACATAGTAAGGGCTAGCTTTTGTGTGGCAATACCCTCTGGACGACTTCTTTACTCTTGGGTGATACACCATCTCAAAGATAGTCGTAGCAACTAAAGCTGACAAGATAACACCAGCAGCAAAGAACTTCAGGTTATTCTTAATACGAGGTGCCCTCACTGACCAAGACCCCCTCTAACCACCCAAGCAATAAATGCCGAGATAATACCGCCAACAATAAACAGAATAGTCCTATCCATAAATTGCTGTCGTTTCTCTTCCCTCTTGGACATAGTTTCTACAGTCTGATTTAACAGAGCTATAGTAGTGTTCAGTTTATTTAAACTATCTTCGAGGGTTTCATGTGATTCCTCTAAACGTGATATTCTACGCTTGAAATCTTCTTGGCTCATAGGTATGTCTTTCGTGAGAGTTGCCAATGTGGTCCATCTTTAAAAGAGCGCCAGTCGCCACCCCACTCAAGGTCTACCTCAAGCTCCTCTGCGGCTTTCTTCATAGCATCCTCAATAGGGTAGAACTTCGGCCAATCCCAAGACAGAGGGTAAGGCGCAATGTCTACCGCATGTCCTGTCAGGTGCCTAGAGTTCATCGTTTGAGAAGCCCCAGATTTAACCAGTTGCCTCTGACGATCAATATTACGTACACCTTCAATCACACTAAAGTCTTGTTCAGTGATTTTGATTGCCCTCTTAACTACAGCCACCAAATCAGGATGAACACCTGAGAGGTTCTGTAGGCTACGTTGTCCTAGTGTATATGTCATGTCTAACCTTTAATCTGAAAACTCTTCGATGCTCAACGAACTGCTGGTGATCTGAACATCCATGTCGCCTGTCTGATACTTACAAATAACCTGAACACTTTTAGAACCAGACCAAGAGTCAGCCCTAAACCTTCGGGTTGTGACACCTTTAGACTTAACCGCAGCGTCCCCAGCTACACCGTCGCACTCCCAACTCATGTGAGTCACTTTAGAGCCATCAATGTAAAGTTCTGTGTCTACATAAGGCTCGTTAGTGCCGGAGGATGTGAGAGGGTTGACATTGTAATTAACATCGAAAGTAATAAAAACCACAGCGTCAGAGTTGGACTTGCAGTTAAAGCTTGTACTTTGTCTTGTCAGCGACCCTGAACTAAAGGTTTCATTGGTTTCGTTGTAGTCTGAATAGTTTTGGAGTAGTTGCCCTTTGAAATACTTATAGTCAGAGCCGTCCCAATAAAGCTGACATTTATCAGAATCCAAGGCTGTAGTCCCTACAAAAGTAGAAGAGTTCTCTGAGGCTGTACTCAAGTTGCCAGAAGAAACAGCACCCGCACTTTGGTCAATATACATAAAGTCCAACCAAGCAGTGTTTGCCTCATTACGAATCCGCAAGATACCCCCCGTAGGAAGTGCGTTGCTATCGTACCAGAGCATATTTGCATAAGTTGTACTGGGGGCAGAAGACCCTGAAGACAGACTTGCGAGAGCCTGAAGTGCATTGTTAATGTTTGCCCTTGCACTAGATGCACTTTGATCTGCAATATCTAAGTTGTGTTGACTCATTTTAATACTCCACTGTTGCCTTAAGTGTCTCTACACTAGGCGATACGTTTGTGTTTTGACTGACCAACTCTGCTTTGAACTTGAAGGCTCTACCAATGATAGATGTGCCTTCTGTCCTCTGCCAATCACTCCAAGTAGGTGTTCCTGCTGGGTCGTCGTCTGTAGATGCCACATAGACAATAACATTCTCATCAGGGAAGCCCGCCTGTTCATCAGTCCAAGTGTCCCAGTTATCAGGCCATGTATCCCAGTTCTGAGGAATATCATCCCAAAGCCCAGAGGTAGGTGCGTGTCTGTTGAATGTAACACTGCCAGTAACCCTACAATCCCTTGTTGAACCTGTATCAATGTAGTCTGAGAACTCGTAGATACCCAAAGGGCTAGAGCCTGAGATGTCATCAATAATCAACTCGTTAGGGGATACTGAGGTGTCAATAACAACATTAGTCTTAGTCCCAGAGAAACTAGGGTTCTCCGTCTGCTCTAACGTAACACCCAAAGAAGGAAGTTCAGAAGGGGACACAACCAAAGCTGTAGCGTTTACACTAGGGTTGCCACCCTTATCGTAAGCTCTGATTAAGAAAGTACCACTTCTGGCAGGAAGACTTGCTGTAGTAGCTGGCCTTGCAACTTTCTCAATAACAGTGTTAGACGTCGCCCACTCTGCACCTACAGTATTAGGGTTGTGCCTAATCTCGTAATAGGACAAGTCTAAGTCAGGAACAGCGCTCCAACTAAAGAAGATAGTACCTGCGCTCAACTGTTTACTGAAGTTAAGAACATCAGCCGGCGGAGCAGCCCTCGCGTTTACCTCTACGTCAAAAACATATTCCCACTCAGCCTTAACCCCGAAGGTGTTGATAGCCCTAGCTCTGATGTCGTAGTCACCTGTAGCTAAGTCGATACTAGAGAACACACCAAGCTCCCCAGTACCCGCAGCTACGTAGGTATTACTGTCGATAGGTTTAAGTTGGACCTCTACTAAATCAACCCGCTCTGGCTGCTCTGATGTGATAGTGATTAGGAGCGTGTTGACCAATTTCTCTGCCAGCACTTGAGCTACATCGTCAGTCTCAATACCAACAGAGGGCACCTCAAAAGGAGAAAGAAGATTGGTGTTATCTCTCTCATAAACCACGCCATCACTAACGTCATCAAACACACTCTCAGAAATCTCTCGTAAGATCATCTGAACCTGTAGATCGCCGCCATCAACCAGACCAAAGGTCCAAGAAGTAACTTCGAACTCTTTATCTACCCAGCCAAAACGAGAGTTGTTAATCTTTACATTGTCCCCAACCTGAAGCTGGAAGGCCCTCATACCAAAGGAAGCTGTGATAGTAAGCTGTTGCCTATTACGCTCAAGAGACACGTTAGCAATCCTACGAGACTCTACAGAGTTATCCGTGAAAGGTAGGGCTAAGTCGATAGAAGACTCTTGACCTTTATCCGCAGACAAGAAGGCGGGGTTAGTCACCTTCGGGTAGTCTGTGATCTGCCAGTTGCTCTCAGAGCCTCTGAACGTCCCCTTAACTGTGTTGTAGTTATCTCTACGGCTATGCCTAGTGTTTACCGTTACGCTGCCTCTGAGGTCGTTCTCATCAAGTGTGAGGGTAGGTTCAGTCCAGTAGGCAGGCTTCATCCGCCACTTACCTTGAGAGTACCAAAGCAAACCACCCATAGATGTCAGCAATCCGCTAAGGTTGTCATAAGGGGTAGATGCCGTAGTGAAAGCTCCGTTGCAAGTGTACCTTGTGCTACCGTCAAGAGTGTCTGTTCTATCACAAACGTCAGCAGAAGAAGAAACCTTATCGTCATCAATATTGTCTGAGTCCTCACCCAACCCATACGTACTGTTAGAGATGTAGTCCCTCATACACAAAGCAGGGTTGTCTGACCAAGCAGTAGAGCCGTCACGAGGGTCGTATAACTTTTTACCCTTGATTGTGGCAGTAACCTCTGGTACGCCGTTAGGGAAGGCGTCAGCATCATACTTCAGGCGAACATATAGGTAAGCTATACCTTGAAGCCTATGTCTACTGGTCCACTCAGAGACTTCATTTGCTAAGTCTTCATCAGCTTGTTGGTCAGGGGAGCCTAAGTGTTTGTTGATACGAACTTCACCATCGTACCTGCTAGGGGAGGTGACATTACCAGAGCCATCAAGAGTAACCAACTCATCATTGATGTAAATCTCATCAAAAGCTTCAATCTCATGGCCTGTGAACGCCAGAACCCTATGTAGGAATTTGTTGTTACCCCCAGATGTGCTATCGAATACACGAGCGCCACCAACCTTAACCTTGCCGTAGATAACCTGATGGTCTAGTGCGGAGCCATTTTGAGTTACCTGATAGCCCCTGTTAGTCCCTGAGAAGGAAGGTTTAGGGGTGAGGGCATTAAGGGCTGAACCAAGGGCTGTAGTTACGAGGAAGTGAGTCATCAGTGTGCCAGCCGCACCAGCCCCTAGTAGGAAACCTCCCATAAGGGTTCCTCCAGAGAGAGCTGTAGTAGCCGTAGAAAGTAAAGCCATACCAGCAGCAACAGCCATGTCAATCTCCTATGTATTTAGAGTATTCTATATCTTCCGAGGTAAACCCTAAGAAGATCATCAGTTTATGAAAGGGTTTATGGTTTTTAGTGTTTACAACGAGAACAGACACACCGTCTTCTTTAAGGCAACCTTCAGCAAACTTAATCAGTTTAATACCTGTGAAGCCTTTTCTGTGGCTAGGTGCCAAATAGATCAGGTCGTTCTTAGCAAACAGGTGGTCTTTATAGTGGATATGTGGAGATACAAAAACAACAAAGTAACCAACCAGAACACCTTCGTCTCTAGCAGTAAAGATGTCCAACTTACCCTGTTCCTGTAGTGCGTAGTAAGCATCCCAGTCGGGGTTAATCTTTATCTTGTCCTTGTTCAGTGCAACCTCTTCCCAGTGAGATTCAAGCAAACCTTTGGCATCCTCAACCACACTATCAAGAAACTCTTGTTGATACTTAACGACCACTCTTTCTACCCCACACAATCTCTTTATCCTGCAAACTCTCTACAAACTCCAAACCTTTATCGTTAGAGTACAAAGACTTTTGATATGCAGAAGTAAACCTAGCAACCCTTGGCCTCTCAAGATCAACCAATTTATTCTCTAAGGTTAATTGAACAGTACAAGTATCAGCAGTCTCCTCAATATTCATCTGATCCATATAACCAGCAAATATTTGAGATAGGTTTGTCCTACCAGCCTCTAAAGCAATACGGTTTCCATTCTCTAGTAGAATGTAGTCAGAGTTCTCTTGAAGGATAATACCTTTAGTGAAGTTACCAAAATAGATATTAGCCTGTCTGCCCTGATAAGGTTCACTGAGAGCTAGTGAGAGTACAGACTGAGGGATACCACTAAGGGTAAGGGAAGCCCCTCTAGCTGCAATCTCTGTGGTCTCCTCAACAGAATCAATCTGAAGCATAGACCCTGTACCATACCACTCTTGACCTTGATAAACCAAAGTGCCGTAGCCAGTCCAAAGTCTTAGCGTCTGGTTCCCATCAAACAACATCTCTACAGCAAAGAAAGGGTAGAGGACATCATCATCCAAACTATCAATGGTAGACTGTGAAATATCTCTTGTTGACATCCTCTGTATCCTTTTTATAGTGCTGCAATAATGAAAGCCAGAAGTTCAGTGTAACGAACACCGTAGCTGTATTGGATAGCGCCAGCCTCATCTACGCTAGTACCGACAATGAACATACCGTAGTCACCAGCATCCAAACCCTCTGCGGTAAAGGCGGCTTCAAGTTCCTGTGCGATAATACCGAAGTGCCAGCGAGCATCTTCACCTTTGGTTTCCTTCGAGTCTTTCCAACGGAACTTACGCAGAAGACCTTTGCAAGCTACAGCTACACGAGCCTCAGCCTCAGAGAGTTCTTCAACATCCGTTTTCTGCTCAAGGTCAGAAGTTTGGATTGTACCGTTAGTCGCGTAAACATCATCGAAACGGGAGGATGCACCCCCAAGGTCAATCCCGTTGTCACGAGCAGCATTTGCGTCGGTATCAAAAGGATCAATTCGGTCAGAACCGGTTATTTGGAATTGCAGACCTACCTCACCTTCACCGATCCACATATCAGTATCTTGAGCGCCGATGTGACCACAGGTTGTCCCGTCATCATTGTAGAACGAAACCAGACGACCGCCTGTTGCCCCATGAACATAGTGCCGCGAAACAAGTTTATTGTTTGGCTGAATATCAATTTCGGCGTTTGTACCTGCTTCAGTTGTGATGTTCAGTTGACCGGTTTCTTCAGACCAGTTGACGTTCGCCTTGTCTGTCCCATCGTTTCTGAACATAACAGTGCTCTCGCCTGTGTCTGCGCCATCTAGGTTTAACCGAGCATCAGCATCCCCTGTACCTGTAGACTTGATCGTCAAGAACACGTCACCAGTATCGGTCAGGGTCATATCTCCGCCGGTGAAGTCGTTTGTACCTACGAGTTGAGCATAACGAACATCACCTTCTGTTTCAGTTAAGTATTCAGCAGGCACAGTCTGTAGGTACTTAGCATCACCTTCTGTTTCAGTTAAGTATTCAGCAGGCACAGTCTGTAGGTACTTAGCATCACCTTCTGTTTCAGTTAAGTATTCAGCAGGTACGGATTGAAGATACTTAGCGTCACTTTCTGTTTCAGTAAGGTACTCAGCAGGTACAGCCTGCAGATACTTAGCATCACCTTCTGTTTCAGTAAGATATTCAGCAGGTACGGATTGAAGATACTTAGCATCACCTTCTGTTTCAGTAAGATATTCAGCAGGTACAGTCTGTAGGTATCGAAGATCCCCTTCTGTTTCAGTTAAGTATTCAGCAGGTACAGATTGAAGATACCTAGCATCACCTACAGCGTCGAAAAGGGCGTCAGGGGTAATCTTCTTGGTTTGACCGGAAGAAGAGTCTACAACAGGCATTTCATCATCAGTAGAGCTTAGGTCTCCGCTACTAAGAGTTGTCAGTTCAGAGATTTTCTTATCAGCCATGTTCTTATCCTGTGATTACTTCTACAGCCTCAAAAGAGATACCATAGAAACTTGCATTGTTAATTGACCAAGTAGACACATTCTGATTCAACCTGAAGACACCTTTAGGACTATCCGTAATAGCTGCCTCAGATGTGGAGTCAGACCTAAGTGCAGGCCATATTTCTAGTTGACCATCCCCAGTTTGATCTATAAGAACTTGGTGTAGTTTAGCAGAAGAACCCCCACCCAACTGAATGTAGTCACCAGCTAGAAGGGAACCTGTCATAGTTACATTAACTGTATCATCGCCAGCAGAGCCAGTGACAGCACATGAGGTAACAGTACCACGAGGTGATACATAGTCAGGGTCTCCTAAGAGGAAGGTGCCTGTCTGACCCTTGAGAGCCACAAGCATAGCCTTCCACTCAGCAGCCTTATCTCTACGTACCGAGGGAATAGTGACTGAGGCTTCCCACTTCTGACCTGTGTGGGCGATAACCTGCTGTTTGTAAGTAAAAGGAGACTGAGAGGTGGATACCGCATTAACTGCACGTAACTCAATACTCTCGATCCCAATAGTTGTAGGTGTATCTAGTGGGTAAGCTATAGCCATATTATCCTCTTATCCGAATGTGTTCTTCATGGCACCACCGCGTCTACGAGCATCCATAACACCTTGCTTAGAGGCATTAACGATAGCAGGCATAGATTGAGCAATGATCTTCTTAACTGAGTCATCACCGTTAGCGGCCATAGTGAAGTTGTTAGTAACATATACGTCACCACCGCCACCCATAGCACCCGCAGTAAGGTCAGCGTTCATAACGTGGCCCCTGTTGCGAGGGACGATAAGCTCTGGTCCCTTTTCGCCTACGAGGTAAGGTTGGTTAGCTTGGACCGTACCACCAGAGGCTTTACCGAAGATTCCTCCGAGGATACCCGCAATCCCTGTTCCCCCTTCAACACTACCAACCATACGCTTAACAACATAAACTTGGTATAAGTCCTTGATAATAGCACGAGCCATATCCTTGAAGGCGTCCTCTACAGACTTAGTGCCCTCAACCATAGCCATGAACCCGTCTTCCATAGAGGACTGAGCAGTGTCATAGATACCTTGGAGTTCCTGACGCTTCTCTACGATCTGGTTGTATGCAGCTAGTTCAGCTACAGCTTGGTCTACAGCGTCTTTACCGTAGGTCTTGCTAGAGTTAGCAATAGCACGTTCTACCTCTTGACGTTCCTTAGTTTTACCTAAGAGTTCTGTGTCAAGTTTGATACGGTCTCTGATTCGAGCTAGGGGGTCTTGTTGGGAAGCTCCACCGCCTTTATTTGTTTTTGTTTTAGGGGCTTTGAGGGTCTGAGGGAGATCGTACTTAAAATCACCACCCCCGCCAAAAGCGTCTAAACCTACCGAGGCTTCAGCTTTAGCGGCTCTGATGATTTGTAAGGCTGTTGCAAAAGAGGTTCCCAACCTATCGCCTAAAACTGATGCGAGGTCGTTAAGCTCTTCTTGGTTCTCTATGACAAATTTCTGCCCAGACTCCCAAGCGTCCATATAGGAGTTGATGTTTGCAGTCATCACAGCTATCTCGTTAGACTGAGCTTGCCTTGCCCTTTCGTCTATAATAGCCTGCTCTCTACGGACTTTCTCGTTTTCAGCTTCAATCTCTGCTTGGGCGATCTTAACCCTAGCCTCTTCTGCGGCCCTAATTGAACCTGCAAGGGTTTCTCTGTCCCTCTTCGCTTGATCTACTGCCTGTTCTTCGGAAAGCCTTTTTCTTTGGGCTATAATTCTATTTTGGGCTGCTGTTTGATCTTCTTCTAAAGCTCTTATGGCAGACTGTGCATCTTTAAGGTCTTTTTTATCCAGAAAAGTCCCTAAGAAGGGTAACATATCCCGAAAACCTGTTCCCCCTTTTGCTATACTAGCCCTCACCTCAAGTAAAGCTCCTTGCGCTTTAGCTAAATCCTCGGTAGCCTTATCAAGAGAGTCTTGAGCAGTCAGTTGCTCAACCGTCCAACCTATCTGGGAGGCTCTTTTTTTACGGAGGTAGTTATCTAAAGCCCTATCTAAAGATTCAATCCTGCCAATCAACTCATCTGTTGCATCTTTAGACTCTCCCATTGCCTTTCTGGATTTGAGCCAAGCAGCCCCAAAAGCAGTAACCAAAGGGATAATAACACCAAGGCCGGTACCGATAGCTAGAAACTTGCCCCCAAGTATCGTCAGTGCACCCGCCATCTGAGTAGCTTGCTGACCAAAGGCAATCATAGCGTTTTGACCGGACTGGACCTGAACAATAAAGTCACCAATCTGATAGCCCGACTGCTGAAACAGAACACCAGTGCGGCTCATACGTCGGCCCATTTGACCTGCCGCTTGCTCGGAAGTCTTTAAGGCTTGTTTTTGAGACTCTAAAGTCCTGATGTTGGTCCGTATAGATTTATCAAAATTGTCAACGACCGACTTAGCCCTGTTCCAACTAGGGTACAAGTCGTCTATTGATCTGCGGAGTTCTTTCTTGGCCTTTGCGAACTGCTTGTCACTTATAGCCCCCGCGTTTTGTTTCTTGATGAGACCTTCTAAAGTCCTGCCCAGAGTATTCAAACGCTTATTAGCTTCAACAATAGGTGCAGAGTCCGCAAGGAACTTAAGATCAACAGTGTTATTAGCCATTAGCCACCCTCATATATACTGCATCAATACGCACAACAGCCTCAACATCTCTAGCGTCAAGTGGCGTATCCGTCAGTTCTTTCCATGCTTTAATTTGTTCGTAGGTAATCGGGTTAGGTCCGCTATAGCCAGCACTTCTACTGTTGCTTAACGAAATAAAGGCAGACCAGACATGAGACACTAACCGAGGAAACTCTGGTCCCTCCAGTTCTTGTGGCTTACGTCCGATCTGCCTCTCTACTTCTTGTAGGTGTTCACGTTCAGTTACACCATTTTGATCGGGTTTATTCAGTTTGAACGTATGTTCAGCAAAGTCTTCTAGTTGGCCTATCAGGCTTTCGTAAAAACTTCAGTGTTGCTCAGGGCCTCTTCAATCTGAGGTTTCAGCCAGAACAACTCATCGTAGATAGCTTTAGCCTTAGCCACAGTCAGCTTAGGTTGCTTCTCATCATAAGTAATCTTCCAAGACTTAGTAACCTTAGACAGCAACTCTAGGCTGGCTTCCTCTAGGTCTTGTGCGGTGAAGTTTGTGTTACCAGAACCTTGTGCAACCTTAAGGCGCTTGTTGGTCTGCTCGTACAGCACTTCTTTATAAGCCTTAGAGTGGGGCGCATGAAGGACAATAACCATATCACTACCATCCTTGTTAGTCAGAGGTTCACCATTAACAGGGTGTTTAACTACAACCTCTACTTCGTCACTCTTAGGTGCAAAATCTTTCAAATCCATTGTCGGGTTCCTTTATGTATAGTCGGGTATTATATAATGGGGCCAGCGCCACCCGACACAGCACCAGCCCCTCCCTTGCGGGATTCTTATGAACGAGTAATCTTCAAGTTAGTTTCCTCAGTTGAGTCATACAGAGCAACAAAGGACATATTGATGATACGGCTGTTAGGGCCATCTACACCAACGTCAGCAGAGTTGATCTTGACACGAGGGAACAAGAAGGTATAAGTGTTAGAACCAGTAGGGTCATCCACAGATACAGACAGTTCAGTTTCAGTTTCATTCAAGAAGCGGTTAATCAGTGCAGCATCTTCAAAGTACGCAGTGATAGTACCTTCGATCTCAGCACGACCTACTTCCAAACAAGGAGCACTATCGTCACCAACAACAAAGGTAGGTGCGAAGGAGTTGTTCAGGGTGAAGTCAATACCAGTTACGATAGCTACAGCAGAGGAGGAGCCTACGTTACCAATAGCCAAGTCACCAGAGTAAGCATCAAAAGGCGCATTACCAGAAGCAGCGTCTTGTGTCTTCTCAGTAGTACCGATAGACATATCTTTACCGACCATACCAAAGGTAGTAGTTACCATCTGGTTAGGTGCGATAGACAATGCTAGAGTAGATACAGTACAGCCAGTGAACAAACGAGCTTGGTCAACATCAGCAGCATAGTCCTCAATAGAGAAGTATTTAGGGGTGGTGCCTACCTTGAGAACATCAGTAGCCCAAACATTAAGCATAGCAGATTCAAGGAAAGCGTCATAGTCACCTTTACGGAGGTCAACAGCGATGTCACCACCAGATTGACGGTTGCCATGACGGTCAAC
>Ga0209336_10000304_pt1 | contig 25814 bp, 27 predicted proteins | sample LinPmetageLP32_FD_184042 | JGI IMG/M metagenome (GOLD analysis project Ga0209336, IMG submission 184042) | Marine viral communities from the Pacific Ocean - LP-32 (SPAdes) (version 2) | ecosystem: Environmental > Aquatic > Marine > Oceanic | place: Pacific Ocean | collected 2009-08-23
CTGGCCTAATTTAAAAGACACTGATTGGCCTACTATTCCTAGTTAAACACTTGTAATTAATACAACAAAGTGCTATTAAGCACTTAAAAATGAACTCAGGAATTTTTATGTCACTGCACCTGTTAAGTGCAGAGGAAATCCTAACTTACTGGCCTCAAATCTCACCTCATATAGATGTCGCACTTGAGCACTCTGTTGGCGAGATAACCACATTCCAGACCTTCAAACATGCTATGAACGGACAGATGCATGTTTGGATATATGTGGATCAGAATAAGATAACCTCTGCATTTGCTACCCGCTTTTTAATCTTCGACAACTGCAAAGCACTGCAAATAATGACTTTCGGTGGGTCTGTCTCAGATTGGGAACTAACACAATCTGTGCATTCAATCTTTGAGCAATTTGCCAAGGAAAACAAATGCCAAAATATCCAAATCTGGGGCCGAAAAGGATGGGTCAAGCGTTTGGAAAACGTAACCAGCAAGAGCGGCACGAAGTACAAGTCCCTCTACACAGTAATTTCGATGGAGATTTAAAATGACTTTGATTAACCCGTTTGGGATGAGCCGATATCTGCACCCTCGCCATGCGGGATTGATCGTGTACAAAGGTGGTGGATCATCCATAACCAATACCGGGTTGGGCGATGATCAATTTAGTACCCTTCAGACGGGGCAAACTGATATTCGCTCTGACATAACAGAACAAGGCGAAGAGGCTAAAACATACGCAGATACGTTCACCGCCAACCAAGAAAATATAACAAATTTAATTGGTACAGGTTCTACGGGGGAAGGCATCCCTGCGACGGGGTTGTACGGGCAATTTTCAAATCAAACTGACCTGCTATCAGGCTTGGGTGAGAGAATTAACACAGGATTTACCGACCTCACTGGCACGATTAATACGGAGACAGCGAATCTCGCAGAGGGGCAATCCGGGCTTATGACCGGGCAAAGTGGGTTAGTAACAGGTTTAGAAGGACTCCAGGCAGGGCAAGATACCGGTTTTACAGATATAGGAACTCGCTTCGATACCGTAGACCAAGCTAATGTAAATATGCAGACTGCCGTGGACGAAGGTTTTCAAGATCAAGCGCAAGGTTTTACGGACGCTAACGCCAATATGTCTGCAGGTTTTGCGGATAGTGCTACTGCCCTAAACGAAGGTTTTAGTGATGCAGGTGCAGCTCTAGACACTGGATTTTCAGATACTGCATCGCAACTTACCGATACCCAAGCAAATGTTTTAGCAGGACAGCAAGGTCTTGATTCCTCTTTAACTACACTGAGCGATGCTGCCGATATGTATGCAGCACAATCTTTGGAAAATCAGGAGGGTCTTCAGTCGGGGCAAGACGCATTCGTAAGTAATTTTGACACATATGTAGACCGTTATTCTGACGATGTAAGTCTTGCAAACCAGTTTAGGACTGATCTTGAAGAAGCGCAGACCAACGCATTTTCTGCGCTGCGAGAAGATCAACTCAACCAGTTTAATTCCCTCGGTCAGAACATAAGTGATTTTAGTAACACCAACCAGAGCAATGTTGACCAGCTTAATCAAGCGGTATCCAGCGGTTTCAGCGGCACCTCTATGGAACAGCAAATTTCTAATCAAAACCAGACTAATGATCTTAATAGCATCCGTGGTCTTTTACAGACTACTGGTCAATCTTTGGATGCTACCACCCGTGATCAGTACCAAAAACTTACTAACGCATTTGACCAACAAGGTAACCTCATTACCCAAGGAATCGATGATCAAGGCAATACTGTAAGAAGACAACTAGATGCCCAAGGTGCGGTCATTGAAACTCGCTTTAATCAATCTGGTAATCAAATTGGGCAATTCCGCATGGATGTTGGTCAGATGATTGCCACAGCTAATAACTTTGTATCAGGTCAAATTTCTAACGTTGGCGCTGATACACAAGCTAGATTTGATGTGCAAACTGGCACACTAAATGCCCAAGGTAAGTCCCTTCTAACTTTGGCTAGTCAGAATACTTCTTTGGATCAAACAGTCCGTAATGGATTTATGAACGTTGCATCTGCGTTTGATAATAGCGGCACTCTTATTGGGCAATCTGCTAACGATCTTGGAACAATACAACGTCAAATTGATCAAAACGGAAACCTAATAACAACTCGGTTTGACCCGACAGGCGGTCTAATAGATCAATCATCCTCAAATATTGCTAAATCTATTGCTGATGCAAGCAATGCAATGCAGTCAGGGCAGACGGGGTTGTCCACAAACATTAATGCGCTGGGAACAACTTTAGATCAAACAAGTTCAAGTTTAACGGCAGAAAGTGGCGATCTTCGCAGTCAAATTAGGGCAGGATTTAACGCTAATAATCAAACAATGAATGCTCAAGTCAGAGACATGGCTAGAGTAGCTTCTAGCATCCAAGACTTGGACATTAGTAGACGGCAAGACCTTTCGGAATTATCGGAAGCATTTGATGATCAGGGCCAATTAATACGGTCAACGGTTGCAGAGAATGGTGTGACAACTGCCCGTGCCATTGATCAAAATGGTAATCTTATGCTCAGAGCCTTTGATGCCACTGGCAATGAACTCGGCAACAAAGTTGTAGATATTAATCAACAGTTAAACTTCCTCGGAGAATACGGATATTTGCCGGGGGCTAATACCAGCATGGGCAATCTAAGCCCTGCTGTGCAAACAAATAATAGTGGCTTCATGTCACCCTTTACTCAAACAAGGTAAAATATGCACCCTCAGAAAATATCTCCACAGGGACTAAACTTAATCAAGAAGTTTGAAGGTCTGCATCGTGTTCAAGACGATGGAATGATCAGCAGCTATCGTTGTCCAGCAGGAAAGTGGACGATTGGATGGGGGAGTTGCAAAGGCGTCCGTTCTGGTATGAAGATCACAGTTGAAGAGGCTGAACAACGGCTTTTAGAAGACATTGCAGAACATGGAAAAGCAGTAAAACGGCATGTAAATGTTCCTCTTACACAGTTTCAATATGACGCTCTCACTAGCTGGGTATTCAATATTGGTGCGGGGGCAAACTTCCAAAGTTCAACGCTGTTAAAAAAGCTGAATAAAGGACTGTATGATGAAGTCCCTGAACAATTAAATCGATGGAATAAAGCCCGTGTAGACGGCAAACTTGTACCGTTGAATGGCCTCACTCGCAGACGGGCTGCAGAAGGTGCTTTGTTTAGTTCTGATGCTGGACTGCCTAGTGATGAGGGCGGCTCAGAGATGCCACAGAGGGTATCTGCAGCGGCAACTAAATCATTAGCTAAAAGTAAAACAATGGCTGGTGCCGGGATAGCCGGTGCTGCCACAGCTATGAATGAAATATCCGGGCAACTGCAGGGATTACTCCCCTATGCCGATAGCTTAAAAGTCTTGTTCCTAGTCTGCGCTATAGGCGGCATTGCTCTAGCAGCATACGCAAGATTTAAAGACCATAAAGACGGGATTCACTAATGTTCGTATTTGGTAAAATCAAAACCTACATTATCGCCACTTTAGCCCTCGCCCTGCCTATTATTTACGTCATGGGAAGGATCAAAGGACGGGCTGCAGAAAAGACCATAGTCCTGAAGGATGATCTTCAGGCACAGAAGAAATCAACAAACTTTTACAAGAAAATGTCTGAACATGAAGACGATGCTCTTACTGATCGTAAGTCTGTCACTGACCGGTTGCGCTCAAACGGTTTATAGGACTCAGCTTGAAATATACTGCCCACAATTGAAGCAGTATTCTGAGGCATTCAACAACAATCTAGCTGATGAAATCGAAAGTCTACCGCCTAACAATCGGGCGATTGAAGAGGCAATCGGAAACTATGTTTATTTGCGTGACCGTATTCGGCGCTGCCATGAAGAGAGGGATGAAATCTAATGGGATTATGGAGTCAGACAGTCGGTCAAGGGAATAGTTTTGGGCAGTCGGTTAACAATCAGTTTGGTGGAAATAATGGTGGAGAGTATGTAGGTGGTAACTGGGTGGCCGATGATAGTGTACCGGGCCATATAGACAACGATCCCGGTGCATCTGGCACCTTTAATTTTGGTTATGATGCGACTTCAGGGGGTACAGCCAATGCCGCCGATTTTAATTCTAGCAACAATGGTGACGGAGATGACAGCAGTGGCGGTAGCGGGTCTACAGCCCAGGAAACTGAAGAAGAATTGCTACCTACAAGCACTCCATTCGATCCTGACGCTGTATTAGAATACGCCAAGACCGCCGGGATGGTCGAGAGTGACGCACAGATTGCGGAACTACTAGCTGATCCCACTAAATGGCTGAATGACCGTAACATTAACCTCAGTGATGTTGTTCCCAATATTGATCCTGATGAAGAAGGAACAAATCTTGATCCATACGACACACGATATGGTCTAGGTGAGGATGTAGCAATTGATACTGCTACTGCTGCTATTAGCACCTCTGAAGATGTGACGCAGGGACAGATAACAGACTTCACTGCTGATACCATTACAGATCGAATGGGAACTGATGTTACAACCGTTGATCCAGCTAAAGGCACAATCAGAGATGAAAATCTCGTAGATGCCGCCCAGATCGACATGCAGGGTGTTGGCACTGGAGTAAACGCTGACGGTACTATATCGGTCACCGGTGAGGCTTTAAACAACTTTGCCACACAAGACATTTCAATGATGATTGATACCTCAACAATCAGCGGAAAGCTTTTGGCTCAAAAGCTGGGGGAAGGTAACTACACAGATGCCAAGGCTACTGTTCTTGGTCAGATGAAGATTATTAGTGATGAATTTAAAGACAGTAATGGTCAACCTAAAATACCTCCATGGGCGCAATCAATAGCCCGTGAAACATCTAAAGCAATAGCTTTTACCGGCATTACAGGCACTGCAGAAACCGCTGCTATGGCTACCGCACTTATGGAAGCTACATTAGGCATAGCTGAAAAAGACGCCGCATTCTTTCAAACCCTGACAGTTAAAAATTTAGATAATCGGCAACAGTCTATTATCAATAAAGCAAATGTTATGGCTCAATTTGAAATAGCTAATTTAGACAATAGACAGGCTGCATTAGTTCAAAACGCCAAGTCTTTTCTGGAAATGGATTTGGCTAATTTAACAAATGAACAGCAAGCTGAAGTGATAAACACACAAGCTATGGTAGAGGCATTACTTACGGATCAAGCGGCTATAAACGCCCAGCGCCTGTTTTCAGCAGAAACCGCTAATGATTTTCAAAAATACTATGATAATATGAATGCCACAATTTCCATGCATAGGTCTGAACAACTTAATGCAATGAACCGTTTCAATGCCGGTGAGATTAATGATGCATCTGAGTTTAATGCAACAATGGAAGATGCCCGACAGCGGTTCTATGCATCCATGCAATACAACATTGATCTTGCTAATGCGAAGTGGCGTCAGACCGTATCGACAACAAACAGTGAAATGCAATTTGAAGCTTACTCTACCGATGTAAAAAACACTTTGGATATCAGCACAGAGGCCATGAACCGGATGTGGGATCGTGTCGATAATATGTTGGATTATATTTTTACCGGTGTTGAAAATGAAGCTACACGGGATGCTAATATTCTTGCAGCACAACTATCCGCACAAGCCCGTAGCGGAAGTTCTAGCAGCGGAAAGTATCAGGCAATAGGGACTATTTTTAGTGGAATTATGGCATTTTGATAAAAACCATATTAGAAAAACATGAGAACGTAATATTCTTTTGTTCTGGTGGTAGAGACAGCATGGCTGTCTGGCATTTATTAAAGCGTTATTTAGATAAAATCTACGTTGGCTGGGTGGATACCAATAACAACTTACCTGAAGTTAAAGCTTATATGACTGAAGTATCAAAGCAGTCTCCTAAATTTATTAGATATAAATCAGATCAGCCCAAATGGGTACAAGAAAACGGAATGCCGTCTGAAGTTGTCCCTATCGATAACACACCGTTAGGCCAACGCTATGCAGGACAAAAACAGGTTACCATCGTAGATTACCTTCAGTGCTGCTCAGAAAACATCCATCAACCGCTCTACGCACTAGCAAAGCATGTGAATGCAACCGCTGTGATCACAGGGCAGAGAAGTTCTGATGAACATAAGGATAATAAGTCCAGTGGAGATTATGAGAATGGTTTTCAATATTTCTTCCCGATTGAAGATTGGTCTGATGATGATGTTAAATCGTATCTAAAATCCAAAGGTGAGACAGACCCAAGATTTGATATTCACCATAGTTCCATTGATTGTCTAACCTGCACAGCGTTCTGCAAATCAAGCCCCCAACGCATGGAGTACCTACAGAAAAACCACCCTTCTCATTTTGATGAGTTGGTTCGGAGATTAAAGATAATTCGTAAAGAGATAACTGATTACACAGATGGGATTGATGCAGTTATAAACGGAAACTTTAAAGAAACTGTGGGTAACTCTATGAAAACAAAGAGTAGAGAAAGTCTCCCTTCAGACATTCGATTAAAAGAAAATATTGAACATTTAGAAACTGTGGAGGGCATCCGCTATTATACGTGGGATTGGAATCAGGAAGCGAAGCGAGTTGGTCTAAACCATGGCCCAACGTGGGGTGTGATGGCGCAGGAAATTCAGAAAACTCATCCACAAGCTATTGTTGAAGGTCCACATGGGTATTTACTCGTTAATTATGGGGCGCTTCCCAAATGAGTGATAAAGTAGTTCCCCTGCCCGGCACAAGTGAAGTTGATCGTCAGTTTATTGAACTGGAACGGCAACGAGAAGAAATTAGACAGCAAGCCCAGAAGATATCGGAGCGGCAAAATGAAGTTTGAGGATGCGGTTAAAAAATCGGTAAAAGCTTTCATGGAAGGTAAAATGCCCGAAGCAACAGGGGCATTGGTTAGTGATGGTATAATTCATACCCCTGAATATTTTGATGATTTGGAAGCAGAATTGATGGGCGAAGAGCCAAATAAGAAAGAAGATAAAAAGGAGATGGCTGATGGCATCGATGTTTGAGGCACCAATTCCCGGCTCTAATTACGCTTCCGATACAAAAAATTACCCATGGCATCGTCCACCGGACATTACAGAATATGACGAAGCTGTCGATTACATGATACGCAAGTTGGATGATCCAGATGAACACGAACTTGTATTCAGCTTATTAGAAATAGATACCCAACTGACCACGGTAGTTAGCACATTACTAATGCAAGGCATAAGTAAAGGAAAATTCCCCATTGATTTGGCAATTCTTATGGCAGGGCCATTAGCCCGTTATATTAGTATCTTGGCTGATAGTCAGGACATTAAATACGATGTGGGTATCGAAGATACAGACCGAATTGCTATTACCCCAACCTCTTTAAAAATAGCACTAGGTATTATTGATACTGATGACGATGAACTTTCAGAACAGCCGGGTGAAGAGGCCGAAAGTGGCCTCGCTGACGGCGGCGGGTTGATGAGCGTAGGCAGCGAAGAAGAAATAGACCCGGCATCAGAGGATGAGCAAGCTACAATGCTTGGTATAATAGAAGAAGAAGTTATGGAAGAGGAGCCTGTTGATGGGTTGGCGTGATGTTCAGGCGGGTGTAGCTTCTGGTGCAATAAATTATGCGAAAAAACCAGATAAATTCGGTAGCTTCCTAGAAGGCTTCGCTACAACCTATGCGGCGGGGGCGCAGAAGAAAGCAGATCGTGATTACGCTGAGAAACTGGCGGCTGACAGACTTAAAGCTGCAGAATTAAAAGAAGAAAAAACATTACGTCAAGAACGTGAAAGAAAAGCGCAAGAACATAAAGATATTGCAACCGCTGCCTTAGATATGCAGAATATACCTTATAGCAAGGAGGCGTATCAAAAAGCATTTTCACTTGCGTCTGGGGGCGCATCAGTGATCCAGGTAGCAGATTATTTTAAACAAGGAATTGAAGATAGGACTATAGTCCAGACCCCGGCATATGAAACTTATGGTCCTATGCCACGAGCGGCTACCACCGATATGAGTGTATTTAGCCCATTAACAGGCAGAGAATCTGGTATCGGGGGATATGACGCCTTACTAAATCAATCTCAAAACGACCAGTTTGCAAACATAAAAGTGTCTCAGATGAGTCTGGGTGATGTGTTGAATTTTCAAACTGAGAGAAAAGGAAACAGTTATCACGCATGGTCTAAAGCCAATATGCCAGAAGGCACCGAAGCTAAACTTAAAGGTTTAGGTTCTACTCCAGCCGGTAAGTATCAGTTTATTGGTGATACGATGAAATACATGAAGGACAAGGCTTGGACAGAACTTGGTTTTGATAACAACACGCCATTTAACCAAGATACGCAAGATGCTTTGTTTTTATGGTTAGCGCAAGACAAAATGAGAGGGGCGTCTACACAGGAACAAAAACGTGCAGCACTACGGGGTACATGGGAAGGCATTAAAGACCCTGCGAAAGTATCTAATGAACAAGTAGATAAAATTATAACTGCAGTTGAAACCGGGGTGTTTAATTCTGCTGACGTTGTTGAAGACGGTGACGTTGGGCCTGACTATTCCGCTAAATTAAAACCGGGACAAATTTTAACTTTCGTACTGAACCAAGGATATGACATCCAAGAGGGCGGGACAGGTGGGCCTAATGACCTACGAAAACAACCTTACGCTGCAAAATCCCGTCAGCTTCAAAAAGTAACTGCCACGGTACAAGCTGATGGAACATTGCAGTTTCCAGGGGGTTGGCAAAAAGTAGATGTATCTAACATGACGGCGGCACAGTTGCAGAAATATTATGCTACTGAAAAGCTTGAATTTTATAAAGGCTCTAAGTTTAGAAAAGCAGATGATTTCAATCAACCCTTCATGACAGGACAAATATATCTTTCAGATCCTGCAGGAGAATTATTAAAATCCAGCAGTGGCACAGAGCAAGACCGCAACATACCCGCCGGTATGCAGTTCAATGTTAAACAACCTTCCTTTGATGATATTGATATTTCAGACATCAATACGCTTCGGGAGTACACTGCTATGGATAGAAATATCCGGGCAGGTAATAAGCGGATATCACCAGAGTTTGAGACTGTTTGGAACAACTTAAAGGAAACACTGACCGCTGCAGATACAGCAACTAGCATCGAAGAAATACTTCCATTAAAGAAACTGCTAGAACCTGAAATGACTGCAAGTGATTTAGATAATCGCATCAGAATAGCACAAGCTAAATTCGGTTCTACAGTAGAGTTACCTTCATATGTCCAAACCGCTAAAGACATTTTAGCAGACAGACCTGCATACACTGAAGATGAACTTCGTGAATTGGATTACAATCAACGTCTGTTGATAGAAAAAACTCATCCAAACGGGAATATTAAAGCACTGGCAGCTACTATTAATAGGGCTGATCCCCAACGGTTCCCTTCAGGCATTGAGTTAGGACAGATGTCTAACGCAGATTTAGAAGGCGTTATTGCCGGTGTAGAGGCTACTATACTCCCACTAGAAGAAGATGGGAGAGAACTTGATCCTGTTTCAAGGGACTTTGTAAAAACAGCTAGATTTATAATAGCTTCTAGACAGTCTGGTAGCATAGCTAATCTCGTTAAGCCTGAAAACTTAATGAAACTGAGTTCTGGTGATGCGATTGAAAAACTTATTGCGGCTGCAACAGGCGCAGGAATGGATGAAACAAGTTTAACCCAAGCTAATGCTATTTTAGAGTCAGTACGTGCGGCTGAAGATGGGCAGGTTGATTACAGCACAATGACTGATGATGAACTTCTGGGCAAAATAGCTATAGAAAATGCGTCAGAAAACCCAGATCAAGCTAAGCTCACTGCGATGAATGTAATCTTTAATTCCAGAGAAGGTAAATTCGATATCAAAGATTATGACGATATCGAAACCCCCACAATTCAAGTGGAGATTAATGAACTCAGTAAAAAGATACTTCAGCAACAAGAAGCGGTTTCAAGAGGCACAGAAGGTGCTGCAATGTCGGCACAAGATTCTGCAAGGCTTCTGGCACTCCAATCTCTTGTGTCTAAAAGACAGGCTGAAAAAGATCAACAAGTAGTCTTTGCCAAAGACAGCCCCACTTATATTATATCGTATAAAGACCCCGCCACTAATGAACTGGTGGTAAGCACCGCCCAAGTTCTGGCTAATGGTAATCTTTATGATACCGGGAGCCGTAAAGTAGTCCCTGAAGGTGTGGAGATTACAACTTCAGATTTGGAATTAAACAGTGCTAAAGGGCAGCTTCTTGCTCAGATGCAAACCCGTGATTTGCAGCCGGTTAAAGAATCACGTCAATCCTCCGCATCTATGCTGAGATCAGCGTTTATTCTTAATAGCTACGTTGATCCAGCGCAGAACGGTAATCCCGATATTCTTACTACCGTAGGAAATATGGGTTCTAGAATAATCAAGAGACTTGATAACGAAATTGCAGCATTTAATAGTATGTTGCAGGGCGGGGCCAGCGATGCTGAAATTTTAGCATCTATCGATCAAATGTACCAAGAACGAGCCTCTAGTTTAAAGGGACAAGCTAGAAATGCTGTTTTATTTGAAGCAGAACTCTACAAATTTGCATACACTTTTGCTGCTTCTACGTTAGAGCAGCGTGGTGCAGGTTTGAGTAACAGAGATTTTGCCACTGCGCTTAATATCGTCAGGGGCGGTACAGACTTTGTAACATTCTCCAAAAACCTGAAGTCGCAGGTTTCACAAGGTCTTTCAGCTACGCAAGTTAAAATCAATGATCTGAAAAACAATAGCCCTCAGATTAAGCTGTTGAATGAATTAGACCCCACAAAAGATTTGACCTCTGGGTACACTATGAATTTATCAGATTGGTTCAAAACTCAAAATCTAAATACTGAATATAACTGGGTTAATAGTGAGACTGCCGCACCGGCATCAACTGCAAAACCGGATGCTGTACAAAAAAAGTCAGTTAGTGAATTAGTTAATCCTTATCGGGATAGTGCTACATTTGCTGCTGATAGAAAAGCTTTTGAGGAATTAGCAGCCAGCCCTGAAAACCAAGCAGCATTTTTAAAGATTTTCTCTAAACAACTCGGCATCCCTGCTGATGTTCTAAAGAAACTATACACCCCAAAATAAGTAAGGACATTTCCTGTGGCTGAAACTTTGACCCCAGAAGAACAGGCGTTCATAGACAAAAATAAAGACCTGTTATCAGGAACTTCTTTAGGTGTTTCTGAGGAACCTGAAACAGAACCCGAAACAGCGCCTGAAATCGACCCTGACTTAGAGGCTTTATTAAAACGCAACCCTAACATAGACTTGACCAATACTTCTCTAGACCCCAATAACTCCCTAGACCCTGCAAGAACTACAGGCACGGGGTTTGCTACTGACTTTACCCCGCAAGCACAAGTTGCGAGTGATGCTACAGATAGACGGGATAGCATGACTTTCCCTTCCCTGTACGGAGAAAAGCCAGAAATCGGTACTTTTCAGCGAGTAAGGGCAGCATTAGGTGTAGGCAGTGATCTTGAAGGCGATCAAGCGGCTATGGAAGCTTATGAGGCAGACCTAGCTGAGTTTAAAACAAAGGCTGCAGAGACATACGAAACAACCGGACATCAATCCGGGAATGATCGTATCTACACCAAGTATCTGCCGATTAAAGATGATGAAGGTAACGTCACAGACTATAAGCAAGTAGATGTTATTATACCCAAACCAGACAGTACCAGTTTTGAGCGTGTTGTAGAGCAAGCCGGTAGAGATATTTATCAACAGTTAGGCGGGTTTGTTACAGAAGGCGCAATCTTAGAAGAATCTGACTTAGAACGGGCAGTACCTGACTATGAACTGACCGGCGGTGAACAGTTTTTCACCACTATGCTCAGTATAGTAGCCCCGGTAGTTCCCGCTATCAAAGGTCTAAACTACGCTGGTAAATTTGTAAGAGGTGCTAAATTCGGGACTAAAAGCGCCATAGGTGTGGATGCTGTTGGCACCGCTGCCATAGAAGCTATCATGTCACGGGAAGCTGACAAAGGTCTGTTGGTACGTCCAGATAGTATTGCTGCCCTCACCGGCAGTCGCTTCACTGATGAACAGAACAAAGACATATCCATGTTTATGGATGGACTGCTCGTTAATGGAGCATTGGATGGCCTTATTTCTGTTGTGGGTAAAGCTGCAGGTTGGGGTAAGCAGAAAGTAAGTGCATCTGCATTACTTGCTAGTGAAGATGCTTTAAGGGCTGCTGTAACCGATGACATGGTTACTAACGTAATGAAGTTTTTAGACCCTGAATTAGCGGATTTAGGACCAACAGAGTTTAAATCTAGGATACTTAATTTATCTGAAAAGCTTAATGACAATGCCATTATTGAATTAACTTTAGGTAAAGCCACCACAGAGATTGGTGTGGATACCACCAACGCTATCATGAGATCATCAGAGGCATACATTGCAGAAACTCGGCAGGGTTTGCGTGATACTATGTCTGACACAGAATTTGATGAGTACGTCAAAACCAAAGCTGCTGAGATGTCACGGGCGATGATTGATCTGATGAGAAGTCAGTCTACAAACCCGGCTGTAGCAAACACTGCAGCGAGAGTTACGCAAGATGTCGGAGACTTTGTTGCCGATGCTGGACAGGCGCAATTGCGGGACGGCGTTGATGGCATTGACGCCGCCGCTGCACAAACAGCAGAAAGCCTAGTATTTCAATCTAACCGGGAAGTTGCGGATATTGAGAAGACGGCAGCACTACGGGCAAGTCAGACTGACGATTTACTCGCAACACAGAAAACCTTGATTGAAGACAACCCTATTCTCCAAACTCTCGTCGGGGATGAACTGGGGTTATTGGTTACCGGCAATCAGCCTGTATTCACTGCTAATGTCCAACAATATCGGGATGCGGTCAACGAGTTAGTAACAGACAAAGTATATCCTCAGTTTGTAAAAGATATGGATGAAGTAGATGCAGCCTACTTGAATCTACCTGAAGCAGACATCGATGCTAAAGCACTGAAGAAAAAACTGTTTGAAGTAGTACAAGATGTCAATGACATTGATAGCGGTGGTGCCGATATAGCAGCTAATGTGTTGCGGGATATGTTTGATGGTTACAAGCCAAAAACAGTATCCACACGACCAGATCCTATCCCTATTGTGGGACAAGATGATCTTTTAAAGACTTCGGAAACTTCTAGTGAAGTCATAGAACGCATCACTGAAAACATTAAATTCTCAGACTTATATAGAGTTAAAGCTGATTTACAGCGAGTAATAGAAAAGTATAGCAACCAACCTGCTGTTCAACAAAGACTGATGGCATTCCGAAAGCATATTACTGATGCTGAAGAGGGCGGTCAAATGGCATATGTGATAGCAAATGCTGATCCTGAAGATGCGGCACAATTCGCTGCAGCCGATGACCTTTATAAGGCAGCTAGAGCAAAGTATACTAATTCTGAACCTCTTGAACGATTAAAGGAAGCGATGGCTGACAAAAGAAGGTTTAGCGAAACAGATATACCCGGACCAGCAGGTAGAAAAGACCCTGATTTCCAGCTTGCTGCAGGTCAATTTATTGATGAAACTATGGCAGATTCCACAGGAACATTATACAAACAGCTTAATTACATGCTGGATGGCGTAGTTAATCCTAAACAGATATCAAATACATTTGCTGAGATGTTCATGGCTAATGCTACTGATGCACTGAGAGTAGCAGTAGCACAGTCAGATAACGCTGCTGATCCAGAGAAGGCTTTGTTAGCTGCATTCCAGCCAATAAGAGATCAAATGCAAGCAGTGGGTGCTGATGAACTGCTTAGATTATTAGAAACTGGTTATCGTCAGGTAAGAGATGGTTTCAGAGAGTCAGGCAACTTTGTAGCAAATAATGACAAACTGATTAAAGCATTGGACGCACAAGCAAAGGCTGCACAAGAAGGCATTCTATCCACGCTTATTAGTTCAACACCGGGGAGGGCTGTTGGCCTCATGGGTAGAACTGAAGCAATGCCGACCTCATCTGCTAGAGAGGCTTTAGAGACAATAATCACAGGTAAAGATTCTGTTAATAAGCTGAAAGAACTCAAAACAAAAATAGATGGACTGCCCAGCGTATTAGAACGTGAAATGGCAATGGAAGCATTACAAGCTATTTCACTAGATACTATCGGCAGGAAAATATTTGGTGTTGGTGCTACAGGGCTGTCTGGCGGCACCACTGCAACTCGCAGCATCAGAAATAATAATGTTGTTAAACTAACCTCTGATGAAGCCAGCGATCTAATGAAGTCGATAGACACTCTCTATCCAGCCAATTTAGAAATGTCTGAAGCTATATTCCAAACTATGGATAAGTTGTTTGAAGTCACGCTACCCGGCAGGGTTAAATCCTCTATGCCCGGATCAGACACAGCTTTCAATACTTCCAGAAATCAACAAATCCGGGATTCAGTATCAACAAGTATCTTGCTACTGGCGGGTTACATGAACCCCACCGCTGCCATGCTACGGCGTATTGCAGAGGCTCCCATGAAAGAGGCTCAACAGCTTGAAAAGGACGTAGCAGCAAACGTACTGGCTGTCATAGTAACAAGCCCAAAAGCATTTAGTGATTTACTTAAAGCTTCTGCTGAAGGTCAAAAGCAGTCAGTGATAAATGAACTAGCAAAACAAGCAATCCGAAACACTGCCAAAACCACTCGCTATGAAATCCGGGTGCAAGAAAGCGATGAGTATGGGCAAGAAGACCCTGCAGCTTTTGCTGATAGAGACATGACTGAAATCTTTGGCGCAGATGAAGTTTTGGGTATACAATAAAAGCAAAAACCCCCAGACCGAAATCTGAGGGTTTGGTTGCTAAACCTGAAAAGAACGTAAACGCCCGTTTCAACTATATAATACCTTTTTACAGCCTGTGGGTCAAGAACTCATGGGCTGTTTTGATTCAAAAACCGGAACAATCTGTAACTCTGATTTAGGGATATCAAAGAACCTTTCCCCTCTTTTTATATAGATATTTGGGACATCTATAATAGGGGCGCTTACGACTGCGTCATACCCAGCTATTGCTGCATGAGTTAAACTGTTGTTGAACACCATGAATTTTATTGATCGTGTGAGGAACTTTGATTTTCTAACAGGTATGTGCAGGGTATCGAAATGAAATGAAGTTCCGTGCCAAACGGATTTAACTTCCACCTCACAAGGGAACGTCTTACCTTTTCCGGTAACAAGCAAATCCGTACCAAATTCATTAGGGTTGTCACTAGCTTCATAGCCCATCCTTTTCCAAAACTGTTTTGCCACTTCTCTGGCGGGATTGTCATACTGATCGAAGATTTCTTGCTGGAATACTTTGTACATGCTCGTCTTTGTTCTTGAAGAATGCGAAGTTATATCCACGACAAAATTCCCTGTAATAATGTGATGTCGGGCGATATTTGCAGTCTGGGTTATCTTGATAAAAAGCGTTAACTCCCTCTTCAAACGCTATGCAGTTACTCGCTGGAAGCTGCCTCATGAACCTCCTGTTCTGTCATCTTCCACACAAACATTGGGGTGCCTTTCCCAACGTATGCTCCCAATGTGTTAAAGCTGAAATATTCCTGTGCCTCATCGTAGGTCATCCCATCCCTAACTAAGATTTCAAGGCAGTGATCAGCGTCATATACAACAATGTTGTCAGAGCCACTTCTCTCACCAACACCAATGATTGCATCTCCAAATCCATCTGCCAGAAGCATTTATTCACACTTGCGAAGGCCGGTTGCTGGATCAAAATAGCAAGCCCCACCCTCTTCAACAAAATCATGATTTTCTTCCACAACGGGAACTTCTGCCACATCCTCAACAGCAGATGCGTTTAAAATTCCAAAGCGTTTTCCACTAGCACGAAATGTCGTACAACCAGAACTACCGCCCTCATAGGCATCCATATATACCTTTTTGAAGTCTTCCCATCCAACATTGTCACCAACATTGCAGGTCTTACTGCAAGCTGAATCAACGTATTTACTGGCAACATTTAGAACCTTCACATGGTCAAACACGCTCAGTTCATCAGCAGTTTTGCCTTTTATTCCAAACTCACGGTAGGCGTAGTCTTCGACTGTTTCGATTCGTGGCCCATCAAAGGTTTGGATCGTCCGGTCATATGTGTGGCTGAACACTGGTTCGATACCAGAGGAGACATTGTCTGCAGATAGACTAATGGTGCCTGTCGGGGCGATTGACAAAAGATGCGAGTTACGAATGCCGTGAGTTTGGATAAGTGACCTAATGCTTGCGGGTAGTGTTTGAGCAAATTCTGAATCTAGAAACCTTTCATCATATAAAGGGAACTTACCTTTCTCTACCGCAAGTGAGATTGATGTCATGTAGCAGCCATCCCTGATCACAGTCATGATCTTTTCAAACCAATGAATGAAGTCAGATGATCCATAGTCATAGCCCATTGCTTCCAGAGCGTTAGCTAGACCGGTCACACCCAATCCCATACGCCGGGTATCTTTTGCTTGCTTTTCCTGTTGAGGTAATGGGTATGTTGCACGATCCACCACATTATCCATTGCCCGGACAACATGAGGGATATCGTTCTTCAACATATTTATATTAAACGAATATACCCCTTCTGGGGTCATCTGGATGTATTTAGTTAGGTTGAATGATCCCAATAAACACGCACCATAGGGCGGCAAAGGCTGTTCACCACACGGGTTTGTGGCAACGATCTTCTCACAGTAATGCAGATTGTTTTTGCGGTTAATCCTATCAATAAATAAGATACCAGGCTCTGCCCAATCCCATGTTGATCTAAGGATATCATCCCATAATGCACGGGCATTTACTGTCTTGTAGACAGTGCCTTCAAACACCAGATCAAAGTCTATATCTGCTTTAACTGCAAACATAAAATTATCAGTCACGCCAACTGAAATATTAAACTGAGTTAACTCTGTGCTGTTGTTTTTAGCCCGGATGAACTTTTCGATATCGGGATGATCGACCCTCAAAACGCCCATCTGAGCGCCACGTCTGTGACCGGCAGAAGCAATGGTTTTGCAGGTAGCATCAAAGATGCCCATGAAGGACAGGGGGCCACTAGACTTACTATCTAGGCTCCTGATATGCGCTCCATGAGGTCTGAGTGTGCTGAAATCATACCCAATACCTCCCCCTAATTGCATAGTCCGGGCAGCTTCACCCACAGCATCTGTAATCCCATTCATACTGTCGGGAATGGTGCCTGACACAAAACAATTATATGGAGTTACAGTCCTCGGAGCGCCCATAGCAGACTGAACACGGCCAGCAGGAAGAAACCGTTGGTTATATAAAATCGTTCTAAAGTTATTAAAATGCGCTTCATCGTCTTTTAACGCTCCCGCAACCCTTGTCATAGCTTCAGTGAAAGTCTCACCTTCGCTACGATACTTCATTGCATGAATTTCTTCAGATATTGGTAGAGTAGGCCCGTATTCGTTTTTCATTTCTGTCCCTCAAACTAAATCAGACAAGTCTGCTTTTTTATAATTTGGTCCTTTCAAGACCTTTCCATCCGGGCGGTATAAAGGTTTCCCGTCCGGTCCTAATTTACTCATATTGGCTGCATGGATACGTCTGACGGCCTCATCTAAATTCCATCCAAATGAAGCTGCATAGCCGTAGATTACATATATTAGATCGGCTAATTCACTGAGCATTGCTGCAGGTCGATTACCGGCATCACTCTCATCCGAAAACTCACCAAATTCTTCAGCCACAAGCCGGTATCTAAGGTCTTCCAGATCACGGTTAAACTTCCAGTTTTCATCGAGTGGATGATCCATGATCATTGCAAACTGGCGAACCATTTCTAATGGGGTTTTTAATGGAAGTGGATCAGCCAATTCGGCTACATCATAGATGTCCTGTTGGGTGATCATAGATGCTCACCCCGCTGATGCATTTGGATTAGATCATCAATAAAGAACTTCATCTTTTGAAGATCATAGCCCACATCCACACCGGCTTTTTCACCCAAACGATAGCAAGCTTTAAAAATATCCCCCCGGCTCTTACTCATGTTTTTGAATGAGATAAGATGACGCAATTCATCTGCGTGTGAGGGGAGTTTATAATACGAAGTGGAAGCCCCATCAGATGCAACTTTCTTGCGGTCTGATGTTGGCATAATGTCCATTTGGGCGTTTGGATCAATATTGCTGGTATCGAAAGATACTGCGACTTCCTCGTAGTCATCATTAAAATATTTAACCATCAGTGCAGTTTCTTTTTGAAGCTGACTATCTTCTGGTTCTCAATTGCCTGAAGCAAGTCGGGGTCAGGCTCAAATGCAATGCCTTCCTCCTCATCATCTCCCATCAGTGCATCTATGATACGGGTTTTTGCCCCTACTTCAGCGAAGTGATCAGACATCAAAGGCAAGCATTCCTGCAATCCATGTATTAAGTTCACATAATAATGTGCATTATCCTCACCCATCAATTCAGATATATTACAGGCAACAACTACTTGAACTGTGTCATCATCGTTAATATGCATAACCAGAGACATCGTATTTAATGGTAGATTATTTTCCATTTTTATTCCTACTTTTTAAAAGATTGAAGAAATGATCTGCATCCATTACAGCCAGCGGTTTCTGTCGATCTGCTTTTATTATTGCGAGGGGTTGAGAGCCTTTAGGGCAATTTGTTTTGGCCTGATCCATGATCGTGTAGACTGCTATTTTCTTTAAAGATTTGCATTCCACAGAGTAGGGGAAGAGTTTTCTGGCTGCTGATGCAAGCTGGATATCTTCCCCATTCTGCCCCATGGCGGTTGAACGAACATCGTCCGAACTCAAGCTAGGGAAGAGAGCCAAGATTTTATCTCGGACCCACTGTTGGTGCCGCCTACCTTTAGCCTTGGCAGAGGAGGTGCTTATAGCCATGCAGGTAGTTTAAGGGTGGTGCATTCACCCCATCCGGTGCCGTAATCTCCATTCTTTTCTGCCGCTGCGATGATGTCCAAAGTCTGATGCATCTGCTGTGTGGCTTTTGCTAACAGTTCCGGTCCAACCTCAAATATATGACAGACAAACGGAGCGGTCTTTTCCACGCAAATGAACTTAAATCTAGATACTTCCCATCCAGCTAAATTACACACGTATAAGTAAAAAGCTGCCTGTAAATGGTAAGCATATTTGAATGTCTCAGATGCGAAACCTTGTGGACTTGCGTCTTGGGTTGTCTTCACATCATAAATAATGCCCTCTGATGTTGCTGCCGGGGGAACCCCCTGTGAGAGAATTGCTAAATCAGGACGAGTTTTAAGAGCCAATCCTGTTCTAGGGCAGTCTGCGAAGATACTGACCTCATTCAGCCTATCTTTATGACGCAGCGCAGCTTTTGCATGAGGGTTTTTCAACGCCCCTCTAGCAATACAACGGGCTACATTGTACTCAACTTCAGTCAGTAAAATCTGTTCATCTTGCAGATCAGCTTCCATATTTTTAAAAGCTAACGAAGACCGGGTTTTTGGACCCTTGATCACTAGGTCACGATCTTCTTCTAGCAACAATGCATGAACAGATGTCCCAGTTCTAAATGCGGCTGTCTGGGACATTTTCTGCCCCTTCCAGTGCGCTACAGATTTCTTGGCAACTGTCTTAACAGCGGAGGAACTTACCCCCGCCGTAGCATGATATTCCTCATTAGAGAGGTCATGGACAATTCCCATTACGCTGCATCCGTCAGATCATCGTCCAAACTGTTTTCAAGTGCAGCTATAGCCTGTGCATCGATGCTACCGGACTTGATAGACTTGTAGTAAGCCTCATCCACATATTCATTTTCTTTGTCGATGAGTTCTTTTATCATCCTTAAAGTTTCAAATAGATCAGCGGTGCGTTCTAAGGTAGTGTCGAAATCAGGTTTGTACTTAAAAGTATACCACTTCACACTTCCGTTTACGTTTCGTTCACTGGACAATTCGATGTTAAAATCGAATAGGTTTCTACCTCCCGGCAAAGCATCTAAAACAGCATTCTTAAACCCGGCATAGTTTGAGTTTCTGTGCTGCAACATGCATGGGGTATTCTCATACACCACCTCTTCACCAGAGGCAGTTTTACCGGTCATGGTGACCAAACCCCGCACCTGTCGGAATTGCATATCACGCCACTTCTTGCGCTCTTCCCGCTCCATATCTTGCATAGCTTCCCACGCAGGATATCCGCACTTGATACCGCCCTTCATGTCACGGGCTTCTTCTCGAAATGATAGAATTGCACGGCTTTTATTTGCAAGCCCATCATCATCAAAGTGTATCCACTGATAGTGATGTGATAGTGGCCTGAACGTAGCAGTTTTAGCAAAAGCTACCTTGTCAGAGCCTTTTAAGTAGAACTTTCCCCTCGGATCAGGCTTGATTGCATTGCCCTGCATGTCATCCTCATTGCTCATGATTGAAAGCGTGGGAAACCTTGCTACAGTTGAAGTTGATTTATTAGGTCCAGCCCCGATTGAAGCTGCTAATGCTGCGTATTCTGCCTCGACATTTGTCAGATCAGTCATTCTGAATCCTTATTATGATTCTAATTAGTGAGTTTATAGTATGGCATAGTTAGTGGCGTAATGTCAATCTAACTCGACTTGATCCAACCAGTTTTTGCCCTCTGAAATCTCTATTTCTAGAGGCAGAGTGAAGGTGTAATTCCAACGCTCTTCTACCTCATCCACCACACCAACCATAGCCCAGCGCAGTGCTTCTAAAACTTGATCCCTTTCATCTGCACGGCAATCCACTACAATTGAATCATGTACAGTTAGCACAATTTTAGATTGTAGGTTTAATTCTTTAAACCGGCGGTAAGCCCGTATGCAAGCCAACGGCACAACATCAGCCGTGGCAAATGATTGGACAGGATAATTAACAACATTAGTATAATTGGTTATTCTACCATTACCAAGGCGTTTGGCATCTTCCCAGTAGAACTGCCTACCTGATGGAGTTTGCACTAAACCATCGACAAGAACACCGTCTGTTAGCTTTTTGTGATATCCATGTAAGCCTCTGTAAATATTAAAGAACTCTGTAAAATAACGTCTGATATGATCCTTCTGCCCACCTCCAGTTCCCCCATAAATCGGGGCGAAAGAAAATGCCTTTCCCGCAGACCTCATTTCTTTAGTCACCTCTGAAACAGGACACTGATTAATGATACTGGCGGTTTGCTTATGCAAATCTTTACCGCTTTTAACATCTGCAATAATCTGCTGATCTTGGCTCAACTCCCCGCATACTACTAATTCAAGACTACTGTAATCAGCTTCAATGATTGTACCGTTTTGAAAGCGACTAATCATAGCCTTACGGATTGGAAAGCCTCGCTTTGGCATGTTCTGCAGGTTAATATTAGATGAACTCAAACGCCCGGTTGCAGTGATGCATTGATTGAAATTTGTGTGCAGTATACCATCAGGGCGGGTCCAGCTTTTTATGCCATCAACAAAAGTATCTAGATATGTGGTGACTGCATTTAGCCGACTGATTTTAGTAAGGAACTCAACTGCTACAAGATTATTTTTATCTCTGGCTTGGGTGATCAGAGTTTGAATAGTGGTCTTGTCAGTTTTATAGCCGTTGATGCTGGCATACGAAGAGTTCTCTGGGTTCAGCTTTAGCCCTGCAATAACCCCGGTGCTTTGGTAAATAGCCCCGGCACCATCACATGTTTGGCATTTAGTTGGGTTTTTATAGGGATCACCCTGTATGCGGTATTTCTTGCCATTCCGTTGCCGGGTAATCTGTTTGTATTTTTGTATAGTGCCTCTGCCCCCACAATCCGGGCAGCAAATGGCTACCGTCTTTTTAATTGTTCTAGTGGTGGTTCTAACCGCATTAATAAACTGAGATCGGTTCTGGCGAGGGGGCATCAAAGGCTTACCATTCGGCTGCATCCCAATGTTCCAAACCCGTTGATGCAGATGCCGGTCAATCACTTCACGGCTATAGATTACCTTCGTTCTATCCGCTCCTGACGATAGATTTATCGGGGTATCACCCATAACATCTTCAACAATGGCACTGAGGTCTGCTTTAAGCTGCTTTTGTTCAGCCCGGAATAAGACTTCAACTTCTTGCAATGCTGAGTCATCTATTTGCACACCATTGGTTTCTAGTTCCACCAGTGTTGTTAGCATTTCATTCATTAACTCAACGATATGCAATAAGCTGCTGTTGTTTGGCTGATCAAAATCTTTCATCTGATCGACAAATATACTGGCGCAGGATCGTACATCAGCTTCAGCATACTCTATAACTGTAAGCAAAGGCATGGCCTCAAAGCCAACGCCGCTCTTAAACAGGTCATCAACTAAATCTGATTTCTTTTGTACAATATCTAAACTCATCCCGCTCTCCTTTCAGCAATAGCTTTCAAAGACAGTTGAGTGCGTTGGCCTTTTGCCAGTATGTATTCATTGATCATCGTGCATCTAACAATCGGCGGGATAGGCATCCTCATCGATGTCAACCATAGAATATCAAACTTGGCATTGTGAGCCACAAGCATGTCAGCAGTTTCTAAGGCTTCAACTAAATCATCTGGACTGTCAGGCACTGCTTTTTGGTTGTGGTGAAAAACCAAATGATAAACTTGATCTACTTTGCCATTTTCCAACCAACCGTAGTGGGCAGAAACGCAGCGATTGTTTGGATTAAATGGTGAATTATCAGTCTTACCCCCAATCCGTTGGACTGTGGTTTCTAAGTCTACAACTAGAATTTTCATTACATTCTCCCGTAAAAACGGGTGGCGTTTGGATCAGACTGCTTATCAAACAAATACCAACAAGAGTTGTCTTTCCCTGCAGTTTTATCAAACCACTTCACTCTGCCAATACTGACGATCTTGCGTAGTCGTGGCAGGAATTGAGTTGATTGCTTGGTATGCATCCAATCAGCATCAAACAGCAGCCATGTAGGTCTGAGGTCAGATAACTGCACGATGAGTGGGTGCAGTATAGAACGGTCCCATGGGGGATTTGTTATGATGGTATCAGCACCTTTTAAATGACGCTCTTCCAAAAGCAGGGCATCATGCATGTCTATCCCAACACCATCGGGTTCGATGTCATATGCGCTGACACACTGCAGACCGATGGCCGAGACAGAGCGAATTAACGCCCCATCACCAGCACATGGCTCACAGAAGGTTTGCACATCTGCAATGTATGGGATTAACGGGGCCACGGCCTCAACCGGTGTTCGATAGAAGTCCCGTGGCTTTCTTGCGAAATCAGAACGCTTACCCATTATACATTATACCTGCTGATTAAAGGCTCAATCGTGCAGTTGATCATGCCATGAAAAGGACTGAGTTTGTTTTTGGATAGGTTCAGAAACCGTCTGGGATCAGGCCCATCATTGCTGGGTGCTGACATACCAATACCGATAATCAAATCGAGTTCAGCTTGCTTACTGGTCTTGCTGTCAGCCATCATAGAGGCTTCAACTCTGGTTCGATTTTCAGCTTCAATACTGGCTTGTGTAACGCATAGAATGGCGCAGCGATGACGTTTGGCTAATTCACGAACAGACTGATACAGCGCACCCAACTTCCGGTGTAGACCGTCATAGGTGCCAGATATTTCCAGCTTATCGATCTGGTCTAAGATTACGACATCAGCAGGGAACTTAGTTAAGAACGCATCTAGCTTATCTACATTCCATCCATTGATTTCCCTGAAGCGCATGTTGGAATCAATCTCTTTGAATTTACCCCGGACTTCAGCAGACCGGGTTATGCATTCCTTCGCACTTACCCCCGCCCAGGATTGCATTCCACGTAGCTTAGTAATCTGCACGTCTTCCTCATTACAGAGATAGAAGACCTTGGCACCTTGCGATGCAAAGCCCCCCGGACCAGCACACAACGATATTGAAAAGCATGTCTTACCAGCCTCAGTTCTGGCAAATATTGCTCCGAAATTACCCGGTCCAACGCCATACAATTCTCTGCTCAGTGTCGGGATGTTGAACTGCCATTTGTTTTCATTGCTGGTAAACGCCATCAACTCATCGATGTCGGCATCACAGTCCTCACCGAAGTCATCAGGCATGTAGCTTTCGGCTACATTCTCAATCAGGCGCTTTAGTTTGGTCATAGCTGCGCTATCACCTTCAGCCATATTGATGCCCAGAGAGGCTACATCCCGGCCTATTTCTTGCCGCCACAAGGATTGAATGATGTCATCTGCCACAGCCTCTGTGATGGCAGGAGCGGTTTTTAGGTTATCAAGTATATCTCGGAAGTCATGTATTATAGCTGATGTAGCCATTGGGTTCTGTGACATCCACATAGCAAATAGATCGTCAGGTTGTAGGTCATTTTCATATTTACTATGACCTTCAACTATCAAATCTAAAATCTGTAGATGTTCGTCAGCAAAGATTGACCGTCTGATTCTCTGCTGATGATTTTCGTATACCTGTCTGCTTAATAGCGTTTTTAGTAGATTTATTTCCACTTTTATCTGCCCCTTATTGTTGGTTTAGCAACGCTACTAATAACACGGCAGAGGACATAAAAAAAGCCCCAGAAAAATCTGAGGCCATTTTATTTTTTATTAGAGAGTATTAGCTATTTCGGAACTTCATCTGTGTGATGTCCGGACTTTTATCTCCTCGTCTTTCCTTCATATCCACCTGATGAAAAATAACATTTTTGTTATCTTTAACAATGGCAGCTATAGATTCTTCAATTCTAGTTTGTTCAGCGGCAGCTTCCTTGAAGCCACCCTCAATATTGTAGTCAATAATGACTACGGCCCGTGCTTTCATAGCGTGATCCTTAGAGTTTAATAAGAAGTATAGCTGTCTACACTGCCTCTATAGAATAATGAGGTGATAGCAACCGGCAAATTAACTTTATGTAAAATTTGGTGGACCTGACGGGGGATTAACCCAATCGCTTGATGATATTCCTTCTACATCTAAATAACCCTCACATAAAACTTTATGCGCTGGCATTATAATGTTGCAGCGGTCCCATGCCACAACAATGATGCTCCAGACCATTTTTCTGTGGTGCTTTTTGTAGATAAAATCTAAATATCTTTCGGACATACTCATCGTGTTTTTTCACCTCCATCCTCTAGTCTGTGTCGTTGCTAGAGCCGATTGAAAATTGCAGCAGGAATAAAACGATTTGTTGTTCATTTAATTACCCCCATGATCTTATCAACAGTTAAGTTTTTCAAATCTAGTTTAGTAAACCGCAATTTGCAGCCAGCTAACCTAGACGCTTCAATTATTGCATTACCACTAGCATCATTGTCAAGTATTAATGTATAATTTTTATATGTAATTAATGTAGATTTTATCCCCTTTGTTATTTTTGTACCCAGCAGGGCCACTCCCACATAGCCATTGATACGAGATACAGCACACGCCGAGGGTACATCTTCAACCATTATTGCATGGTCACCATCACCTACATGAATACCGCCATCTAGTTGACCGTATGACCACCACTTGTACTTACTGCCACATAGACTGCGTCCCACCGCCCCGGTGCTGTCCTGATTGTAGAATAGCACACGCTTTTCAGCAGGGGCGTATCTGATTTTAATTAGACCCGCTTGATAGGCTTCTAGAGAGTTTACTTGCTTCAGGTATAACATGGCAGGGCCGTAGTTATCTGGCTTAGTTACAATAGCTGGAACAGGAGACTTCTTTTTAGCCTCTCTGTTAGGCCTATTATTATTTAGATAAGCTTTGGATGCAGAGATTGATCTTCTACCCCGGTAGCT
>Ga0209336_10000305_pt1 | contig 25804 bp, 30 predicted proteins | sample LinPmetageLP32_FD_184042 | JGI IMG/M metagenome (GOLD analysis project Ga0209336, IMG submission 184042) | Marine viral communities from the Pacific Ocean - LP-32 (SPAdes) (version 2) | ecosystem: Environmental > Aquatic > Marine > Oceanic | place: Pacific Ocean | collected 2009-08-23
GACGCAGAGGCAGAGGCTCGTCTGGACGCCGAAGTTGAAGAGGTTGAGGTAAAGCCAGACGTAGACACCACGAAGTTTACAAACGCTGCCAAGAAAGAAATTGAAGCCAAGGGTTACGGCCAAGAAATTATTAGTCTGGTTGAACCAAACGCAAACGGTAACGTGGGCAAGCCACAGATTGTGGCAGCCAAGGAACTCTTTGATCTACGTGCGCAATCGGCGAAAGACGGAGCCGCTCTTGCAAAAGCTGTTGGTGGTAAAGTACCAGAGGCAGCAGCCGAAGTTGTTCCCGATCAACCCACAACAAACGCCATGTCTAACTTGGCCGAAACGATCAAGGCCATCGCAAACAAAGATGCGTCAGTCATTTCTAAATTTTCTTCAACACTGGAAGATGCTACGCCAGACAGGCCATACGTTAATTTTAAAAGTGTGGGAAGCAAAGCATCCATCAAAGCAAACAAGCTTCTCATGGACGCAGGCTTAACACTCGATGACGTTGCGCCCAGCGCCGAAAACACAATCGGCACAAAGGAAATTAATGCCGCCATCAAAAACAACAAGGGTCAGACAAACCCAGACGCCCAAAAAATGGAAGACCTTATCGTCAAGTTCGTAGGTGAGATTGGCGAAGACGTAGATCAAGCCGATGTCCGTGTCGAACTGGAAGAAAGACTGAACTCGTCTGACATAGAATTTGAAACAGACGACATGATGGCACGATACGATGCTCTTAACGACAGCATTAACGAAGACTTGGCCGACCAAGTGGCTATGCGCAAGCTCGAAGATAAGATCATATCAGCTTTCGAACCCACAGGCGTGCAGAAAGCCAACATTAGAGATTACAGAAAACTTCTACTGGAGCCAGACGACGCTGGAAATCCAAGCGACTTCACACCAGAAGATGCATTACGTCTGGCCACTTTAAAAGAAATTAAAGTCGGCAAGATTATGCAAGAGGCGGCCCCAGAGACGATACCTACAATCCTAGTTGATGGCCGTCGTGTAAACATTCGATCAGCAATGTCAAAGCATCGTCTCGACCCCACCTCTTTCGCTTCCCAAAACAAGCGTATGGGTACGAGTGATGCCATTGAACGTGCTGCGCAGTTCGAAGGTGCTGGCCGAAACAACAACGGACGTATTATTGCCACGCTCCGCAAGGGCGCACGCCTAAATAAAAACGACATGGATCGCACTGAGCACAAGTCCCTGCTTGATGCTAACGAAAACTTCTTCATGAGCGCCAACGTCATGGACGAAGTTGCAGCAGTTACTCGTGCTCAAACAAATGCGAGAGCAAATGCAAAAGGCACAAAGATAATTCGGGGGGACGGTAAGAACAAAACTGTCCAAATGAAGGAAGGTGACTTCCTTCCAACTATAGTTCCATTCACCGCTAACCGTTCTACTCAAGTCAACACGATGGGCGGCACGACAGACGTACCCGCTGGCACAACGGTTTACGCTGACGGTATAACCAATCGTGTGTATGACAGCGAGGCGACCATCGCGCACAAGCGTGGTGAAGTTTTTGTAAAAACAGACAAGAAATCTTTGATTAAAGAAGATGTAATTGTTGTTGATGCCAAGCCAGTAGATAGTTCTTTAAGCGAAGGCATGGACGTCTCCGCTCAAATGAAAAAAGACCAGCCTGCCGCTCCAACATCTGCTCTGCTTGACCCTCGTCTTGGCAGTCGTGTCCCAATCATCAGACAGAAAAAAGATAAAGACTTGCAAGGCGAGCGCATCATACGTGTAATGTCTCGCGCACAGGCCAGAAATAATTACACAGTCGAACAACTGGCTGGCGGTGAAGGCATTGAGAACTTTGATGTCCAGTACCTACCAGAGTTTGTAATACCCACGACAGAAAGACAAGAAGACCTTCTTAAAGCGTGGGGCAGCTCAGAAAGATTTGTTGCACAAGAGGGCTTTAAACCCCTTGGTGGTATATTCTTTAACGGGAACGCGACAGGTGTGGGCTTCCCTGTCTCTGAGAAGCTCATAGCCAAGGCAGAGCTGGACACAAGCAAGCTTTCTGAAGCACAGACGATGGCTTTAGATCGGCGCTCCAGCAAGCCTACCAGCGAGCGTAAGAGCCTAACTGTTGGCCAAGTAATTTCCTTTATCAACAAGGCTGAGAACGCACCTCTACCCAAAACAGAGAACGACATGGCTGTGCTCATCAGTGACCTTGAGCAAATGCACATGATCATACGTCAGTCCACACCAGAGGGATACGTCAAGAGCACCATAGACAGGGTGCAAGCGGCAACAGACATCGAGACAATACTCAACAAAGTCTCACCAGAAGAAGGCGCAGCAGCAGCCAAGCTTATTGAAAACTTGGGCGGCGATCCAACTCGCGCACCTGTCTTGGTAGAGGCAGACGGAAAGACTTATAAATACAATAGCGAGCTGACCTACGAACCAAGCACGAACGAGGTAATTGTTCAGCCAAAATCTGATACAGACTACAATCTTAGCCCTTCAGAGATGACACACATGGACTTGATGCGTGGTGTGTCTCAGTGGGCGTATCACAACATCCTTACGCCAGAAGATCGTATGAAATTCTGGGGTGCTCTCAAAAGAGAGATCGTGTCTGGAGATACTAAACTTTTACAAAGTGCAAAAAAATACGCTCCACATACACAGGGTGCTGCTGGCCGCATATTCTCAGACAACTTCGTGAGCTGGGCGTTAGAGAAGCGCTCCGCTGGCCTGTTCGAAGACAAGTCTTATTGGAAGAAAATTCAAAGCTACATCAAAGGTATATTCGACCGTTACTTCAGCAACAAGAAGATCGACCCATCACTTGAAGGTCTATTCTCCAAAGTGCTTCCTGACTTTGAGATGCAACAGCGCAAGCTCGGTGACTTCGCAGACCCAAAGACAGCAGCGGGGCGCACGTACGCAGGCTATGCTGCCAAACTGGAGTATGCAGACGAACTCGTACGAGCGGCTATCATCCGTCACTCTGGCTCTGATGCTAGTGACGAGGCAGTCATCAATGCCTTTATGGAAATACGGAATGTGATGGCATCTGGTATGGCATCGGTTGGGCCGCGATCACCAAAAGACATATACGGTTCTAAGCCACACTTTAAAGGCAAAACCCTGATGCCCTTCAAGCGGCATGCTGATATAATTAGTGGAAGGCTTGCTGACATTAATGAAATACTTTCTGGTAAACCTTTTATTGAAGAGGGTGCTGCAAGTGATGCGCTCATTGGCGCACAACAGGAAGGCTTATTCAGCATTAAGGGCGACCCCATAAAGAAGGCCGCTATGCTTATTGATCTTTGGGAAAACGGTCACAAGAATTTTACGCCAACAACCAAGCCGCCAACAAAGAATGTAAACGAGGAGTTTACAACCGCTGAGTATGCTACGCGCACTATGCAACGCGCTATCAGGCATGCGTTCAAGACGGCAGAAAACAGTGAGCTGGCCTCAAAGCCCATGAGCTGGAAAAATTTAGGGCAGCCCAAGCCTAAGTCTGTCAAACGCGCAATCAATCAAACAAGTGAAAAGCAGGCAGCCGCAAGAAAAGCAGCAGAGTTAATTCGCACAGGTAAAGAGAAAGGTCTGGCCAAGAAAACAGGACGGGGAGACGACCCGTTTACTGCATCACTGCGGGGGAAAAGCTCCAGAGAATTAGAGGAGGCATTCATAAGCGCAGACAGCACAGATCGCGAAGAGCAGATCGCCTTTATGATGCTAGAAAAAGACAACCTCAACTACGAGCAAGGGTTAATAAAAGCTGTCCCAATCCCCGACGACATTGGGCGTATGCAAGAACCAGAATTACTACAGATGCTGCGAGATGCTGTTCGCGATGGAGACGGTGACACAGTAGACATGCTCCTGTGGAACAACACTCGTCGTATTCAGCGCAACAAGTTCACTAAGAACAACGCCAGCCAGAAGATGCCCAAGCTCTTGGAGAACGTCTACCTCCGCGAGCGCATAAAGGCAGAGGTTGATGCAAGCGCAGGCGTATCGACCACAGCAGGCATACCACCTAGCGCACCATTTAATGTGCGCAATATCCTGTCCTACCTTACCCACCGCGACCCAGTGGTAAACTACACCCAACGGACAATGGCATACCGCATGATGAACCTCATGGGGAAAGCAACACGGGACGTGCTAGACGACACGAACATCATGTCAGCTACAGACATGGCCCGTCTCGCTGGCGTTGATCCCGCTGGTGTTAAGAATGCGGCAATGGATTTCCGTGGCGAGCAGTTCAAAAAGTTCCGTGCAGACACACGTCGCCTCGCCATTGGCCTGACCAAGGGGAACTCTAACCCGTTCGATGTCGTCCATGAAATCGCGCACACAGTCGTGCGTGCTGGCATGCTTCCTGAGAAAGAGATGGATGCAGTAGTACAGTTATACCGCAGCTCTGACGACAAGCTGAAATCACGTATCAACAAAGACTATGGAGGTAAGTATGGAGACGCAAGTGAGGCACAGAAGGAGCTTATCCTTGCCGAAGAATGGTTCGCGGAAAGCCTCGCCAAATACATGGGCGAGCGCGTTGCAAGGGGAGACATTCTTGAAGCCCTCAACAGTGGCGATCTCTCCTCTCTTAGCCTAAAGAACTCTTTCCACACGGCAATCGACAGAGCGAGAGAGTTTGTTGCCTACATTGTCAACGGCCTCATTGGCCGTAAGGACGTAAAGCAGCAGTTCCGTCAGCTCATGTTCTACGGAGACATGTTCGAAGCACCGAGCAAGGGGCCGCTGGCTGTATTAGGTAGACGTGGACGCGCTGTGTCTCCAACATACGCACACCAATTCGCGAACGATGTCATGCGTCACTCTACCCCTGCACGCATGGCAGCAATCAAGAAATACACTGGCGGCGGTAAGTTTAGCGAAGACGAAAACGGGCCAGTTACTTACTACCATGCGACCCCGAATGGTAAGGCTTTTGACAGCCAGACGAACCCAGACGTAGTTATGTCTGACGGAGACGGAGCATTCGGCCCTGGCATTTACATTTCGCCAGACGCAAAAACTCTCGACGCAGCCTATGCGAGACGACCCACAATAGGCGCAATGACGTCTATGATCTCACGCTCAAACCTGTCAGACGAGATTAAAGAAGAACTCAAGGATGCCGCAAACCAGCTTGGCCTAGTCCGTTCTGAAATTTCTCAGAAGCGCAGAGAATACGCAACTGCCAGCGATAGCCTCGATGACTATAACTCCCAACAGGACGGTATGCTTGGTGGCATTCGCTTTGACGATCTCGATGACGAAAGCAAGGACATGCTTGCCTTCGAGCGTGACATCATGGTCAAAACAAAAGAGGACGTTCAAGACGTACTTGATGACCTACTAACAATAGAGCAAAGCATAGACGACCTACTCATCCATCACGGTATGGTAGGAGACCCTGCCGTGATGCCCCTCTACACGCGGATGATAAATACGGCAGACTTCTCTCTGAACACAGAGCACTACTTGGGTGGCCCCTTCATGCAGGCGGTATTCAGTAGGATGGTAGGCACTGGTCTCATGGACGAGGAAGCTCTTGGTAAACGTCTGGCCGCAGCGCCAAGTGAAAACCTTAATGGTGATCAAGCGTATAAGTTTCTTGCAGGCATAATCGAAGAAGCCAACGGCGGCTCTCGCGTGCAGTCAAAGAGTACGCTCAACGGTATGCTGGAGGAGATGGGTTACGACAGCATGAAAACGTCTCACATGAGCACGATCTCTGACCGTGATATGTACGGCGATATGACAGAAGAAGGCGCACGTCTTGGCTCTGCTAAGATATATGATGCTTTCGTACTGTTCAGCCCAGAGCAGGCAAAGCATGTTGAGGCCAAGCACTTCGACCAAGACGACGCTCGTATGTACTATCGTGAAAGCCCCTTGGCCACAAAAGGCTTCAATGGCTCAATGACTGTTGAGATGTCAAAGGGTAATATAGACAAGGCAGAGCCAGCGATGGCCACTCAATTCCTAGACAACCTCGAAGCCAATGGTGCGGAGCCTGATCTTGTAGATGCGATGGGTTCGATCATGCGCCAGCGTGTACTCAAACCACGAGAAGAGAAGGCAGTCACAAAGCTAAGTCCGATGGGCTTTCTCAGTGCTCAGTCCACTAACATGGAACGTATGGGAATGAACTGGCTCGGCGGCTGGTATCGTGATCACTTCCCAAATCAGAACCAGACCTTTGCTAAGAAATTCATGCCTGTGTATCATGCGCTCAAGCGTCTGCCAGATGCTGGCGGCAAGGCAACCAACTGGTTCAAGAAGAGCCAAGTGCTCGTGGGCATGGGTGATCCGAAGCAGCCTGCCTCACATAAAAAAATAATGACAGCTCTTCGCTTTGGCCTAGACAGCAGGGCTGGCAAGAACTTAACGGCAGACGAGTACAACGTCGCTACTCAGATACGCGAGAAGTTTAACGACGAACATCAAGGCATGCGAGATGCTGGTATGTTTGTCGGATACCGTCGTGACTACGTCCCACAAGTCTGGGTGCCTGAGAAGATACGCGATAATGAGCCTGAGTTCCGTGATGCAATGCGTGCGTACTACTACAAGGAAAAGACAGCCGAAGGAAAAGTAGTTACCGAGACAGAAGCAGACGAGTTTGTAGACGGAATTACTGAAACCCTGTCTGGATTAGACAACGACGATGGTGTAATGACTGGCAGCTTCCGTGGTTCGTCTACGTCACCAGCCGCTTCGTCCATAGACTACAGTAGAATGATCGAGCTGGAGAAACATCCAGAGATCATGAAGCTTATGGATAAGTTTTTAGAGAACGACCTCGAAACCATGCTGGTTAAATACTTCGAGAGCACCTCAAGAAGGATGCTGCACGTAGAAAAGTTTGGCCTCAACTCGCATGGCGTCAGTGACTACATAGCAGCAGCAGAAGGTGGCAAGAAAGGCATAGCCAAGCTGCTCTCCACGAATAAAGAGTACGTCAAAAATTTCCGTATCGTGGACGGCAATGGCGTGGAAGAGGTTGACCTCAAAGACCAGACATTAATGCCATTCTCAAATAAACCAGCGAAAGGTCAAGAGTTTGCTGACGTCTTGGTAGAGGTATTCAACTCGCCAGCGGGAGCGCCAGCCGCTCGTGACATGCTAGACAAGGTTGCCCCTCGGATCAGCGGTGAGATACCACTGACATATCAACGTCGGGCAGATGCAATCATGGGTGCTTTGTCTGACTTTAAAGGCGAGCCAACTCCGATTACTAAGGACGCTCACGGCTTCATCGAGAACGCTATGCGTGTGTCTCGCAAGCAGCCAATCAATGGTGGGGCAGCCAACGGACGGACGATGCTACAGACAAGCCGCGCCCTACGTTCAATAAACAACGTAACACTGCTTGGCTTTACAACTCTAACATCTCTTGGCGATCTCGCCCTCCCAATCATTAGGTCACAGTCGTTCTCATCATGGGCTAAAGCTCAGTACAATCTGGCCGCTGATCCAGAATACTCACGCGCTATGAAGGAGATTGGCGTGGCAATGGAGAACATTGTCCATGACCGTATGATCCACATGTACGGTGGAGTAGACAGCAAAGGAAGTAACGCCTTCTTTAACGCGACAATGCTGACACCTTGGACAGACATGAACCGCAAGATGGCAGGCGCAGTCGGGTACGAGACATTCAAGATGTACCAGACCAAGACAGCCAAGCATTACAATCCTAATGTTGCTCTCGAAAATCAGTCTCGCCAATACAAGATGGCATATCGCCAGCTTAGTATGTTCGGCATGCAAGACTACGCAAAGGGTCAGCGCAGGGGAGACACGTCTTTATCTGATAGAAAGCTGCTCGATGACGATAAGGCTTTGCGTATGGGTGTGCTAAAGTTTGCAAACCAAAGCGTCTTCCAACCTAACGCAGACGACACTCCTTTGTGGGCGCAGACACCCACAGGTGCGCTGCTCTTCCAGCTTAAATCATTCCCGCTAATGATGCAGCGCATGGCAGGCAATGTTCTGACAGAGGCTTACAGACACCGTAACTTTAAACCACTGCTCTACTTCATGACACTCGGCCCTGCATCTGGCGCTGGTGCTCTGGCTATTAAAGATATTGTTCAGCGACGGGGTGGCGAGGACGAGAAGTCTCCAGAGGTTCGCGTGCGCAACGCAGCCAAGTTTATGGGCTACGACGAGAAGGTACACGGAAACGAGCAAAACTTCTTAGGCTGGTATCTCGAAGGCTTAATGCAGATGGGTGGCTTCGGTTTGATTGCAGACGTACTGCACTCGTCTGCCAGTCAGGTAGACAACGGTGCCTACGGTCAGCAGCGCATCTGGTCTACTCTTCTTGGCCCATCATATGGTCTAGGTAACTCAGCAATTACTATGACGGCTGGAATAAAAGATGCCGCTATGGGTTCAACACCAGCGAGCAACGCTAAAGAGAGGTCAGCAGCTCGCGAGTTTGCTTCGCGTATCCCTGTTGTTGGTGGCGTCCGCTCTGCCAGAGAGGGGATCACTGATCGTCTGGCTGGTGAGAAAAGTGAAAGCTCTGGTGGTCGTTCGGCATTTAAAAGTGGGTTCAGTAACGCATTCAAATAGGAGTGAAATATGACAATAGCGATGGAGAAAGTGCTGGCTTGGAAGCTCTTACCACGCGCCATGATGCTGGTCATGACCATCATGTATGTTCGAGTTCTGGAATGGGGTATGTCACTAGAAGAGTTGTCTACACAGCAGAGCGCAATGATCAGCGTATGCAGCGGGGCCATGACTGGGACAATAGCTGTGTGGATAGGTCACGAGAAATGATATGCGCCTCGCTTTCATACTCGTCTGTGTACAAATCGAAAGCGGATTGGCTCTCCCGATTGGAGGGGATGCATTCTTTTTGGACGTCTACCGATGTCTCGAATTTGCCAAGGCCATTGAAAATTCAGCTAACCAAGTTTGGGTTGGACGCCAATATACCTACGAACGAAAGACTGGCTGTGAATGTCAGCCAAGATTTGCACCCCCTAAAACAAAATTCTGGGATTAGTTAAATGTTACAAGCACTCATAGGCCCAATCGCTGAACTCGCAGGCGGTTGGTTAAAAGGAAAGGCAAGCGCCCAAGCTGCGTCAGCAAACCTCAAGTTGGTAGAGGCCGAGGCGAAAGCTACCATCATGAAGTCGGCTGCCACATCCGAAGCTGAGTGGGAAAAGCTTATGGCGCAAGGCACTCAAAATTCTTGGAAGGATGAGTATCTGGTTTTGCTTTTTAGTATCCCGCTTATACTTTCGTTTCTTCCTTTTGAGTGGTCAAAACAGGCAGTGACAGACGGTTTTGCTGCACTAGAAACCATGCCTCAATGGTACAGCTACACCTTGGGGGTAATCGTAGCGAGTAGCTTCGCAGTTAGATCAGCAACTAAATTTTTTGGCGGCAAAAAATGATTTGGACTGCGGTCTTCCTAGTCTGCTCTTCAACGAGCTGTAACTCAATAGGAAGTCCGTTCTTTCAAACGAGAGAAGTATGCGAACTTGCTGTCCAAAATTTTGGACTACAAGCCATAACTGAAATCCACCCCGATCATAAAATTTTAGCTTGGAAGTGCATCAGTTTCTTAGACGTGAACATCAATGCATAGGAGAAAAAGACATGACATTTAAACTCAGTAAGCGCAGCCTAGACAGGCTCGAAGGCGTAGACGAGCGGCTGCAATCTGTTGTAAAGAGCGCGATCCACATGACAGAAATAGATTTCGGTGTGATTTGCGGCATGCGTACGGTTGATGAGCAGCGTGCTCTTGTAAAATCTGGGGCAAGCCAGACGATGAAGAGCCGTCATCTTGAAGGCAAGGCAGTAGACTTGATGGCCTATGTGCAGACGTCTGAGGGTTCAAGGGCATGCTGGGAATTAAACGTCTACGATAATATCGCTGACGCTATGGCCCAAGCAGCCAAGGATGCAGGCGTTGCAATATGTTGGGGAGCATCTTGGTCAACAGGAACCATCCCTTACCCAATGGACATTCGTCATTGGAACGGAACGATGGAAGATGCAATGAACGCTTACATAGACAAGAAGCGTGCAATGGGTAAGCGTGCGTTCATGGATGGCCCACACTTCGAACTGATTGATTAGATATTGAGGCCAGCCTTACGGAGCTGGCTGATAAACTTCTTGAGATCGCTTCGTGCGTAATAAAGATTATGCTTTGCGTCAGGATGAGAGAGAAGTTCCTCGTACTCCCTGATATGTACCATCCTTTTGAGATGATCCATCTCTGCCTTCTGCGCTGGGTTCAAGTCTGTCATGTCTCGCTGTCTATCTGTCTAATACGTTCGTCGCATATGTGCCGTATCTTCTCATAGTCTAGTCGACGTTCTCCCTTTTCACGCAAGACACGCTTGATGATGTCCGCATCCCAAGGATTTAGATTGTACTCCAGCCATATATCCCACGGCTGAATACGTCTCTTCGAGTAGTCAGACTTGCCGACGTTAAAATTACGAGTGTTCATGCTCACTTCCCCTCCTCGTTCAAAGCATTGGCCGCTATAAATCTGTACCAATCTACACCCTCGCTGACCTCGGCCACGTCTCTGATCAGTGTTAGAGCTTCGATGTATCTCTCGTTGTCCTCGGTCAGACGCTTAATCTTTTTCTCGTCTGGGTTCGTAAACCTCGACATGTCCCACTTGGCCATCATCCACCTTTAGGTTTTGGTTCGTATAGTTTGTAATCATCACAGGGGTCATGGCACTGGCGATCATGCTTGTCGCAATGCCACCCACCATCCTCTCTGGGAAAGGCAGAAGTGCAAGTAGAGCAGCGTACTTCCACCTCCAGCCCTTCCCAGCAGGCGGCCTTCTTGAAACAGAAGTTGCACCGCCAGTCGTCTGCCCTGTCTGACACCTTTTCGGCATTGCCAGACATGACATTCTCAACGCGAGACATGAGGTAGGAATACTGAATGCTATCGTACTCAACAAACTCACAATGATACTCGCTAGTGTTCTTCGATATCGCGATAAAGACAGCTTCCCTAAAGCCAGACATGCCCATCATCATCTGCAACTGATCAAAATATTTCGGATGCGCTTTCTTCACGCCGTGCTTAACAAATTTCTGAAAGCTGGCGTGGTTCATAGACTTGATTTCAAGACAGCGCAGAACGCCATCGTCTGTCTCGATGTGTCCGTCCATGTGGCACGAGACGTGACCACCGTACATGCTGTAGCTGTGCTGTCTGCCCGTCAGTCCATCCACCTCAAAGACACGGACGTCTGCATTTTTTTTGAGGTCGCTCACCACGATGTCTTCAAGAAGGTGACCCAGCGCAAAAATGCGCTGGGTACGAGGGGCGATCTGAGGTTCTGGAAAGCCCCGAAGAGAGTACGCTAGAGCGGCATCGCAAGGAGACCCAACACCTGATGCTCCGATGTACTCTCTCGCCCTTTGTATTTTACGCTGAGTATATCCAACGTCTATTGCCTGCACGATCTCTTCGGCGGTTGTAATTTTCATGGACGTGCTCGTGGTCGGATAAGTGCTTTTGATGGTATGTCTGTTGGCTTACACACAGCGAGACTGTCCTCGTAGTGTTTATAAACTTCTGCATAGATCGACGATAATGCCTGACTGCACGCCGCAGACGAGGGGAAGAGCAGCTTTGACTGCACTTCCTCGCCTTCGACAACGTACGAGATTATCATTACCGTCCAAAACAACATGACTTAAAATGGTATCTCGTCATTGATGTCGCTACCAACAGGCATGTAACTTTTAATCTCTGGCCATGTATTACCATCGTCACGGGGCTTGCCTAGCTCAACTTTAATTTGAACCTTCAGTCCCTTTAGTGATGCCACATCATCTGGCTTGTCTGGGTTTGGATGCCTGCTTGCTTGCAACAAAGCTTTTAATTGAGCTTGACCAATTTCCACGGCTTTTTTGGTGGAGTTGACTACGTTAAAATCGTTGCGGATTGTCTTCTCATCTTTGTCATGAAAATTCACACGCACCATGTAGTGCTTGGGATTAGCACACTGCCTAACCTCTGCGTCTGAAATGGTAACTTCGTGTGTTCCTACACCAATTCTATTGCTAGTTGGGCCACCGTCTGCATCTACATCAGACAAATCTAAATCTTTGAAATTAAAACTCATGCTGCTTTCTCCTTAATTTTTTTCTCTGCCATCCGAGCCAGCAACTCAGTGACATCGTCGCAGCGCTCGACTGCTTTTAATTTACGTTGAGGATCACGGGTCTTGCCGTGCCAGCCAGACACTTCGTCTGTTGCGAAGTGACGGACGACTTTGGGTGGCCCACCTTCGGCTGTCTCGGTCGTGCGAACGCCAGCGAAGACATGATCAAAGATAGCGGGAATGTGCTTGGCAACTGCGTTACCCTTCACCAGCGGCCAGTATTGAGTGACACCATTCGCGTCATCTTCTTCCTTGGCTAGGCAAGTAACGAACACATGCACAGGTAGGTCACGTATCTGTTTGAGAACTCCTGTCATCATACGACTGTTGTCGCCCCACTTTTCAAAGCCGTTCTTATTGTTGGCATGTACCTCTTCAAGGTGTTCCATCAGGCGGTCAGACATCTCAGTAAGACTGTCGATTGCTACCCACTTGTAGCCTTGAGCTTTGAGAAACTCAGGATGCGTAAGCCACTTGAAGATTTGCATAAAGCTGTAAACACCAGCGTCCTCATCGCACTCACCATCCCAACTGGTGAATGGAATATAATCTATATCGACATCTTCGACAGACTTGAGGCCAGCTTCACCGCTGACGATCAGTCCTTTTCCATATCGCTTTTGGTAAAATCTACACTGGTATGTTTTCCCAAATCCGTGGTGAGCGTAGAGCATTGTCTTACTGGGGCCGTCGCTCATCAGTGACCCAGTACTGCTTGGTTTGAATTTCATATCATTTCCTTATTTTTCGTACCGACAATTCCATTGACTGTACTTGACACCTTCCGTATGTATCCTAAGAGGTACACCAAAGCAAGAGGAAAAAATGAAAAACTTAAATATCGGCAGGCTTGTCCGAGACTTGGGTGGAGCCGCCGCAGTCGCAAACGCAGTAGGGGTTGTCAGGACGGCCCCCTATGCTTGGGTGCGCAGGGGTCACATTCGAACAACCGTACTAGAAAAAATAAAAACAGCTCATCCCGAACTTGAGCTAGACAAATACTTTGAGGAGACAAAGAATGAAAACAAACATGGAGGCAGCTCTTGAACTGCTTGATCTTGGATGGTCAATCATACCATGCAAGCCCGACACAAAGCGACCAAGAATTAAGTGGAAGCAATATCAAGACGTCCTTCCAACTTATGAAGAAGTAGAGCAATGGTGGACTGACTTCCCGAACGATCCAATTGCGCTTATCACTGGCGCTATCTCAGGTGTCGTAGTTGTGGATTGCGACAACGAAGAGGCACTGCACGCAGCGTTTGATTCGGATATGAAGTCACCCTATCGTGTTCAGACAAAGCGCGGCCATCATCTTTATTTCAAGCATCCAAGAGATGGTGTTCGTCGTGGCCCAAGGGCAGGCGTCAACAGTCGTGGTGCAGATTGGCCTCGCATAAATGGATTGGACTTCCGTGGAGATGGATCATACGCTCTCTGTCCACCTTCCAACAACTATACTTGGGACATCCCGTCTGGCTTTGACTTAGACCCTGACGAGTTTCCCGTCTGGGAAGACTGGTCTCCAAAGCTTAAAGAGGAAGGAACGTTTACCTTTGCCGATCTCGATCTAAGCGATGTGGTCGCACGTAATCCCGACGAGTTTATCAGTGAGTGGGATCGAACGGCCAAGTATGTGAGGGAGACATATCCTACAACTTTAAAGATACCAACTGGTGTGGGTAACGGTCGTAATGAACGTGTTATGAAGTACATATCTGAGCAGATAATGGAGGGTAACTTTGGCCCCGAATTGCGCGTGCGTGGCTATGCTTTCATGAATGAATTTTTCGAGCACCAGTTACCAGAGGCCGAGTTCGAGGCTACCTGTCGGAGTATGGAGCAGAGCGAGAAGCGTAATCATCCAGACAGATTTGATGACAAGGGTGACTACATACATCGTAAAAAGATTGACGAAGATAAGGAAGCCGAGACTGGTGGAGGTCGTCTCCGAAAGCTCATCATGATGCACGATGCAGAAGACATGATAGAAAAAAGCTCGGCAAGACAATACCTTATCGAACCTTGGCTGCCTCCAGCATCAATCACTCAGGTCTACGGCTACAGTGGTCACGGTAAGTCGATGTTCGTACAGAACGCAATGGCTGCACTGGCGGCAGGCAAGAAATATTTCGGGCCGTTCGAGATCATGAAGCCATCCAAGGTTTTATATCTCGACTTTGAGATGGGCATGTCAACCATTGCTCGACGTCTGCTTGAGATGCGTCAAGTACACGGAGATACACAAGACAGGCTACAAATCTGGACGCCGTTTCTAGACAACCATGAGATGAACCTACGAACCAAAGAAGGTCTGATTGAATTGCAGGGCTGGGTAGACAGCGTTAAGCCAGATGTAGTTGTGGTAGATACACTGCGCACAGCATACGCTGGACTTATGGAAAACTCAGCAGACGAGTGGGCAAAGGTCAATCAGTTGGCCGTGCGGCTACGCAATGCTGGCTATGCCGTCATCCTCGTTCACCACAGCAACAAGCCAAGTGAGAGTGGTGTCGGGCGAGAGGCGGGAAGCACGAACCAGCTCACTGTACTAGAGACACAGATCAGAGTGACGCAAGTCTATCAGGACGAGGACACGGCCCGACAGAACGCTGCTATCCACGACGACAGCTACGAGCGTCCAGTATGGCCGAGCCTGTCAGCCAAGCTGGCTCCAGACTTCAGCCTGTTCATGGTGATGGAGGTTCGTTACGGAAAGGTGCGTGAGTGGAGTGACGCGCATGACCGTGTGCAGTGGATCGGCTTCGCGCAGAACAATCGGACAGACGAGCGGTGTGTTGTGTCGTCAAAGTCTACCAAGCAGCGTGCGAAAGACATGGCCCTCGACGGCAAGGATATTGAGGAGATTAGTCGTATTCTACAACGACCAAATCGTCAGCTTCGGGAGTGGTTGGAGATTGGTTCGGCTTGATGGACAGCACTTTTGCCTTCGGAAAATGTATCCGCACCTCATCAATTAATTTTGCAACAGATGGATATTTTTTACGATTTTCTTCCACAGTAGTCAAAACAGTACAACGCCTAACCAGAGCCTAAAGTCTTTACTCTCTCTGTTCTCCCCGACTACGTCGGGGATAACATCAATCGCTCAGACGCTCTTGCGTTGTACTGGTTCTGAACCGATAAGTCAACACCTTTAGTTTACTATTGACACCTCACGAACTGGCTCATAATTCTTCTGTATGAGCCGCATAGACCTCAGTGAAAAAGACTTGACCTGGCTTCGCGACGTTCACGAAGACGAGACGTATCCAGCTATGGCCAAACGCCTTGGCTGCTGCGTCGATACACTAAAGCGCATCCTTGTACGCGAAGGTCTCCAAGATTTCGACGGGGCCAAGTACCAAGTCAGACGACGAAACAACGTAACATTTTGGCAACGACCATGTCTCGATTGCGGATCAGAGCAGAGCCGTCCGCGCATGTGGTTCTACTGCTCACCTTGCCGCAAGCTGCGTGGCTACACGGATGAGTAAACAAAAGAACAAAGGTGACAACTACGAGCGAGAACTCGCAGCTCACATCAACGAACATACTGGCCTGACAACAGCTATACGCGCCCCCCTATCTGGCGGTGGTGCTATAGGCGTCCTGTCTGGAGGTGCTGACCTCATGGGTGTGCCAAACTTATTCGTCGAGGCCAAGAGAGTAGAGCGTCTCAACTTCCACGACGCCATGCGACAGGCCGAGCGCAACACAGACAAGACAGAAAGCCCAGACATCCCCGTCGTCATCAACCGCAAAAACAGAATGCCTACTGGCCAGTCACTTTGTCTGCTCAGACTGGACGACCTCCTCTTCTTCTATCGCTACTATCTAAAGTGTGAAGGATACGTCTTGGAGGACGAACCAAATGACAGCCAACCTACGGATAGTGCAACGCAATGACGACCCATCTGACAAAGTAGCAGCAAGAATAATAGGTGCAGACGTGTATGACAAAGAGGACGTTATCGCTGCTGCCGAGCACCTACTAAAGTCAGCCAAGGACGGAGACATAAAAGCTTTCGCCGTCTGTTACCTTTCTTCATCAGGAAATTCTACTGGCTCGTTCGTCACATCTGGCTGTCAAGATGACGTCCACGCAACGATTGCGGGGATAGAAATCATGAAGCAGCGCTTTGTATTCGAAGCGATAGACGAAGAGGACTGACCTCTCCCCCTTCGGGGGTCGGTCAGAGCGTAAGTAGTTATGATTGATCCTGTCTCAGCAATTACGATTGCAACGTCTGCATTTTCTGCTCTCAAAAAAGGTATGCAAATCGGCAAGGATTTGGAGGGCATGGCAACAGATTTGTCTCGCTGGGCTGGGGCCATGTCTGACCTAGACTTCTGTGACAGGAAGAACCAGAACCCGTCTGTGTTTCAAATCCTTGGCGGCGGGGTCGAAAGCGATGCGATGGCCATCTTCGCGGCCAAGAAAAAGCGGGACGCCATGCGTGCCGAACTCAAAGATTATATCAGCGTTGTGTATGGCCCGTCACATTGGGAGGAACTCCTCCGTATCGAGGCAGAGATCAGAGTGCAAAGGAGAGACAACGAGTACAGACGACTTGAGATTGTACAATCCATCAAGGAATGGACAGCAGGCATAGCCCTCTTCTTTATCCTGATCGGTGCTCTCTTCGGTCTCGTCTGGCTGATGACCATATAAAAAAAGAGCGAGGCTAACCCCGCTCTTCTACTCCCCAATGCTCTAAGTATTTTTTATAGTTTGGGCCTAGTGTCCATGAACTTCCGTCCTTAACCAGTACCCTTACATGTCTGAGTGTCTGCATGCACTCACTTACGACACCTTGCGTGACACCTAACGCATCAGCTACCTGACGTTGCGTCAACTTCGGATGTGTCCTCCCCAACATCTGGCCCACCAGTATCCCCGTCTTGATCTCCATCGGCTTGAGCCTGTGCATCTCTGTCAGCTACCCTCATGACACTACGAGTAGACCATCCCACGTCTCCCAACGCCTGACTTAACTTCGTCAGAACATTGGCAGCAGTGTTGGCACCCGTAAGATTTTTATTAAATTCAACTTCAACATTAACGAGATCATCTCCCTGCACAATCGCATAGATGTTCCCTACCTCAATGGCTTGTGGTTGTTTTACTTCGCTCATTGCCAGCCTCCGTACGCTTCGTGTCTAAATAATACTGAAGCTCAGAGAACCCATCGAAGTAATCTGCCTGCATCTTCTCAGACATCTTGTCGTAGGCTTTCTCCAGCTCATCGCTCATTACTTCGTAAAATTTTTCTTTCATGTTCATAAGTCACCGTGATGTTTTACATTAGTTACAATGTAGCGCTTACACTACACACCTTCGGGTGCATTGCAATTATTATATTGCGTCCAATTTAGATATGTTATCGCCTGTTTGTGTGTAATTACACACATTTTTTATACTCTTTGGGTACTAGCATCCATGCTCAAAAGATACTCCAAAGGTTTCAAACTCTTAACTCTTATCAGGTGTATAACTCTTTGGGTGTGTATCTTCCTCATCACCGTCATTGGTAAGGGCGTCATATCTTTGGGTGTCTACAGCCTTTGACACGTCGATACTAGGTGAGGGAGTTTGGACACCTTCGGAAATTTTTGTTTGATTTAGCCGTCTTAGCTCAGTGGTAGAGCGTTTCCTTGGTAAGGAAGAGGCCGCGAGTTCGATCCTCGCAGACGGCACCACCCCCTCTTCGTGTGTAATATCTGTGTAATTTGACACCTTAGACCCACCCAACAATCCAACGGTGCTATCCAGATGCGACGGTGCAAGATGCGCGTAGCGCATCACCATCGCCAAAGACGTGTGACCCAACAGGTCAGCGACCGCTTTCATACTGGCCCCAGCTTGCACCAGATGCGAAGCAAACGTGTGCCGACAATCATGACAATTAAAGTTCTCAATCCCTGCCCTCTCCTTGGCAAGGTTGAAGAAATCATAAAACCCTTCACGCGCCCACGGCGAGACAGAGTAATCAGACTTACCGTATCTCGCCAGCCTCTTGTTGTACTTAAAAACAAAACCATTCGTAGCCTTGGCTCTCGCCTCTACCATGTCCCGTATCTCAGTGTGCAGTGGAACCCTGCGCACCCTTAACTTCTTGGCCTTGCCCTTCCTCGTGCTCAACAGAACCTCACCGCCAAGCACATCCTCGCGCTGCAATTTAAAACATTCGCCCAGCCTTGCGCCCGTATAGAAAAGAAACTTGAGAACGTCCCGACTATTCTCGTCAGGCATAGCAGCTATCAGTGCATCGCGTTGATCCACATCCAGCCACCTCGTCCTCCCATCTCCCTCGCTTGGCTTAACCAACGTCAACTCTGGCACAGACAAGCCCATCTTCCGACCATAGGTCAGACAAGAAGATATGCTTGCCATCTCACGTCTGACACTGGACGCCTTGTTTCCCTTGCTCACCAAATACTCAGTGACCTCAAGCGTCTTCAGTGTAGACAACTCACGTCGCCCAAACCTCCGATCAAACCTATCAAGTGCCATTCGATCTGTGTCACCCACACCATCTGGCCTACCAAAGAATAGACGAACACAATCACCAACTGTCTTAGTTGCATCCTCTTTGCTCGTCTCGGTAGAACTAACAGCGTCCATTAAAATCTCAGACATCTTCTTGTTCGCCCAAGCTTTCTCATGGAACGTATGGCCTGTGCTCCGACGCACAAAGACCTTACGCCCATCCTTCCTGACAAGAGTTCCAACGACTTGCCAGACGTCATTCCTGAGTTTGAGTTTTAGCCCCATCGCTACGCCGCCACTCCATGAATTATAGAGTGACACGGATCAGGATCAGAGTACGTTGCGTCCCAATCCTTGGGCAAACCTCTGGCCATGATCATGTACGCGGCGGCATCCACCTCACGCATTGCGACAAGTGTCTTAGTCACGATCTCGCTGCGCGTGCTCACACCCAGCTTCCGCGCCAACGTCCGCACATGCACCTTCGCAGTGTTCAGCGTCACATTCATACGCTCAGAAATCTCTTCATTGCTCGCGCTGCGTAGCACCATCTGCAAAACACAATGCTGCTTCACAGTCCAATTGTGAAAGAGCTGCGTTGCGTCCATCGACATAGCGGTCACCTCACTCTGGTTCGGCAGCGGTGTTGTCGTGCTGGGCCTAGCGTTCTGCATGTTCATTAGGATATGATCGAGCTTTGTCTCGATGCGATCTAGTTGTGTTGTCATTTTTTTCTACCATTTTCATTGCGTTTGCTGTGTGTTTTTTTGCATGCGTACGAGAAAATGGTGGGGCAATCGGGGCAAAATCATTGTGCCACGTACCTCCAACCCAGTCGCTGGTATTCATCACACTCCGTGTGGAGTTACTCTTTAAAATAGAGGATATACGATCCCCCTTGCGCAGCATGTCTGGCCATCCATACACGCTACATTCTTTACTATCTTTGTATTCCATCTTCTCCTCTTCTGCATCCTGTCGTCGTGCAGCTCCGATTTATTTCAGTCCAATAAGTGTATCCCTACGAATACACTCTTGAACATACATCTAAAAGTATCCCCGTCAATACACAAAGTTACAAATCAGCCAACAAATCTCGTAACTCCTTGAAAGAATCCGCAGATTTAAAAACAACCGCATCCGTAATTTCAAAGGACGTGCCACTTCTATCCGTTATTTTTTGTGTACCTCCATCCCTTCGCTGGCAAATGTAGTATTGTTTCGGCTCGCTCCGAGTACCCACAATAAAGTTTTCGAGAGCACCAACGGCATCCTTCACCTCAAAGAAAAACTCGCCCTCGATGCAATCAGCACCCTTGGCCGTCGCATCATACGAGACGAACGTCTTCATCCAATACGGCTGCCGTGCCTTCCATGTTTTCTTGCCGCTCTTCACGCTCGCCACCCCCTTTGTGAACGACGCTGCTGGCATCATCAGCCCGTCCTCTTTCGCAGCTTCGCCCAACCTTTTGAGCATCACTTCCTTTTGCTGCTGTGTCATCCCCCGATAAATTTTCATGACTTGCTCGTAAAATACTTCCACCTTTAGCTCCTTTGCTTTTAAGTTCATAGTCGTGCGTGATCGTACCCAACTCGGCACTACCCACCCACTGTTCACCAATCCATCTGGTCGTCATCGTGCCATCGGCATGAATAAACTTCCTCCAATGACCACGCCTGACGTGTCGTCTCTTCTGGCCACCACCACCCTTGAACATGCGCTCATAGCCTGTCGTCCCTCGTGGCTTGGGCAGATCAATCTCAATAATTTTCAGCTCGTTCCTCGGTACATTCCGACCCCACAACATACGGCGCACACCCGTCTCGACCTTACGTTCCTTCACGGTGTGCGGATAATTCAACAGTGCCAAGACAGCGATCAGGAACCTCATGTCTCCCGCGTAAACAATGGAAGATTGTTGTGCGATTTTCTTACGTTCCGTCTCAGGCAGTACGCCCTTGGGAAGCATCATGTTGCCAGCGTTTGATATGGCTGGGTTCATTCTGCGGTACATTTGCTCCAAGTATGGAGAGCCTGCGTGTTTGTCTACATACGGCTGACCAATCAGCGTCGGGCCATAGTGATCTTGCTGCTTATGGATTACATCAATGGGTTGATCTGGCTTTGTGCTGTACCTTCTCCCAAGTTTCATCACGTCCCGTGGGTCAAGCTCCTCATCGTTCCGCATGACGAATGCCATCGGTGGAACCATAACCATCTTGGTGTCTGGGTCTAGCGTGTACTGACTATAGCAGAATTGTTCGAGTGTCGGCTCTTGCCATATGTGATAGCCCACCATCAGACCCCATTTTTCTGGCAGCCACTCAAAGTCTTCCGCAAAATACTTATTCCATGTGCCATGCTCCTTGAGTAATTCCATACGCTTTATTTCGTTCCATTCGATCCACATGTTTTGAAACGCTGGTATCGCCAGTTCGCACATTTCAACCAGCGACTTAGGCTTCACAAAGCTGGCCACGACTGCGTGCTCCAGCAAGCTATCACTCACAACAAACTTCTGCGAACCAATCAAACCTTGCTGGCACATCCTACGTGACGCCTCAGAACTAGAGTTTGACAGATAACTAAAGATGCCCTTGCGCGGTTGCGCAAGAGCGGCGAGTACGGTGTTGAACAGATCGCTCACTTCGTCTCCTCCTCGATCCATGACATCGCCGTGCAGATATCATCCCATATTTCATCACACAGTTCGTCACCTTCGGGTATGAGGTCTTCACGATATGCGTGAAGCGCATCCCACACTGTTTTAAACCAGCTATATCGATTTCCTTTCGTTAAACCCGTCATCGCTTCCCTCCCTTCACAAAGTTCAGACGCATCAGCCACGTCACCATCTCGTGCAGCGTGTCCTTACTGAACTCATTACGAAGCACGAAGCCTGCGTCAGCAGCAGCATCGAGGAATGCATCCCGCACGTCGTCTGCAACCGAACCAATCATCGCCTCGGTCAAGTCGTCTCCCTTCCTGGCTACGGCAATTACTGGCTCTTCCTCCTCCCACATTGGTGCCTTCGGAACATACGGTCTCTTACGTGCAGTCGTCTCCCGACCACTCTCTGTCTGCGCTGGCTCATCAAAGCCAACACCCATCTCTGCCATGCGTAACTTGGCGATCTTTGTTCTTGCATCAGTCATCGTCTTTCATCCTTTTTGTTTTGAAAAAACCTTCGTACTTGGGGTGCATCGCCATAAACAGACGAGCATAATAGGCGATGTAATCGTTCTTAATCTTGAACTCGCCCGTCGTTTTAACCGTCGTCTCCCACCTGATCTGGTTGATGATCAGCCATGCACTGAGCCTGTCATGACCAGCACCAATGGCCTCGAACGTGAACCGCTCGAACAACTCCCAGACATGCGGGTTCTCCTTGTGCCACAGCCACCACTGTTCTTTCTGGCTTAGTGGTATGCCCATAATTTTTTCATCAGCTCGCAGCTTCTCAGCGATACCCATGCTCAACCTCCTTTATGATTGCTCTTACCTTGGCCAAGTCGCGGTGCCTCACACCCTTGACCTTAACTTTCTTGCCGACGCGCAACCAAAAGCGCATCTGCCACGCACGACGGGGATGCAGCCGCATCCACGCCCTGCGCACTGTATATTTTGGCCGCCTATCCAAGCTTCGAAGCCTTGATGAGATCGCCAGACGTGACATCGAACTTGTCGTCGATCAGCAGCCGAGCCAATTGATCGAGAGCACCCTTCGACAGGTCGTTGATATTCATGACCACAGCGTATCGCTCGTAGAATTGTTTGACCGCATCCGACGTGATGCCGATACCGACAAGCTCGGTGCCTCCCTTCTGAGCATGAGCAATGGCATCCCTCAGATGTGAGCGACGATGATCACGCCCCCCAGCAAAGCCATTGAACTCAGGAAGGCCATCGGACATCACCATCAAGATGCGTCTCTTCTCTGGCCGCTTCCTCAAGCGCTCGTGAGCGAACAAGATAGCCTCGCCATCCACGTTGTGATGCATGTGATGCCCAGCCAGCGTACCAATCGCAGCACGAGCATCCCTCAGTGTCTCTTCGAAGCTCTTGAATATGATGTGACGTATCGGAGAGTAACGACTGTACTTTTTCCTCATCGCAGACAGTTGTTCGTCACGGGGGATCGCTTTTTCGAATGTCGTGAAGCCTATCAGTTCGAAGGCGACAGTCGTACGAACCAGACACTCGCACAGTGCAATTGCTGCCTGTCTGGCCAACTGTATCTTTCCGTACCGATCCATGCTTCCAGACATGTCGACCAGTATCTGCACCGCAGTGTCTATGTCTTGCGCTTCTTCACGACGCTTGAAGACATTGACCTGACCACTCACCGCAGCAACAAGCCGACGACTGTCGAGGCGACCATGCTCTCGGCCACCCTCCCAGAACCTGTCTTGCTTGGCCATGAATGCACGAGCCAGCTTGCGACCCATCACATTGATTGTATCGCCCAGCTTGTTCTTTTCGGAGGTGTACATACGCTGGTTGCCATTGCTCAAAACACGGCAAAAGACGTCATCAGGATGCGGCCCGTCTTCCAACGTTCGGTGACACACCCTATCGTACTCGGTTGTGTACAGCCTATAGTGTTTACCATCATGGCCCGTCAGACCAGCGGCCTTGAGCGTACCATCGAGACCACGCCTGAGATCAAAGTCGAGCGGAGTTACTTCGTCTGGCTCAGTTCCTCCTCCTCCCTCTGCATCAGTTCGAGCACCAGTGTCTTCGCCTTCCTCTTCTTCTCCCGCGCTTGCTTCGCTGTCGTCCTCGTCTGCATCGTCCTCGTCTACGCCTCCCTCATCAGTAGATTTTGTGCCGTCTTCAGCATCAGATCGACGTGAGCTATCGCTGTCATCCTTGTCTCCATCGGATGGTTCACCGCCAGACCCGCCGTCTTCATCAGCTCCCGACTTAGGCTCACCAGTTCCGTCACCGCCCCCATCCTTTCGCTTTCTTTCTGCATCCTTGATGTCTCCATAGTAAATTTCTACTGCCAGCTTGATTGTCTCTGCGGTGTTCGCGCAGTCATGAATGCGAGACACCCACTCCTTCACCTTGGCCTGCAACTCTTCGGGTATCAGGGACATGCACTCGTCTACGCCCTTGATGCCATCGTAAGCACGACGGCCTTCCCAAGTCACAGCCAACGGGCCGACCGACGCCCAGCTCTGAAGGGCAGGGTCATCACTTCCATTGTTCTCCTCGAAGAACATCTCATTGCATGACGTAGCAACGGCAGACAGGTTCTTTTCGGAGCCTGCGTACTCACGCATGACCCTCTTCTCCAGCCACATATCTTCGATGGCATTGTGCAAGCCCTTGAGCACGGGCTTACCCTCGTCAAGCCACCGCTTGTATGTCTCCATCGTCAGCGGCATGTCGCTGTGTCTGTTGTGACCACCCTCGTGATCCACGTAGCCACGCATGACCATCTGTGTCTCGACGTCCACCTCTTTCTCGTGTGAGATCGAGGGCAAGTACACGTTCTTGCCATCAGTGGCAGCTCCGTCACCCTTGAAGATGACTTTCAGCTCTTTCTTACGACCGAAGACGCTACTTGTCTGCGTCATCTCGTGTTCGAATGTCTGTGATTTCATAGTATGTCCTCCAAATTTATGCGCTTGATGTGAATGTCGTTCGCTTGCATGAACTCATTGGGTTCATCACACTCGACGTCATACTCATCGACCCATTCACCGCAGACCCACTCGCTGAACTGCTCGTACTGGTCTTGGTCGATCACGTACGCATGGCTTGTTTGATCGTACGTCACGACGACCAAACAGCTTGTGATTGCGGGTGCTTGGCCAGCTCTCCACTGGCCAACGTGGTAAAGTTCTGGTTGCATTACGTGTGTCATGCCACCACCCGATCTACGATGCCTGACAACACCGCTCTGTCTGTGCTGGATGCACGAGCAAGCACGACAGTATCGAACGCACGCTTGAGTGCCTTCTGGCTCTCCTTGCCAGTGGACATGCCACCAAAGATCGCCACCGCATTTGCCAATGCGACCATGCCACGAGGTGACATAGGCTGGAGAACTTTGGCTGACTTGAACGCTGCAAGATGCTCGGTCACATAGGATGTGATGACCTTGCGATGCGCCTCGTCTAGGTTGGGAACCTTGCGCTTGATGAGCCTGTTGCGATCTATTGCATCGAGGTAATCTATCTCAGCCCACACGGTGAAGCGGTCGAGCAACGCCAGTGACTGAGGTCGAGCACCAGCATACATGCCATGCTCATCACCTTGGCCTTGAGTATTACCCGTGGCGAACATGCGGAACATCTGATGTGGCTTGACGAGACGACCACCATCCTCGGTCAACAGCAGGCCATTGCCTTCGAGAGCACGCTGCATGACATAGGCTACGTCTGGCCTGACAAAGTCGATCTCGTCACAGCACAGCATGTATGGCCCAGACATTGCTTGAGGCAAGATGCCATCGGCAAACGACGAGACAGTCACACCATCCTCGGTGCTCAGTACGTCACGACCGATCAAGTCCATGCGAGTGATCTCGCTGTCGAAGTTGACCCGCATGAACGGCCACAAGAGCACGGCACATATCTGCTCGACGAGTGTCGTCTTGCCTGTCCCTGTGTGACCATAGAGGTAGGCACGCTGGTTGGTCATGATGCCGAACAGACAGCGCAGCAATTCCTCTGGCCGAAAGATGTAGTCTGGATCGACTGGCGGCACATGTGGATGTGTGCCTTCCCATTCCCACATGACCATGTCGAAGTCGAACATGTGTTTGTTTGTACCCGTGATACCAAACAGCTCGGCTGCGTTCTTGGTCACGACATTACCCGCTGGAATTGGCAATGGGCCAGACGTCGTAGCTGGTGCCGCAGCAACAGGAGCCATCGACATCTTGCTTGCTGCCTTGCGTGCCTCGGTCAACTCGTCTGTGCTTTTCGATAGCTTCAGCTCAAGTGCTGCAACCTCAGACGATGCAGTGTTAATCGTTGCGACCATGTCCTCGATACACGGCAGACCCTGTGTCTTGAGCACAGCGTCTAGTATCATGGCCTGCCCACTGTCTGGCATGACAAGCCTCGGTGTGGTTGCGATCTTGGCTACGTCTTCGACGGCCAATTTC
>Ga0209336_10000306_pt1 | contig 25787 bp, 32 predicted proteins | sample LinPmetageLP32_FD_184042 | JGI IMG/M metagenome (GOLD analysis project Ga0209336, IMG submission 184042) | Marine viral communities from the Pacific Ocean - LP-32 (SPAdes) (version 2) | ecosystem: Environmental > Aquatic > Marine > Oceanic | place: Pacific Ocean | collected 2009-08-23
GGGACCTCTCGGTATTCGCCAACCCTGGCAGCAACTGGGACAGCGCCACCAGCCTCGGATACTACGGCCTGCCAGACGGCAGCCTTGGGACCCAGAAAACCAGCACCTGGGGCGCCTGCTGGGTGCTCTATCTTGAGTGGGACATCACAAGCGCAGCCCGAGCGGCCTATGTCCCTGTCTCGGGTCAATCCGACTTCTCCACAGTCATCGGCAGCAAGCGAGGAGCAGCACTCGCAGACACCCAAGCTACCTGCGTCGTCCCTGCAGACTTGCGGTATGCAAACCGCCCAACGGGCGTGACGACGATTGCTCTATTTCCCAATGCCAGCGCGCAAAGCACACAGCGATGGCGCGGTATCTCGGGCGCTTGGTTCTACACGCCAGCAGGAGCTACAACCATCTACGGACTGCGCGTAGTCATCAAGGGCATCATGCATCCGCACAGCGTAGGCACTGCCAACTACCTCGTACATGACACCGGCTACAGCAACGGCGCGAGCCTGTCGTACAACGGGGGCAACCTCGCAGTACTCGTGCAGAGGGTCAAATGAGTTTCAGCCCTCCCACAACCTTCAGTGATGGCACTGTTGTGACCTCGGCCAACCTTGAGGGCAACTTCGAAGCCTTGCGGGTGTACCTGCACGGTGGGGTTGTCGCAGGTGACGTGCAGGCAGCGCAGTGGATTGACACCCGCCACATCCAGCCCCCCAGCTACGAGCCATTCTCAGGGGTGCAGCATGGGGTCACTGGCCACCAGGGTGGCAACGATTCGGGCCTGGTGCGCCTGACCTTCTGCACCAAGTACCTGACGGGGGGCGGTCGCGCAGACTCGCAAGCCTTTGAGCCTATCCCAGGCACTGCCATCACGCTCGACTGTAGGCGCGCCTGTACTGCTGTCTTCCACTTCTGGTTTGAGATGGAGTGTGGGCCTGATGAAAGCACAGGGGCAGGGCAGGAAGCCAAAGAGGTGCGCCAGGTTTGGGTTGCGCCCTACGTCGATACGGTCGAGTCCGCTTTCTCCCAGTATCGGTCACACGCTCAAGAAGGCCTCAATCAGCAGGGCACCGGCTGGAGGGTCACCCAGCCCATCGGGGCAGAGGTGCCCTACCCCGCAGCAGGGGCCTATCAGTCACGGGATGGCGTCCTCCTACACACTGCCCCCAACGGGCGCTTTACCTTTGGCCTTGCCTCGCACTCTCAGATTGACCGCGTTGCTGTGGTCAACTGGGGTGTAGCCGTCGAAACCTTCTATCTCTGAGGTAGTCCATGCCAGAACCCATTACCGCTACCACAGCGCTCCTCATCGGGGCAGGAGTCGCCAAGGTCGGCTCTGCAGTCGCCAAGGGCATCGGCAACCGCCGAGCAGCCAAGGCCATGCGCCTGACCCCAGCGCAAGAGGCAGAACTCGCACGCCTCAAGGCGCGCCAGGCACGCGGTGAGCTTGGCCTCACAAGCGGCGAAGAGGGGAAGATTCGGCGCCAGTTCGACGTTGCGCAGGATGCAGCCACCCGAGACCTGCAGAACATGCAGCTACAACAGCAGGCAGCCCAACCCCAGGCGGTATCCGGTCGCCAGATTTTCCTACAGGCTCAGGCCGAGCAGGAAGCGCTCAGAGTCGGTGCCCGAGATGAAGGCATTGCAGTCCTCGAAGCGTCGCAGGCCGAGAGGGCGAACGAGCAACGGCGCATTGCAGAACTTGAGGGGCAGGCCACAGCAGCAGAGGCAGCGCTCAAGGCTGCCAATGCATCATTCGTCACGGGCAGCTTCGATGCAGCGGCAGACATCGGCATGCAGGGCGCCAGCATGGCCTTCCAGGCGGAGATGCAGAAGGCTGCCGTACCCAAGCAAAGCACCCAGAGCGTGTACCTGCGATACCAGCCCACTCGCCCAGCCGATGAATTCACCTTTGGTGATGACTTCGTACCTCCAGCTCTCTGAGTCCAGCCATGCCCAGCACCAGCTTCACCGGCAAGCGCGCCAACTTCATCGAGCAGTATGCCCGGACCGTGGCAGCGTACCAGCGGTATCAGGACATCACCCGCGAGATTCAATCTGAGCAGGACCGCCTCAATTGGCTGGACTCCCAGGTTGTGGCTGAGAACCAGAACCTCACCAACCTGCAGGAAGTCTTCAGGGTACGCCCGCAGGACCTCGGCAGCGCTCAGGCTTTGCTACAGCAGCAGTATGCCTCTGAGGATGCAGGCCGTCGACGAGCTGCAGCGGGCAGGCTTGCACGGGAAGAGGCCTCGGACATCACAGACGCAGACAAGGCGCGCCTTACAGCCCTGGCTACCGAGGGCACCCAGTACGACCAAGGCGCAGCGCAAGGCCTTGCACTTGAGCTAATCGGGGAAGACTCCACACCCCAGCAGACTGCTCAGGTTCTACGCATCCTCGAAGCAGGCTCCATCGATGCAGGTGTCATCAATGAAGTGGAAGTCAGGGCAGCCCGTGTGGCCCGTGGCAGGGTCCCCAGTGGCGCAGCTCGAGCACTGACACCCGAGGAGAAGGCTGCAGAGCGAGCACTGCAGCAGCAGCTTGAGTCTGCGTTCTTTGCCGGTCCTGCAGGCATCCGAGGCGGCTACGATGGCCAGGCCATTGTAGAGCGTCGAGAGTCGACAGCAGCCCCCGAGACTGTCAGCTTCAGCACCGAGAGCGATGCCTTTGACGCTGCCCTTGTGGCCATGCAGAACGGCGCCATTACAGAAGACGAGTTTGAGAGCAAGGAAGACTTCCAGTTCGCCAAGAAGCTCTACGACGAGGCCAAGGCAAAGCGGGCATACCGCAACGACCAGCGCGCCAACTTCGAGCAGGAAGTCCTCAAGTCTCGGCAGCGGGTGACGCAGCTGGAGACAGCTCGAGCCGAGGCGCCAGGCGCCCAGTACACAGACCCAGGCAGGGAACGGGCAAAGCGCGAACTCATCGCCCGAGGCTTTGACCCGGACAAGAACGGAGGGCGGTACCTGCAGTACCAGCAGAGCCCCTACTACGGCGCCATGATTCGGGCAGACAGCATCCTCACCGATGTCATCAGTGCAGACATGGAGCTGCAAGCGGTCGACAGCAACCAGCGCCTGGCTGCAGACCTCATCCGTCAGCTCGATGCACGGGGCAAGCCCTACGACATCACCAAGGTGGAGAAGCAGCTCGGCAAGGTTCTCAAGGGTGACGAGCTGCAAGAGGCTCTTGCCTTCGCACTTGCCACCAAGGAATACGACGCCCGAGGCTTCGAAGCACCCAGCCAACGGGAACTCCAACGGGCAGCCAAGCAGCGGGCAGCCACCGAGGAGGAGCAAGCGCGCGCCCTTGATGCGGAAATCACCGACACCATGGAGGGGGAGCTTGACCAGCAGGCCCTCTTCATGCAGCGCCTACCCAAAGACACGGTGCGCTCAGAAGATACGGCGCGTCTGCGGGCTCGGGCGACAGAAGCCGCGCAAAGGGAAGTGGGGGAGATTGAGTTCCAAACCGCTGCCACCGATGCCCCAGACCCTGCGCCCACCCCTGCGCCTGTTGTGGCCGAGGTCTTCAAAGACCCCAACGATGCGCGCCTCTCCTACCGGCGGGTTCCGAGTGGCTTCGCAGTCTTCGAGCAGGGCAAAGACAGACCCACCCTGGCAGCTAAGGGTACCCGAGCCTTCGAGAGCATCCAGTCCGTGGTCTCGGGCGGTCAGCCACTGCCACTGCCCACCCCTGCGCCTGTTGTGGCCGAGGTTGCCGAGGTAGCGCCGGCGCCTACCGCGCCTGCAGGAGAGGCCGAGCCTACGCCTGTACCGAAGCGCATCGTGGACATGACAGACGACGAGCTGCGCGCCCTGGCAGGTGAATAGTGGCAACCGCTCAAGAGGCCCGCGTTGAGCTTGCACGGCGCGAGCTTGCACGGCGCGAGCTTGCACGCAGGCAGGCCGATGCTTTGCCTGTGCGCCCCATGCGAGCCGAGCAGACGCCCATCCCGGAGATAGCGCCACTTGCTGAGCTGGAGGCCGCCCAAGCTGCAGCCGTTGAGGAGCAGGTCTCGCAGGAGATGGCGCCAAGGGGTGGCAACATCCCGGCCGGTGAGTTCTCGGCCGAGCGGCAGCGCGTAGAAGCTCGCGCAGAGCGGCAGCAAGAGCGGCAGCGCAGCCAGGTGCTGCAACCGGGCAGGACAGAACCCCAGCGAGTGGCCGAGGGTGGCATCCCTACCCTGCGCCCTACTCGCATCGTGACTCAGGAGATTCCTGCAGTGACTCAGCAGGGTGAGATTCTGACCGAGCGCAGCATCGTGGGCGACGATGGGCGTCTTCGGCCACCGACTGCAGACGAGGAGACAGCCGAGGCCTTTGCCATGCAGCCTATCCTTGGGGCTGAGTCTGCCCGAGTCATCAGCGAGCGGGTGAGGGCTGAGCAGGCCGAGATTGACCGCAAGGTGGCAGCAGGCGAAGACGTTAGCCCCTTCGAGTACGCAGGGGCTGCCCTCGGTGGCATCCTCACCCGTCCGGGCGAGCAGACTGGTGTCTTTGAAACCGAGCTTGCGGCAGGCCTGCGCTCAACCCTCGGCTGGGTGTCTGCGCTCGCTGGAGAGGGATACTTCCGAGGTCTCGGCTACGAGGTGGACAAGAACGGCATCCCCGTGGACCCGGATGATTTCGGGCTTGCCATCGCTCAAGGGCGCAGGGCTATCGGCCTGCCCGAGGTGGTCTACCCGCTGCAGCCCATCAGTGCGCCCATCCGCGCTCTTGTCAGCGGTCTGGATGAAGAGGCAGGGCAGCAGCTTGAGCGCCTCATCAAGTCCGTGCCTCAGCTCGCTGTACCGCTGCCCGGTGTGGCGACCACCAGCCAGACGGCAAAGCTGACCACCTTTGACCCGGAAGGCAGGCGCACAGTCCGCCAGGTGCGAGTACCCGACCCGAGAGAAGACTTCTCGGGATGGCTTGACGCCACACAGCGGCGCGTGTCGCAGAACGTGGCAACAGGCCGGACCATGGGCGACGAGTTCATCGATACCCCTGCGCTGCGGGACTGGTATGCCGAGGTCTGGGGGAACCCAGATGCCGCCTACTTCGGGGGCAGTCTGTTGGAGCTGTTCGTACCAGCCGGACCGGGCACAGCAGCCAAGGGCGCCAAGGGCTTGGCGAAGCTCACCAAGGCAGACAAGGCCACCAAGGCAGCGGTCAACCTTGCAGGCCGGTCCGCCATCCGAGCAGCGCAAGCCATCGAGCAGGGCAAGCCGTCGAGCAGGCTGGCAAAGCAGGCCCAGGCGGCAGCGCTGAGCCTTGCCAACCCTGTGGCCGATGTGGCGGCAGCAGTCACCCCTGGCAAGCTCTCAGAGGGGCGCGTAGTGCGCCGCGTGGCTGAGCAGGTTCTTGATGGGGCAGCGCTGGACAAGGCAGACGCAGCACGAGCCAAGGCAGCCATCAGGCCTACCAGCTCCACACCCCAGGCCATCATGAGGGATGTGGCGCCCTACCTGGGGGACCGGGCTAGTGTCTTTGGGCGCGCCCTGGTGCAGAACATCCCCGATGATGTGGTGATGATTACCTCGAACGTGGGCGTCCCTCGGGTGCACGCCAACAGCATGCGCGCCAGCCTGGGCAGGTTTCGGCGCGAAGTCTTCAGCGGCAGCCCCAAGGATGTGGCCCACAGACTCCCTGGAGACCTCGGGCAGCAGGTGGCGCGCTTCGATGACTGGGGCAGTGTACCCACAGGCCTGCGCAGACAGGCCACGATTGTGCTCGAGGATGCCCATGCAGTCAGCCAAGCACCAAAGCAGGCGCGCCTTGCGCGAGACCTCACGAGCCTGCAAACGTGGTTCCGCACCACAGACAGCAACCTCACCAAGCGCCTGCTCAAGTCTCAAGGCCTGGACTCTCCAGCTATGCGAAGGGCTCGGGCAGTCTTCCGGCTGCGCGCCCTGCCCCTACAGTCTGAGACTGCAGCGGTAGTGCAGGCCCGCCAGGCCATCCGAGGGGCAGCCACAACCGAGCTGCAGCGCCTCGGCAAGCGTTTGACCATACGCAGCAGGGAGCTGGGCAACGCAGATGATGCGGTTGACGGTCTGTTTGCGGAAGAGCTGGCATCTTCTCCCAGCCCCATCGGCGCAACCGAGGCATGGGAAAAGACCATGGGCGCCATCTACGGCGACGAGAACGCAGGCAAGCGCCTGTTCAAAATTGCCCTTGAAAAGAAACTGATACCGAGCGCGAACGGCAAAGACGCCCTGATAGGTCCCACTGTGGACACTTTGCGCGGGGTGGATGTCAGTCTCTACGATGACGGTGTGCAGGGCGTCGTTGGGGTCAGAGGTACGAACCTCGCATCCAAGCACTTTGCGCCGGACTACCAGAAGGCGCTCCTCAAGGTGGCAGTGGAAGAGGGCACCAAGAAGAACCTGGCAGCCCGTGGCAGGCTCACCGAGGCCATCGGCTCAGCGGTAGATGGCCTGGTGACGCAGGCCTCTCGGGTACCTGCAGGACTCACCAAAGCGGTGGAGCTGCTGGGTGATGGGGTCATCAACGAGCTGCCCGTACTGCGAGAGGGCAACCGGGTGCGCGCTCGGGTCTACGACCGGAACGCAAGCGCCGCAGAGCGCATCCTTGCCGAGAACGGGGAAGAGTTCGCTGAGTTCATCGAAGGCATCGCACCGAGAGCTAGGAAGGGGCTCAAGTCCGTTCTGGGGGAAGTGCTTGAGCTGTTCCTTGGGACAGGGCGCCGCAACTTTGCGCAGAATATGCAGTATGGCTTTGTGGGCCCCAATGTTGTGGGCTTCCCATACGCCCTATTCAAGCAGGCCATCACCCCACTGCTCACCGTAGGGCTACAGGGTTCAGCAGACATCGTCGACCAGGTGGTACGTCGTCGAGTCTTCGGGGGCGGCCTGACCACTACCGATGGGGTGTACTACACGGGCAAGCAGCTGCAGGAACTCGGTGAGGAGCTGGGCCTTGGCTACACGACCGTGTCATCTGAGCGGGTGCGCAGCATCGCAGACGACCTGTTGAGAGATGCACGGCGAGCAGCAGAGGGACCGCTTGAGGGCTTGGTCAAGCGCGAACTCAACCCACTGGACAAGTCGTTCTGGACCCGTAGCGCTGAAGCTGTGGAAATGTCCATGAGGCAGGGCGCCTTTGAGGCCGAGCTGCTGAAGGGGCGGACACCCGAGCAGGCTGCCCAATACGCGCGGGATGCCCTCTTTGATTACTCCGAGGTGCCCGAGGCCATCCGGCAAGAGCTTGGGCGGTACTTCGCAACCGCTGCAGGCAACTCCAAGCTCTACACGGAACTCGTCAAGGCCATCATGGCGAACCCGGACAAGGCGCGCCTGGTGCTCAAGGCCCAACTGCAGAAGGCCCGAGCGCAGGACCCTCATAACCTGCACGGAGACAAGGCGCTCAAGTCCTTGGGTCTCGTGACGATAGGTGATGGCGTCTACTTCGGGCCGGAGGTGCCAGCCTTCGCGCCTGCAGAGGTAGCGCTCGGCATGGCTCGCCAGGGCAACCTTCTCGTGCAAGACCTGCGAGTCGCTACCCAAGCTGCGGAGCAGGTAGGGGCAGAGGTCAACCAAGTGGTTGAGGGTACGCAGACCATCACCCGCACTCTTGAAGATGCAGCCATGCCTCTGGTACTGGATGCCTATGACCGCTTCCAGGCTGGGGCCGAGGTCAGTCCTGTAGGCATCCAGGGCGCTGCCCCCATCAGTGACGAGAAGATGTTTTGGGCCGCTGCTTTGTATGCCCACAACATGGACGCCAGCCGAGACTTGGGCCTGTGGGACTGGTTCGAGCGGGTCTTCAAGCCTGAGACAGTGATGCCCCCCAAGGGCAGCTTCAAGGAAGAACTGCCCGAATACTGGACCAAGGCACCCAAGGGGCAGCCCCATGTCTTGTGGGGTCGAGACGAGACCGGCATGCCGCTGTACAAGGTCCTCAAGCCGTCCGAGGATGGACAGCTTGCCATGACACTGCTGCGCGCTGCATCACCCAAGGCCATCGAACAGGCCTTCGTAGCCGGTACCAGCCTGGTGGAACCTGTGGCCGTCGAGCAGCAACCCACTGCTGTCTTCGGCGGTGACCTTCTGCCCCCATCGCCTGCCCGAGCTGCGCTTGATGCCACCCTCGGCCGAGCGCCGGAAGCAGACCCGGAGAGGGTCAGGCGCGCGCAGCTCGAGCAACTGTCAGGGGTCATTCAAGGCCAGTAATGCTATGATGGGGCTGCGCAGCCGGTCCAAGCACGAGGAGGAGCGCCATGCCCACCAGAATCACCCACTTTCTGCACCACAGCCCTGTCACAGGTGACCAAAGCGTGTTGACCAGCTTCAGCACCGGTGTGGTCCATGCCCATGACCTGCAGGCCTACCTCCCGGACTTCCAGCGTCTCAGCCGGAACTACCGGGGCATTGTGCAGGGCATCACCGTGAAGCTGACGGGCAGCACCAGCCCCACCAAGGTCACCATCCGGGTCTGCGCAGATGCAGCCGGTGACGAGGTCCTTGTGCCTGACACTGAGGCAGACCTGGTGGCAGGGGTGACCACTGCAGGGACCAAGAGCGCTACCTTCCGGGTAGACCTTCCACTCTGGCAGGATGTGGGTGGACCGGGCAACGGCACCCTGTACCTGTTTGCCAAGGTCGACAGCGCGACAGGGACGCCCAAGCTGGCAGCCACTGACATTTTCTGGCAGGAGTAGGCATGCCCATCACTCCATGCTTTGACCCCACTACAGGGGCGTCAGGCGGTGCAGCGGGTGGGGGAGGAGCTGCAGCAGCAGTCACGCCACCCAGCCCCACAAGTGAGAGCACGGCAGCAGGGGCAGCCCTGACCAACAAGACCTTCTCAGCCTTCACAGACCCAGCTGGGGTCATCGCCTCCTTTCAGGCAGTGACAACCACAGCCACAGGCTCGGCAAGCTGGTCAGGCAGTGGGCTCGGGGCCTATACACCCAGCTCGTCAGATGGCGACTCGGGCACCTTGAGCCTCAACGCACTGGCAGCAGGTGGGCAGGTCCTGGCTACGGCGGTGCACACCTACGACCGGGCAAGCCCTGCAGGCGCGTCCTGGGTGGTGACCTCGGACACTGACCTCACAGCGCTGCCCAGCACCACCTTGAGCGCAGGCTCTCAGGTCATTTCTGGGGTGACCCTGGTGTGTGATGGCGCTGGGGAGACTGTCGGAGGTGGGGCCGGCCTGACCGCAGGGGCAGCCGACGCCAGCTACCAAGATGTCAGCGCGTTCTTCTCGGGCGAGAACCCGCGCCTGGTGGAAATCAAAATCGTGAACGCTGCTTGGGGTGGCACTGGCACCGGGCACGCGGTCAGAGGCCGATTCTTTGCCGATACGGCTGCCTCGGGGCCGGCTGCGCAGACCCGCTACTACCCTTCCGGTTCGGCAATGCGATTTCAGGCACAGTGGCAACCAAGGTACGTGGGGGCAACGGGAGGGTTTAGTACCTCGGGCGGAAGCTACGACCACTCCGGGGACTCGGCTGTACTCACATGGTACTCCTACATCGCCATGGTCCGAGGTACCTTCTACGTCTGGATTTCCAAGACCGTCGACGTACCCACCTCCCTGGTGGACCTGCTCACCCCTGACGCATTTACCTGGGTGGTTGGAGTGAACGCTTACTCGGCCCTCGGCACAACGGCCTACCAGCCAGCCACAGCCCTGGCGGGCATCTTCAACCAGAACGCTGGAAGCCTCGGCCTCATCGAAAATGTCCGGACCCTGGAGTTCAAATGAGCCACGCACCAACCGAAGTCAAGCCCTGGGTCCTTGATGGTGGGGCGGTTGATGTCCCCTGTGACGAGCTGCTTGCCTACTGGCGAGACGGTGACGAGACCTCAGACGTTGAGCTTAGCGACGGCTCAGTGGTCATCTCCTCACGGACTCCCCCACCTGGTGCCGAGGCAGTCAAGGCAGACATCCTGGCCCGAGTGGCAGACGGAGAGAGCACTCCAGTGCTTGCCTCCCACCTCGACGCCATGGGCTACCGTGCTGCGCTGCTTGCTTGGGCTGTGCGCAGCTGATGGCGAGGCGCATCAAGAAGGGTGAACCAGGGTTTGGAAGAAAGAAGTTCGTGGCTACAGGCACCTACGAGGGAAAAACGTACACGGTCCGCTTCGGAGACCCGGACATGGAAATCAAGCGAGACAACCCAAAGAAGCGCAAGGCCTTCAGGGACCGCCACAACTGCAGCGACCCAGGGCCACCAAACAAGGCGCGCTACCACAGCTGCAAGATGTGGAGCAGCAAGCCAGTGAGCAAGATAGCCAAATGACAAAGCGCCCATGGCAGGTAGACTTTGACTGCTCTGGATGTGGCGCCTGTTGTCGGGCAGTGGGGTGCGATTTTCTGGAGGGCAACCGCTGCAGCATCTATCTGCACCGGCCTGACTTCTGCCGTGTGGGATACTCGTACGACCCCAACACGGACCTTGAGCAGTACCTCGAGGCAAACCGCCAAGCCTGCAAAGAGCTTGAGCTACTCTTTCCCCCGGAAGCACCTATGAGCTGGGCCTTCTCTTCCCGCAGCATGCAGCGGCTGAACACCTGTCACCCTGACCTCATCCTGCTGATGACTGAGGCCTTGGCAGACCCTGCCTGTCCGTCTGACATCAGTGTGCTTGAGGGCTACCGAGACGAGGAGCGCCAGAACCAGATGGTGGCCGAGGGCAAGAGTCAGCTCAAGTATCCCCGCAGCTTCCACAACAAGGTGCCCAGCATGGCTGTGGATGTTGCGCCCTACGTCGGCGGCATCACCTGGGACTGGGACTACTACTACCCGCTCGCTGAACACATCGAAGCGGTCTGGGCGCGCCTACAGTCTGAGCGTCGAGTCAGTGCAGGCCTGAGACTAGAGTGGGGTGGGGCATGGACCTCATTCGCTGACGGTCCGCACTGGCAGCTGGTGCAGGCGTAGCCATGGCAGATGACGCATGCACCAAGAAGGTGAAGGCCAGCTACAAAGTCTGGCCGTCTGCCCGAGCCTCTCAGGCTGTCGCCAAGTGCCGGAAGGGTAAGGGTCAGGTCAGGAAAGGGAAAGAGGGCACAAGCCTGCGCCGCTGGGAACGGGAGAAATGGGTAGACAAAGCGACCGGGAAGCCCTGCGGGCACTCCGGTGACTCAAAGAGCCAATACTGTAGGCCGACCAAAGTGGTAAACAAGAAGAAGACCCCAAGCACCCGAGCGTCAAAAAAAGACGTACAGGACGCCCTGTTTGCCAAACGGGCAGGCAAGCGAGCCAAGCCCAAGCCCAAGCCCAAGAGGTACTCATGAACCCGAAGAGAAAAGAGCAGCTGCGGAGACTGGGGCGCGCCCTGGTGGTCGGCAACCGTCAGACCATTGTGGCTGTGCTTGATGCAGTCATTGAGCCCAAGAGCCTGATGTGGGAGCGCATCAGCGACCTGGCTATTGGCTACGTGGTCGACGCCCTGATTGAGGGGCGCGGTGATGTGGTGGAAGGAGTCCGTGAGGCTCTTGACCAGCTGGAAGGGTGATGCTGTACTTCCTGACCCTGCAGGCCGTTGCCTTGGCTCAGGAGGTGGCACCGGTTGTGACCTCACACCCAGACATGTGGGGTGTGGGTGGGGGAGGCATCGCAGGCCTGCTGTCTGCTGTGCTTGCGCTCCTTGTGAAGGATAAGCTACTGTCACCCCAACGGGATGGTGTGGCGCCATCTCAGGCCAACCAAGAGCTGCAAACGCGAGTCACCCGACTCGAACTGCAGACGGAGGCCCTACGTGACACCCAGCGAGACCTCAGACAGCTCACCGAAACGCTCGGGCAGCTCATCCGTGACCTTGCCAGCAAGACGTAAGAGGCAGGCAACGCAGCTCTTGGCGCTGCACTGCCTGCTTCTGGTGCTGTCACTGCGGGCAACGCTGCCCAGCTATCAGAACGGGATGTCAGGCGAAGGCTCACCCCTGTTGTAGCTGGTGGCGCTGCTGTCTCGCTGAGCAGGGGCGTCTTCCTTCGGCCCACAGAAGGCCCAGTCGCTGACCTTGACCTCAAGAGAGAAGCCCGTGCTGCCGTCCCGCTTCTCGTAGGTGCGGAGGCTCGGCTCACCGTTGACGGTCACCCACTTGCCTTTGACCAAGTGCTTGCCCGCTGCCTCGGCACGCTTGCCGAACAGGGTGCAGGTCCACCAGCTCGTGGTCTTGTTGTCTCCCCAGCCCGTGTCATTGGGTAGGGTTAGGTTGCAGATGGTGGTACCGCTGTGGGTCTCTCGCATCTCGGGCGGTCGCGCCAGGCGCGCTGTGATTGTGATGTAGGCTGGCATGATGTCCTCTCTCAGGTCTTGGGGTGGGTGTAGTAGTTGGGCACTTCGATGATGCGCCGCTTCTGGTAGCCAGGCCAGTGGCCCATGGTAGTACAGCCGTCGTACAGGTCCGCGAGGTCTCGGTACAGGGCAGCGGTCTCCATGATGGTGTTCGGGCCAAGCTCGCAAGCGACCACGTCATGGGGGGCAGCGGTTCGAGCGTACAGCGCAATGAGCTGCACCTGGTTGCGACCCATCGGGGCATACATGGCCCAGGCTGCCTGCAGGTAGTGGTACAACTGCAGATGGACCCGGTACCGCCCGATTGTATGGGTGATGCTGTGCTCGTCGAGTTCGCTGCTCGTGGTCTTGAGGTCCACGATGATGAGGCCATGCTCGTCGGAGTAGTGCAAGAGGTCCAGCTTGGCCTTGCAGGGGCCGTAGAGGCCTTGCCAGACGATAGCGCGCTCCACCTGGGTGCCACGATGCCCGAGGAGCTTCTGCAGCAGCGGGTGCCTCGTAGCAGCCTCAGCCACGGCCAACGCTCGGGCATGCTCGTCCTCGGTGAGGATGTCTCGCTCGGTCTGCTTGGCTGCCCACTCCCGATACGCCTTGGTCCGGCGGTTGCCCGGTCCTTCCCACACTGCATACCGGTCTGCGAACTCGTCAGGCTCGAAGGTCAGGCAGTGAATGGCCGACCCCAGGGTCATGGCTGGCGTCTTCTTGGTGGGGTGCGCCAGGTGGTGCTGGTACTGCTGTGGGTTCTTCGCCAGCTCCTTGAGCGCTGTGGCGTTCATGGCAGGGAAGGCGAAGTAATCCGCATCAGTCCAGACGGCTGTCTGCTCAGGGGTGGGGATGGTCATGCTGTCCTCTGTGTGTGGATGTGGTGGAGCACTGCAGCAAGGGCTTGCCATGCATGGGTGGTGAGACCCTGCAACGGTCCGTCATGGGTGTAGTGGTGTCCGTCCGGGTCAATGCCGTGCAGCTCACAGACACGGCGCCTGATGGCGCTGTCTGACTTGCCCAGCAGCTTCTTGATGTCCTTGCGGTGCGCTGCGTGGACTTGCATCTCGTGGATGTCTGCATACTCCCAGATGCGCCCCAGCATGACTGTGGTGTGAATCACAGACCAGCTGGGCGGGCCTGGGTGGGTGTGCTCGAGCACTACGATGGGGTTGTCGTTGGCGAGAGCAGCGATGGCGTACCGCACACGGGTGGGGGAGGCCTTGCCGTCTGCCAGTGCCACGACTCCCACGTCTTTGCCTTTCGGCACGCAGTAGACCACCAGGCCGAGGGTCTTGGGACCCGGATCGATACCAATGTAGATGCTGGCGTCTTTGTAGGGGTCGGCCATGGCTACACCTGCTCAGTGATGGTGGCCTTGATGACCTTGAGGCCGTTGCCGTCTGCAAGCCAGTCAAGGCAGCGGCGCTTCTGCTCGGGCGTCATGCCACCAAGCCGAGGGCGCTTTCCCTTGTCTGCCCAAGTGTTGAAGTGCTCCACAGTCAGGCCTGCGCTCTCCAGCTCGGCAGCAATGCGCGCTCCCCAGTCCTGCGTTGAGGGCAGCGAGCGGCGCCCCTGCTGCTGCGGTGCGCGTCGGCTGGCAGCGTTACCATCATCATCTTCCACGGGCAGCCCCATGATGGACTGCAGGGCATAGCGGCGCAGGTAGGTGATGGCCGACCCCACAGCCTGCGCGTCTTGCTTCTTGCCCATGGGTGCGCCTAAAGTGCTCTCCAGCACCTGGCCCGAGGTATGGCCGAGCACAGTAGTGAGCTGCACCTCGGTGCCATTGAGGTGGGGCAGCTGCAGGACGGTGATGCCCTGCGCGTTGAGCACAGGCACCACAGCGTCAAGCACAGCGGTCAGGCTGGCGTAGCTGCTGCGGTAGTGCGGGTTCTTGGAGTCCTTGACCGCTGCCCCCATGGAGGCTTGCGCCTTGCACAGTGCGGTGAATAGGTCTTTTCGGTCTTCTGTGAAGTTGTGCTGCATATCTTGTGTCCTCTGTGTCATTGAAACTTCTGCTCGAAGTCGCTGCGTGTCAGGCGCTTGATTCCAAGCATTCCGGTGTCCGCGCCTTCTGGCTCACCGGGCTTGTGGTAGTACTTCGCACCGCCGGAGCGGTACCGAACAAATCCAACCGAGTGCAGGGCAGAAGCTAAGCTCAAGCCGAACCTCTGGGCGGACAGATTCCGGTCGATGGCTGCAGCGAACTCACCCACTGTGAAGCGGTTTTTCTTGCCTCCCTGGTTGCCGTCGTAGGCCGTCTGGGCGCACTGGGTGAACCAGTCCAGATACTGGAACTCACCGTTAGCCTTGCGCTGCCAGGCGCTTTCCTGAGCGTCCAGCCACCACTCCTGCCCCTGCTGAAAGTAGTGGAAGGCCTCGGCCAACATTTGGTCCCGGTACTTGCCGAGCCATCCGAGGTCTGCGCGCTCTCCTGCGCACTGGATGACCCAGTACCGCCGGCTGCCCGTTCGGTCCCTGAGTACGTCCTGCTCGTTTGACGACATCGTGATGACCGTGTGCCTCCTGTACGTCCGCATCTTCCGGCCAAACGGGGGGCGGAAGCGGTCCACAGCCGAGGTGATGAAGGCCTTCCGGGTCTCTTGGTCGGCTGTAGAGCTGCCGGCCATCTCGGCATCCTCGTAGATGAGAGCGCCGTACAGCTGGAGGTAGCAGTCCTTGTCCTTGATGTTGAAGCGAGTGTCTGAGTACAGCTCCTCCTGCCCTGGCCAGTTGGCCCACTCCCGCCACACAGACGACTTCCCCCACCCCTGTGGGCCAATCAGCAGGGCGCAGGTGTGTAGCTGGCACCCAGGCGAGAAGAGGCGCGCCATCAAGCCAATGACCCACTTGGCGCTGTACACTCGATAGATGGGCAGGTCTTCGGTGTGGCAGACCTCCATCAGCCAACGGTCAATCCGAGGGCAGCCATCCCACTCCAAGCTCTTGACGTATTCCTGCACGGGGTTGCGCGCGTGCTGCTTCGCGACGAACTCTACCGAGGAGAAGAGGAGGTCTTTGCCAAGGCGCCACTGCCAGTCATAGGCCGCCTCCATGTGAGTCACCACCCGTACCCAGATGGTGTCCTCTACGGGTTCGTGTCCGTCCATCTCGCGCTGTCGGAACTCGTCGAACCACAGGTTGAATTCACCGTCATGGGTCAGCATGGTGTGGAGGTTCGTCACTGTGTTGAGAATCTTGCCCGCCGTGCCGTCCCGCTTCGGGGGCGCTCGGTGCAAGTCCACCAGGCCGGGCGTCGAGCTGGGGCGGTAGCTGTTCCAGTACGTGGTTGCCTGTGGCGCGCTGTAGTAGCGGGCGCGTCCGTCCGGTTCCCTGTGAAAGAAGCCCGACCCCACCGAGGTACCACCAAAGGGGCAGATGACCTTCAGGCGCTCACCGGGTGCGAGGGCGTCAGCGAGCTGCTGCCATGCTCTACCGTCTGCAAGTCGCTGAGACCTGAAGTCTACGTCGACGCTGACCGCTTGGCGTGGGCGCTTCCTGCTCGGCACGGGGCTGGGCTTGACCTTCGCCTTGTCATTGGCTGTGAGCTGCCCCTGCCTTCTCCACTGCTCGCGCAGGCGGCCTATCGTGTCCGAGTCCATCACCGTATCGGACGCACCGACCACATCCACGGACTGCATGCGCCAATTGCATTTGGTGTTCTGGCTACCCGGTGCGCGAGCAAGGCGCGCCCCTACATCGTGGGTCCGGTCGTATGCCTTGTGGTAGGTGGTCAGCGGTGGGTGGAAGCCCTGGGCTACCTCGGCTGCTTGCCGGTTGCACTCGTCTACCACTGCAGCATGCAGCTCGGTGAGGGCAGCCTTCTCAGTGCGCATGGTCTCGGTGAGAGCATAGTGGAAGTGGAAGCCCCACCCGCTGCAGATGGTGAGGGTGGGCGGTGCGCCCATCACAGACTCAAGGATGCCGCCCACATCCTGCAGGAGGAGGTCAAGGAAGGCCTGCCGCTGCTCCTCGGGCATCTGGTACATGTGGGCCTTGCGGTCCTGCGCTCGGTCGGGCAGTGCTTGCCCCCGAGCCAGCCGAGCCGAGTCCACCAGGCCGAGCAGGTCAAGGTCAAAGAACAGGGAGGTGACCCCCTTGCAGTTCTCGACGCTGCGACCCCTGCCCCGGTTGTCGACTGCTCCCCGATGGAAGTACCCGGTACTGATGTAGTCCCCACCCTTGAGGGACTGCTCGACGTAGCAGCACCCATCGGGGGGCGTAGGCCACACGGCTCGTACTCGGGTGTCAGGATGCTGCGCGTTCATTCGGTGCCCCTTGCAATTGCGCCAAGCTCGGCAGCGCATTCCCAGTAGCCTGCCCGGTTGCCCAGCTCGTAGCCTCGTCGGTAGGCCACAGCAGAAAACAGGGCAAGGCCTGCAACCCACAGTGTCAGGAGCAACAATCGGTCATCCGGGCTCATTGGTTTCCCCGTAGGGAAACTGCACACAGTGCTCTTCCCCGTACTCGGCTGCCAGCTTCGAGAGTCGCTTCATGCGCTCTTTGGCTACCTGCAGGTTGATTTGAGCCTCTTGCAGGTCAGCCTTGACCCGGTCCAGCATCGCAACAGCGCGCCGGATGTCCTCGGACGCATGGTAGGCATCGGAGTCCGCGCGATGCAAGGCGCCGCGCACGCTTGTCCAGCGGTCAACCATCGGTCACCTCGGTGCGGGCTGCAGCCTTACGGGCCATCTTTTCGCGCCACTCACGAAGGAGCATGCTCGCTTGGCCCATACGCACTTCCTGCCCCCTGTTCCAGAACAGCTTGATGCGGGCAAAATGCACCTTGTGCATGTAGCCCTCTTGGTCGGCTACAATCATGTAGTCACCAACAGCATGCAGGATGATGCCGGGCTTAGCCTTCTCCTTTCCATCGCTTTGCTTCTCAAGGAACGAACAGCTTAGTGCCTCACCCATCGGTCACCCCTGCAAGGCGCTGCAACTGCTTGCGCTCAATGCGACGCTGCAGGTCAGTGGAGACAAACGGGGCAACCACATCCTCAAGGTACTCGGGGACGGTCATGCCTGCGAGGCCTGCAGCAACCCGGAGGTCTGCCGCCAGGTGGATGCTGATGCGAGGGCGGTACGGCTCAGTAGGCTGAGACATTGTCTGCCCCCATGCGTGATGCGATTGCTGCCGAGATGGCTTCCGAGACTGTTGCCCCGGTACCGTGTCCGGTCTTGGTGCGGTTGCTTGCGTAGATGCGACAGCTGTACTGTTGCTTGCGTCGAACCCAGGAGATGCGGACCTCTGGGCTGTCAAGGGAAGACAGCGCCCCCCGAAGTAGTTGCTCAATACCGTTCATGACTTGTCCTCTGAGAGTTGAGTGATGGCGTCCACGAGCTGCGGGACCAGGTGTGCGACCTGCAGCTCAAGAGTGTTGATGCGCTTGCACAACTGCGCGTGGGTGAGTCCATGGGCGCAACCAGCCAGCATGCCGAGGCGCTGCTCAAGGCGCTGCAGCTGCTGGATGATGTCGCTGTAGATGTCTGCGCTCGGTTCGTCTGCTGAAGCATCAGCCGCGTGCCCCAGGCGGTCGGTGTGCCTGCGGCGAAAACCTCGCTTTTGCAGTTCGCTCCTGATGGTGTGGTAGCTCATGCCTGTTGCTCGCAGCTCCTGAATCAGCGCGATGACCCGTTGCTCGTCAGGGTGCTTCTCCAGAACCGTGACATCAGGAGCGATACGGTAGCCAAACGGAATCTTCATGCTGCACCCTCTTTGCGGTACGGCTCAATCCTGTCATCTGCGACCTGCATCATCTTGGCGATGAGTGCGCGACCTGCGAACCCGAGGTCAGGCCACCATTGGCCCACCATCTCAAAGAGCACAACAGACGGCCACTGCTCTTTGAATGCTGACTGCTGAGCAACCGCCTGATGCCACTCGGCCACCTGCTTGAGGTTGGCATTAAAGAATGGGTGCAGCTGGGCCTGAGCTTCTGCCAGTGTGGACTCGGGCCAGTTCAGCAGGTTGTACCGGTCTTTCAAGTCGTGACAGTTGATGCACAATGCTTGCACATCCTGTCCGCCCCTCCTGCGGGGTACTGGGAAGTGGTCCCACTCTCCCCGAGCTGCGCAACTGCGACCACAGAACGCGCAGCTCGTGTCCTTGCTTGGTCTCATACGAACATCCACAGGGTCATACAGATGGCGATGCAGGCAACAGCGGCAAAGTCTTCAAAGGTCTGGTGGGTCATGATGTCCTCTGTGAAAAGTGCCCCGGAGCACCTGCAGCAGCAAAGCAGAGGTTGAAGGGGTTGGTGCCCCAGGGCTGGTCTGCATGTACCCAGTGGAGCCAATGGGCGCAAGGGGTCCATTGGTACCAAGTATGTCATTGTTGTGTCACAGGCCCCCAAATTGCCCCAAGTCTTGACCCTCCAACCCGTACCCAGTCAAGAACCGCCTATAGTGGGGTTCGTAGCAAAAGGGACGGGTAAGGGCTTCCAGGGACTCTCCCAGTTTTCCCTTGTTTTCTACTCCAGTAGAATCTAACCAAGACCCGACCCTTTCTTGAAAAGACCATGGATAGGGTACAATGGATAGGGACGGGTTGTATCGTCAAGACTTTGCTCTATAAGGGGTTGTACCTATGCCAAAGACCAGCGGAACCATGACAGAGCGGCAGCTCCTTGAGGCTGTGGCGAAGCTCGCACCCGAGGCCATCAGCTGCATCGAGCGCACCCTGCAGGGCAGCGTCAGGCCAAACAAGGCCCAAGCGGACTGCGCCTGGCGCGTGCTGGACTGGTCCAAGGTGGCAGCAGCAGCACGGGCAGAGAGCGAGGAGACAAGCCCCGATGTTAAGGAGCTGGAGAACGTCCTGAGCCTCGTTGGGGAGTGGTGATAGATTGAGGGGCAGAGGACCCCATGAGCATCTACATTCCCCCGAGCATCCCCGAGCGTCTGCACCCCAAGGTCATCGGCCTGGTGGGTGACCCTTCTGAGTTCTGTAGGCTTCACCGCGTGCAGGACAAGGACAGCAAGCGCGAGATACCCTTCAACCCGCTGCCGATGCAGGTGAAGATATTCAACGCAGTGAAGCGAGGGCACAATCGCATCCTCGTCATCAAGGCGCGCCAGGTGGCCGCCACAACGGCTGCCAAGTTCGTGCTGCATCAGCAGTGGATGGCGACCCCTACCGCTGCACTACATGCCCTCGTGTCCCTACGGGCTGAGTCTGCCACGGCCCTGCTCGACGACAACCGCCGATGGCTACACCACCCACCCGCCATCCTGCAGCGCCAGCTTGACACCCGCGCCAAGGGTGAGCTGCGCCTGGCAGACACCGGGGCAAGCCTGAAGGCTTTCACCTCGAGGTCAAGCACAGGCCTGCGCAGCTTCAGTCCCGCCGCTGTGCTGCTGTCTGAGTTCGCCTTCGCACTCGACCAGGAGGAGCTGCTGGCGCAGGCGCTGTCTGCTGTGGGTGACGGGCTTCTTATGATAGAGAGCACAGCAAACAACCCAGGGGACCGTTTTAGCGAGCTGATAGCGGGCGCCCCAGAAAACGGCTGGCACCTTATCACCCACTGGTGGCACGAGGAGCCCCGGTACACGGACGCAGACCCGGAGCACTTCGAGCACACGGAAGGGGAAGAGCAGCTCGTCAAAGAGTACCGGGTCACAGATGGACAGCTCGCCTGGCGCAGGCGCTACCTGGCCACCCTCGGGCCGTACAAGTTCCGCAGGGAGTACCCGGCCTGCCTCGATGATTGCTTCTTGGGACGGGAGGGCGGATACTACGGGGAAGAGGTCCTGCAAGACATCCACGTCATAGACCACGAGCTGCACGGGAAACGACATGGCCGAGAGATTGAGGCGCCCCACCCGCATGACCGGTACGTCATGGGTGTGGACATCGGCGGGGGCGTGGGCGGTGACTACTCAGCCCTCTGTGTCATATCGGTATCTACCATGCAGCCCGTGTACACGGAGCGCAGCAACCGAGCCACCCCAGCAGCCTGGGCGCACCGCTGCATACAGGTGGCATCTCGATACAACAAGGCGCTGATGCTGGCCGAGTCGAATAACCACGGGCATGCGTTCCTGCTCGAAGCCTCGCACTGTGGTTACCGAGAGCAGTGGCGCAACCCACAGGGGAAGCCCTGGGTGACATCGCTGCAGAGCAAGCTTGATGCCTTCGACACCCTGCGCGAGTCCCTGCAGGTGGTCAAGGTCATGGACCGGGTGACATGGATGGAGCTGCGCAGCCTCACCATCCCTGCGGGCAAGGTCGCACCTGAGGCCCCGAAAGGTGGCCATGATGACAGCGCCATGGCCATGGCGTTAGGGTTCCGGTGTCTCCGCGATATTCCGTCCTCTTGGCGGACTCATGCGCTACAATCGGGCCGAACTCGCATCGATGACCTCATCCAATCGAGCCGAGCCCGGCGCATCCGGTCCCACAACCTGCCCTTCTGAGAGCCACCCCATGCTGACCCCTGAGCAGTGCCAGTCTATCTGCAACCAGCATGACCTGTACTGGGACGGCAGACGTGACGAGATGCGGCAGCTGCGGAACCTCTACATGACGCGCTTCTTCGGGTCTGAGCGTCCGGTGCTTGATACGGTCCTGCGCACCGAGGTGCCCAAGGCCTACGCAGTGGTGGAGAGCTACCTCGGCTCCCTGTACGCCAAGAACCCGAGCGTGGAAGTGCAGGCCGACATCCGGGGCAGAGGCAACCCGGAGGTAGCCGAGGCCACAGCCAATACCTACCTGCTCACCGTTCGAGAGCAGCTCGAAGACGCTACGCGCCTGGCGCTTATCTACCCGGCGGGCTTCATCAAGCTGGCGCCTGTGATGTCGGCCGACCCCCTAAAGCGGGTGAGCTGTGCAGCACTGCCCCCATGGGAGGTCATCGTAGACGCGACCTCGAGCAGCTGGGAGCAGCAGCGCTACGTTGGGCACGTCTACCTGATGCCCTTGCTCGAAGCGGCGCAGCGCTACAGCAAGAGCGAGGGGGAGCTGCGCGCTCGGGCTTACTCGAAGTGGATTGAGTCCACAGGCATCGCAGGCAAGGACCAGATTCTGGGCCTCGGTGACCCTACCCAGACGCCCCCCGAAGAGCAGTGGGTCAGGGTGGTGGAGCTGTACGACCTGCTTCATGACTCCCTGGTGGTGTGGTCGCCAGACTATGCCGATGGGCAAGAGCACCTTTTCACGGGGGTGAAAGTTCAGGTGGGTGCTCTTGACCCGGACGCTGCAGCAGACCAAGAGCGCCCGGATGCCGAGACCGAGCACGAGACCACAGGAATTCCTTACAAGACAGCCAACGGCAGGCCCGTGGTCCCCATCATCCCGCTCTACTTCTCGCGGGACCCTGACACCCCACTGCGTGGCTACTCGCTGATTCGACGGTCTCAGGACCAGTTCCGAGAACTCAACGTGATGCGCAGCTATCAAGCCAACGGGGTGCGCCGCATGGCTCGCCAGTGGATGGTACGGGCTGGGTTCCTCTCCGAGGACGCAGCGGCGAAGATTTCGCAGGGCATCGATGGGGAGTTCATTGAAGTGGACCTCCAACCAGGCGCCCCCCTTGAGGGCAACATGATGCCCGTACCCCAAGCGCCCATCCCTGCAGACATCACCCTCTACGCAGCGACCGTGCAGTCAGACATTGACCAAGCGGGACTCCTGGCGCCCTTCACTCGTGGAGAGGTCACCAAGAGCACAGCCACAGAGCAGCAGCTCCTCGCGGCCTACACGAGCAGTGAGGTGGGCCGAATGGCGCGCACAAGAGATGGGGTCATTACGTCCATAGCCCGCACCTTCAACATCATGCTCAGCGTGGTCCTGGGGGAAGAGGCCGAGCCACTGAGCCTGCCCAACCCGGTAGGCCCTACCATCCTGTCAGCCGATGACCTCACAGGGGACTTCTCCTACTGGGCCATCGATGCAGGCACTACGCCCATGAGTGACCTTACAAAGCAGCAGGCTCTTGAGCGCCTGACCCCGTTGCTCGTGCAGCTCGGTGCAGACCCTGCCCAAGTGCTTGGTGAGATTGTTCGGACCTACCAGCTGCCCGAGTCCTTTGCCGAGGTTGCAGAACCTGAGCCACTGGCCCAACAGCCTGCTGCCCCTCAATCCCCTGTTGGGGGCCTTCCCCCCGGAGAAGTATGATGCCCCTGATGATTGCAACAGAAGCCCCCCAGGGCATGCCCGGAGACCTGGCAGCCCTTGCCGAGGAGCAGGATGCCGTCATCGGTGACGAGATGGCTGCCCTTGTGCCTCGGCCCGAGCGCCCCTACAGCGCCAAGGTCTACACAGCGCTCACCAAGGCCATCGCGACCGCTGCCCAGGTGATGGGGCTGGACCTCACACCCGAGAGCTACAGCGGACCGGTAGAGGAGATGGATGCCGACGTTGCGCGATTCTTGGCCATGATGGCAGCAGCAGCAGAAGACTACGGCAAGCCCTTTCCCGTCGAGCTGGGAGACATCAAGGGAGACAGCGAGCTGACCGCCATCACTGCTGCCCTTCTCTCCCTCGGGAAGGACAAGGGCTTTGCTGAGTTCCTTGACGCCCCTGCAGAGCCGTCGGAGGTCATCGAAGAAGAGACCATCATGCCTGACGGTGAGATGGAAGGAGAAGACGAGGAGGTCTTTGACTTCGGCAAGCGTATGCGGCGCCGCTGATGGCGTTTACAAGCATCAGGGCAAAGGTGGCGCAGCTCTTTGGCTTTGGAAAGAAGCCCAAGACCGTCATTCCCAAGACTCGTGGGCAGGCCTACTACCGCTCCTATGAGGGTGGGGTCAAGGGCAACCTGGTGCGCGCCATCGAGACCAAGCAGCCGGTCACATTCTTCTACCAAGACAAGTGGCAGCCTGAAGGGACACCCGGAGCACTCGGGCAGCGAGTGGGCAACCCACACGCCATCTGGCGCGGTACGAACGGGCGCACCTATCTGCACCTGTACGTAGACCCGCAAAGCGCCACAGCCACGGGCGGCCTGCCTGGCTGGCGCACCTTTCTTGTCAACAGAATCCAAGGGGTGAGCGTGTTGGAGCTTGGCTCATCCTTCTTTGGTCGGCCTGTGCGGTTTGTCACTGCGCCAGGTTGGAACCCATCTTGGTACAGCCGAGTGGGTCAACCCATCAAGCTTCTTGAGTAGAGGACAAACATGAGTCATGAGAGCGTAGCCGAGCAGGTTCTGGCAGAAGTGCAGCAAGCCCATCCCGAGGCAGCAGAAGCGCCACCGCCCGAGGCCCCTGAGGTCAGCCCCGAAGTGCAGGCGATGGCAGACGCCATGGCAGCCGATGGGGCGGAGGTGGAGATTGAGACGCAGGCCGAGGGAGAGGCACCCAAGAAGCGTGGGCTGAGCTGGGAGCAGGCCGTCAAGTCTGTGCCCCCAGACATCGCCAAGCTGATGCGCAGCATGCAGGCCGACTACACGCGGAAGACCCAAGAGGTAGCCGAGCAACGGAAGGACTTCATTCGGGAACGTGAAGCCCTGATGAAGGGCAAGGCAGCCATCGAAGACCCGGCCGAGCTGCCGGAGTACGACCCCTTCAACGAGGACAGCATCAACGCACGCATCCAGGCCGGTATCGCCAAAGGCCTCAAGGCCATGCTCGAACCCATGCAGGCCGAATACGAGCAGATGCAGGCGCAGGACAGCTACAAGTCGTTTCTGCAGGAACATCCCGAGTTCGAGACAGACACGGGCCTGCGTTCGGAAGTGCAGAGCCTTCTTGAGGGCAACGAGTCCCTGGACTTGGAAACAGCCTACTGGGCAGCTCGTGGCAAGAAGGCGAAGCTCGAAGCCAGCCAAGCCAAGGAGACCCGCAGCGCCAGGCGCAAGGCACGCCAAGAGGCAGCCCTCACAGCGACGGCCACACCTCGACGAGGAGGAACGGGCAGGGTGCCAGGGCGTCAGGACCTGAAGACCATGTCAGCGGCAGACATCCTGGCAGTAGCTCAGGCTATGCACCGCAAGTAAGCGCGTGCTATGCTGGCTGTATGTGAGGCCACCCCATTGTGGAGCCTTGCGCGTTTGGCACTGTGACGACCACAGCACGCCCCATCCCGCAAGCATCAAACCACAATGGAGGCCCCCGTGGCTCCTCAGTCAGTAATCAGCACTACGCTGCAGCTACTGCGTGACAAGCTCGTCGACAACAGCTTTCTCGCACATCCCCTTTTCCGCGCCATCGAAGGCGCTGGCAACCTCGTTAAGGTCTCCGGTGGCCTTCGCGTGGAGCAGCCCGTCATCTTTGGCGAGCACTCCAGCATCACCGAGCTGAGCAACGGCTTCGAGCCGGTCTCCATGGCCGTCACTGACCCGTTCCAGACCGCCAAGTTCGAGTACGCCAACTTCACCCAGCCCATCATCCTTTCCGCTGTCGAGAAGGCAGCCAACAAGGGTGACCTCGCAGTCGTCAACATCCTCGAATCGAAGATGAAGAACGTCATGCTTGGGCTCAAGAAGGAAGTCTCGAAGCAGGTTATCGCAGGTAGCAGCACCACGCTGACCACCATGCAGACCCTCAACGGGATGACCACGGCCGCCGGTACCGGTTGGCTCGAAGGTGTCGCCGCTGCCAGCCAGCAGAACACCGTGGGCGGACTCTCGAAGGCCACGTACCAGGCACAGAACTGGTTCAACCAGTTCTTCAACTCTGGCGCCAACTTCGACCTGTCACACCTCGACCAGCTGATGATCGATTGCCAGATTCGGAACCCCTCCGGCGAGTTCCCCGACATCATCTTGATGTCGCCGAAGTGCTTCGCAGCCTTCCAGGCCAAGCAGCAGAGCTTCGTGAACTACGTCAGCGCCTCTGACCGTGACTCGCTCGACCGGGACATGGTGGCCATGTGGCGCGGTGCGCGCATCTACGTGGACCCAAACCTTGGCTTCACCGCGCAGGCCCCTGCCCTGCCCGTCTCGGCCTACGTGCTGAGTAGCTCCAACTTCCAGCTCTACGCAGACACCGATGGATTCTTTGAAGTCGGTGACATGATGCCCGTTCCCGGTACCGCCACTGAGGCTGCGATGGTTTTCTGTCGCATGCAGCTGGTGACGGGCCATCTCGCCTCGCATGGCGTTCTTCTCAACGCGGAGGCCTAAGTCATGGCTACCTCTACTCTCGTTCAGTTCCTGGGTGATGGCATCACCTCCCCAACCGGGGCAGGCGCCGACACTTCCAACCGCCGCCAGGTGGAGACCTTCATCAGTGGCGCTGCCATCATCAAGGGTGATGTGGTCATGCTCGATACGAGCAAGACCGGTGCAGACCGCGTCCTCTACATCAAGCAGTGCGCCAACGTCGCAACCGGAAACCCGCTGGCAGTGGGTGTGGCTCTCAACGCTGCAGCTGCAGCCGGTGAGCAGGTGCGCGTTGTGGTGGCTGGCTACGCGGCAGACGTTGACTGCGCAGGCGGTACCATCCTCATCGGTGCAGCCCTCTCCGCAGGGAAAACGGCAGCCGGAGAGGTCGACACTGCAGCAGCAAGCGACACCGCTGGGCTGTTCGCTGTCGCGTTGGAAGCCAAGAGTGCCACGACTTCTAACAAGGTCGCCATCCACATCTTGAAACGCTTCTGAGTCCCCCCCCGGG
>Ga0209336_10000308_pt1 | contig 25628 bp, 54 predicted proteins | sample LinPmetageLP32_FD_184042 | JGI IMG/M metagenome (GOLD analysis project Ga0209336, IMG submission 184042) | Marine viral communities from the Pacific Ocean - LP-32 (SPAdes) (version 2) | ecosystem: Environmental > Aquatic > Marine > Oceanic | place: Pacific Ocean | collected 2009-08-23
ATGGGTAAGAAGAGCATACATGGTTCTGCCTGTAGCTGATATTAATTCAGCAGATGCTCCTACAGACTCAAATACAGTCGCACAGATAAAGACATGGATGGATAGCTATGGTTATGAATATACCTCGGATATGAGCAAATCAGAGCTATTACAAGCCATTCCTGTATCAAATGCGTTAATAGCTAATGCAATACAGAGTGGGAAAGACACATTACGCAAGAATAATGGAGAAACAGGAGATAGTTCCAAAGCACTATTAAAGTTTGCCTGTGATAATGATCCAGATAATGATCCTAGTGTATTCTCATCTTACAGTAAACTTTCTCATGCACAGATAATGACTACATTGTCAGGCACTGAGTGGACATCAGCTATTGAGTAATAGTGAGTGAGAAACCAAAGACATACCGCTCGTATGGGATGGCAAAAATTGACGATAATTTCCGTATTAGCCTTAACATTAAATGGCTTGGCCAGATTATTGTGGCAGTTGCTCTCATTGTGTTGGGATACTTACGTATTGAGAACAGAATTAAATCTCTTGAAGAGTCAATGGGAAATGCAAATACTAGAATTGAAGACCTTGTCAGTAAGCATATAGCGGAAGAAGAAATTAAAATTACAAAAATGCAAGAGCAGTTAGAATGGTATCAAACAGAATTAAATTTAAATCCCTTATCCTGGGGGAAGAAAAAAAGGAAAAAAAGAAAGTAATCTTAACCGAAGATGACTTTAATCATAACTATTTTATTAACCGAGAGCTGCGGAGGGTTCGATAATGCCAATGCCTTTTACTTGCATTACTTGTCTTAATAAGAAAGTAAAGGAATCATTTAACGGAATCTGCGATGACTGCAAAAAACGAGACAAAGAAGAAGAAGAATAACGATGAATTTTATGGAGATTTACGCAGAAGGGGGTATGATCGCTGTCGCAGGGGCTTTGCTAGTGTATATGGTATTCTCTATGAACAAAAGAGGGTCTGCGCAGGAAGAAAGTTTGCTAGACCTAAAAACAGAGAACAGGGGTCAGAGCGAGACTCTGGAGAACACTGAGGGTATGATTATTAAATTAATTTCAAGATGGAACCAATCAGATGATAAGCTCGATAGAAAATTTGATAGTATCACCAAAGAAATAAATGACCTGGACAATCAAGTATCAGAGATAAAAGGTATCATCAGTAGGTTAAACGGTAAACACTAATGACAGCTTCAGAATCCAGAGTTAAACGAGCAAGAGCTACAATGAAGAGACTAGGTATTTCTGGATTCAATAAACCAAAGAGAACTCCAGGACACCCAAAGAAATCACATATTGTTATGGCTAAAGAAGGCCCACTTGTAAAGCTCATTCGTTTTGGAGAGCAGGGAGCTTCTACTGCAGGTAAACCTAAAGCAGGTGAATCTGAAAGAATGAAGATGAAGCGTAAAAGTTTTAAAGCAAGACACAGGCGCAATATAGCAAAGGGTAAAACCAGTGCTGCGTATTGGGCTGATAAGGTGAAGTGGTAATGGCTACAGCAACTAAATTAGATCCTGCTAAGTGGTCAAGAGCGAAAGCAAGAGCTAAGGCTAAGATGGGTGGTAAGCACTCTGCCAGGGCCATGCAACTTGCTGTAAAGTATTATAAACAGATGGGTGGCAGATATAAAGGGTCTAAAAGCTCTTCTAATAAGCTATCTAAATGGTCAAAGCAAGATTGGGGTTATGTTAGTAAAGGTGATGAAAAGAAACCTAAAGCTAAAAAAGGTAGATACTTACCGAAGTCTGTGCGGACAAGTTTAACAGATGCGCAGAAAAGAGCTACGAATAGAAAGAAGAAGGAAGCAAGTAAGAAAGGTAGTCAATATGCCAAGTATAGTAAATCTATTGCAAAAAAGGTAAGAATGGCATGAAATTGAACAAGACTATATCACTAGAACATATCATTACCATTGCTGTTTTAGTGGGTAGTATGACAATGGCTTTTGGATTTATGAAGGCAGACATATCTAATATAGAAAAGTTAGTAGATTTAAAGGCGGATAGAGAAATAATTGAGTATAAGTTGGATATAATCCATAAAGAATTAATGAATGTAAAAGAAATGATAAAGGAGAAGAAGTAATGGAATTGATTGTAGAACACTGGGAATACGCTGTTATTGTTATTCTTAGTATAGATAAAGCAGTTGCGTTAAGTCCATCCACATGGGATGACTTAATTTGGTCATCAATAAAAAAAGCCATCTATAAGGCTACAGGAAAGGGTAAATAATATGAGTATGTTATCAGCATATATTAAAAAGCAAGTAAAGAAGAAAGGTGCGAAAGCATTTATAATAAAGGTTATTGATTTAATCGTTAAAGCTACACCATCTAAGAAAGATGATGAGATGGTTGCGAAGATCAAAAAAGCTATGGAGTCGATGGAGTAATGCCAAAAGGAAATTTAATAAAGGCATTAGAAAGGTCTGGTGGTTCTTATGATATTTTCGGTAAGCCTTTGCCAAAGAATTATAAGAAAGGTGATTATAAGACATATCCTCAAGCTAAGTTTACCCCAGAAGGCAAGCGTAGCGATAAAGGGATGATGCACTTTTATAATCCAAAAACTGGCGTACCAGTCGGAGCTATCGCAAAGCTACCAAGGTCTCGTAAAGATATGAGTTTATGGGAAAAACACTTAAAAAGAATGGGCGGTAAAAGCAAATACTTTAAAAATGAAAAAGAGTTTTTAGATAATTTAAGAAAACCCCGAAAAAAGAAAGGATATTAATATGCACTACGGAAAGAAAATGAATAAGTCTTCTAAGAAAAAGAAGAACTACGTATGTGACGGAATGGATGTCAGTAAGACACCTAAAGTCAAAAGAGAACCAACTGAAAAGATTATGTAATGACTCCTGAGCAGACTCAACAGTATAGGTCTATGATAAAGAGAGTAATTACTCGTATGGGTATGTACTCTAAAGAGGTTGAAGATCTAATGCTAGGTACTGGGCTTTATGAGTCTCAGTATCGCTACCTAAGACAGATAGGCGGTAGTGGTGTCGCCAAATCGTTTTGGCAGGTTGAAGTGGCGACTGCTCAGGATAATATTAATTCATATCTCAAGTTCAGGCAGTCGAAGTCCAGAATGTGTGCTTCGGCTGCTTTAGTATCTGTACAATATGTTAGCCCTGGTATTAAAGATGAGGAAGTAGGCGATATGTTGGAAGCAAACATTGCCTATGCTATTATGCACGCAAGGCTCAAGTATTGGCGAGTTCCCAAGAAAGTCCCAACAGATTTAGAGGGACAAGCACATTATTATAAGAAATACTACAACTCCGCACAAGGAAAAGCAAAAGAAGAAGAGTACATAAAGCTCTATAAAGACGTTATTTTATAGTTTTTTACATTATTTTCTTGTTCTTTCCATTATTTACCTTTATACTAAGGCATGGATAATGAGTTTTATACAATCAATGAAGTAGCAGAAATGCTTAGAAGTTCTAATAGGACTATTGTAAACTGGATTAAATCTGGTGACCTATCTGTATTAGAGCTTAGTCATAAGAAAAAACTTATTAGTAAGGATGAGATACAAAGATTTATTCGTGAAAAAACTACTGCCCACACTAGAGTAAGGACTCCGTAATTATGCCTTACCCTATGAATAACAATGCCTCCTCGCATAAAACCCTCAAAGTGGGCAGTACCTATCTATTACATAACTTTAACGAGGATGATTCATTTAAGTTAGGTAAAAGATCAGGTAGGGTATTACAAAAAGGTAGTGGAAGTGTGCTTGTAAGATGGAGCGCACATGAGGAGACAGATTGGGAAGGTAATAAAGAAAAGAGAAATGCCTACGTACAAAGAATTGCTTTAAACACGGAAGTAGAGTATATTGATAGTGAGTAAACCAAGTTATACAATCATATTTGAAGAGAATAATAGAAAAGAATTTCAAGAGGAACTGAAGGTTCTAATTGAAAAGCACAATGGAAGAATAGTGCATTATAAAACAATAAACGAGGAGGACAATCATGCCAAGAGCAAGTTCAACAAAGAAAAAACAAGCCTATCAACCCCCGAACATTCAGTCGCTTACACCTATAGAGAGAATTGATTTCCCTTTTGGGAGAGCGTACACACCACTTCTTAGTCATTTAGAAGAAAACTTTAAGACTCAGCAGTGGACAAAAGAAAGTCGGCAGCACTTACCTAGCGTAACAACCATTCAACAAATCATGGCCAAAGGTATTGGCTTTGATAAGTGGTTAGCTTCTTACCCTACGTATGAAGATGCAATGGCTTATGGGAATAAAGCTGCAGAAGAGGGTACACAGATACACCTTTGCTTAGAGCAATTAACAATGGGTGTCGATATTGATTTTAATAATCCTTATTTTGATACGGATAAGCAAGAAGCAAGGGAATGGACACCACCTATGATAAAGTTTATGGAGTCTGGTAATCAGTTCTTCTTAGACCATACGATACAGATAGAGGGTAATGAGGTTGCTTTATTTGATCCGAGGAAAGACTATACAGGTACACTTGATATGGTTGCTAGGATTAAAGTAGAGGATAACCTAACACCTGCAGAAGCAAGATGTACAGACCTAAAGGAAGGAATGTCAGGTAGAATACTACTTGATATTAAGACACTGAGAAACAGTTCAACCTTATCGACTAAGTTTGAGAATCATAAGTATCAGGTTACTGCGTATAAGAATCTATGGGAGGGTTTATTTCCTGATCATCCTATTGATTTTATGGGTGTACTCTATGTGATGAATAGTTGGAGAGGCAGACCTAAGTATAAACTAAAGTTAGTTACAGAAGATTTAACACAAGGATGGGACTACCAGGTTAAGATGTGGTATGAAAAGAATGGGCCGATTAAGCCTATTTATGCCAAACCTAGACCTAGAGGTATCAATTCTTGTTTTAAAGAGCAAAAGAATGTGATGATTACGAATAAAAGACTGAAAAGTAAATCGATTGTCACAGAACAAGATAACAAAACAGAAAAGGAGGCCTAATATGGCTGCAGGTGTAAGACCAAAAAAGATCGGTAAAGTTAATCTATTTAAGATTGATTGGACTGGTAAAGAGAAAAAAGAAACATCACCAACATACAACATCTCTGGTGAGATAGATGGTATTGGTGAAATTGGAGGAGCAGGTTGGGTTAGCAAGACTAAGGCAGGAGAGACCTATCTTAGTTGCAACATCAACGAACCTTTTGATAAGGGAGGTGTAGGAACTTCTAACGCAGTAAAGGACGAAGAGCTTCCTTTCTAGTTAGTCTCTATGGGGGGAGTTTCGGCTCCCCCTTTCTTTTATAACCACATACCGAGGATATTATGAGAAACAAAGAACAAGTATTAAACGGACTAGAAACTGAAATTAAGTTTAAGTCTTTTATTGAGCATCTAGGCTTTCATGGAATTAAAGTAGGTGCGGCCTACGATATGAACCATCATTATGATATGAATATCTCTGCGAATATAGAGATAAAAGGAATGAAAGCACTTCGTAGAGGAGATGCAGTTCAGGATGAATGGCATTGGATTGAGGTCAAAGGCGTTGCGGATGATGGTTGGCTCTTTAATTCTCATGCTGATTTAATTGCCTTTGAAACACAGAAGAGTTGGATCTTGGTTAGGCCTACTAACCTTATTGATTATGTACAACGCTTTGTAGGACATGAATTTGTTGAAAAACCTTTACTCGCCCAATATAAACTCTATAGAAGAAAAGGTAGGAATGATGCGATTACTTTAATTAAGAGTGATGATTTAAGACATATAGGCTTAGAATGGGAGAAGTAAGAGATACGAATCAGAAGGGTTATGTTGGCGAACTTGCAGTCTTAAAAGATTTAGTGAGTAATTATCCAACGTATTCCGTATTTCAACCTGTGATTGACTCAGGGGTTGATTTTTTAGTTGAGCGAAGAAAGAAAGAGTTTTTACGAATACAAGTGAAAACCATTACCGATATGAAGACAGATACTTCTATTGAGGTAAGGTTACATAAGTATCGTAAGAAAGATTTAATAGACATAGTAGCCGTTTATTACACAGAAAAAGATATGGTTTGCTATGTACCTTATAATAATGAGGCAAGTATAAGTCTAGCCTTAAAACCAAGTAAGAATAACCAAGCAAAGCATCGCAGGTATTTTTACCAATTTATGGAGTTTCCAGTTGAATAATTTACAAGACTTTGTTGATTTATATGGTGAACCTGAAGAAACCTTAAAAGCAGATGGCTTTGATGATGCTATTATTGGTATTGATAGTAAGCAGCGGATGGTTTATAGTATAGAAAAGATTTTACAAATCCTACAAGATGATGATATGACCCAGGAAGATGCTTTAGAGCATTTTTACTATAATATTGATGGATCTTATGTAGGCGATTACACACCAATCTACATATGGGAGCATAAATGAGACTTACAGAATACCTAGACTTTATGAGTCGTGACCAATTACCTGATGCACAAGATGTAACGTATTCTCACTTAGAATACAGGGACAGGGAAGGAAGACTTTTAAAGGAATATAGCGATCTAAGAAGAGAATACAGAAAGAGGATTAAAGATGGCAAATAAAAGCAAACAAAAGGGCAATCGTTTTGAATATGAATGTGTAAAGGTCTTGAAAGAGATGGGTTACAAAGATGTAGAAAGAGCGTTTGCAAGTAATGGACTTAGTTTACCAGGATGCAAGGAAGATGTTGATATACTTGCAGATGGAGTTAAGATCCAATGTAAAGTAAGAAGTAGTGTCCCTAAGTGGCTTGCTATAGGCACTTGCGATATGGTACTATTTAAAGAAGACAGAGGTGAAATATTTAAAATAACGAGACTAAAGGATGAATAAAGAGCTTTATAGATTTGATGAAGCTATGAAGTTTCGCACGAAAAGACAGATGCGAACTAAATATGGTAAGTTATTCAAGACAGGTAAGTTCTATTTACAAACTGGGTACACAGATGTAGAGCCGTATCCTGGTTGGTATATCTTAGTAAAAGAAATAAGACCAGAGATGGCTAAGAAGTATATATTCAATGAATTAGAAGAAAATATTCCAACTCACGATGGAGTAACAGATTTAAAAAAGAATGAATATCAATATCTTGGGGTAAAGATGCAACAATGGTCAAAAATACAATTTCCTGGAATGTATGGGTTTGACAAGATATTGTATTGTGATTTTTGTGATTGTTATCAGACTAAAGAAGAATATAAAAAATACAAGATGTGTGTACGATGTTATAAACAACATAAAAATGAGGTAAAAAATGGAGAAAAGTAAAAAGAAGGCTTTAGGTAGCTTAAAGAGTATTGTTGAATTTTATCAGGCGTTATACCGTGATGGAATTTTTGAAAAGGGAAGCATGGGTTATTATCGGATGCTGCAATTAGAAAAACTACAACGAAATTATGGTCGTGGTAGAGAAAGTTAAGCCGAATAAACTCGTGTGTACTATTGCCATACGCTATCCTCACGATGAAGTGCCTCCAGAAGAGGTAGCCAAGCATGAATTATTCCGTAGAAGTAATGAATTTACAACTGCGATCAATCATCGCTCGGATAATTGGCATGATTTTAGAACCAAGTGGACTAAGGGTGGTATGGTCTACGCAGTAGAAGTGGAGTTTATTAAGAATGTCTAAGTATGTTATCGTTAAAACAACAGACAATGTAAAGCAGTATCGAACATTTTCAGGAGCGTGGGTAGAGATAAAGGGTAGTAAAACACAATACCCACTTAAAAGCTATGTCGATATAGATGATGCAGAGGTTGGTAAGAACTATATTCAACACAAAGAGCGTTTAGACAACCTATCAATCGAAGAAATCAATATTAACAAATGGGGGAAGTAAGAATGCAGAATGATACATTTTTTTTAATTGCAGAGAAATTCTTTAAGTCTTGTTTAAAAGTTAGCAAGGCAAAGGGTGAAGAATACACTGTAGGAAGTGGTGAAAAGTTTAAGAACTTTGAATCAGTAGGTGAACGATTAAACTTGAGTGCTGAAAGGGTACTTCTGGTCTATTTACTGAAGCATATTGATTCTATTCGCTACTATGTCTTACATGGTGTTGAAGCCTCGGATGAAAAGATCGAAGGAAGAATCTTAGATGCCGTGAATTACTTAGTGCTGCTTTATGGTATTATTTACGAAAAAGAACATTTAAACAAACTAGATAAGGAGTTAGAGGATGGGGATGCAAGTTAAAGACTTTGAAAATAAAGTTTATAAAGCCCTTGAAAGAGAAGGCTTTGATGTTTTAAGAAGTGGTTATCCTGATTTTTTAGTAAGAAGAAATGGTAAGTATGGTGGGGTCGCTGCAGTTGAAGTTAAACAGGGAAGCGATAAGGTAAGAGATAACCAAAAAGAAATGCATAAGTTATTTAATGAGGCAGGGATTCCTGTGTATGTCATTAGACCAGAGAATGTATATGGTAAGGATAATATGAATATTCGTAATCCAATGTTGAAGAGGCGATTCAAAAAAGTTATTGGTTTTACTCATTATTCGAATGTAAAAGAGCAAGTCAATCACTTAACCTCGAAGTTAGAAGACAAAGAGGATTTTACTATTAGGTTTATTCAAAAATTAATGAAGGAAATGGACGAGATTCGTGAAGAAGTTAAATCATTGGTAAGTGGTTTAAAAGTAGAGTCAATTATCTTAAAAGAAAACAAGGAGGATAACAATGAATAAAGAAGGATCATTAGATGGAGTGGCAATCACTTCAAGTAAAGTAGATAAAGAGTTTAACCTAAGAGGAAGTAGTGGGAGTATTATCAACTTACCTCACTTCTTTTTTGACCACTTAGAATGGAAAATCAATCAACCAATCGATGTTAGTATTATCGGAGGCGATGATAATACATTTTCCATCTTAATTGAAAAGGGTTAGCAAATGGAAGAACAACATATCATTGATTACATCCTGGAAAATACAAGCCAAAACTGTCAACATCGGTTAAATCAACGATTAAAACATAATTGGAAAAAGGAGTTTAATCTTTTTTATTGTAAACATTGCAAGAAAGCATACGAGTATGGTAGGACTACTTGTAGCAAGGGAAGAAAGGTTATCATTCGTTACGATGACTTCCCTATTTTAGGTTTAGAGCGTAAAGTATGTATGAACTGTAATGTAGAAATAGCCCTAGAAGGCTCAAAACATAGTGTAAATAAAGAAAAGAAAAGAAAGTGAGGTATTGATATGGCTAAGAAAGAAAGTAGCCTTTTAATAGGTAATATGGAAGAAACTGATCTAAAGCCTATGGTTCATCAAGAATTATCGGAAATAGATGATATTTATCTTGACTTAAAGTATAAAAGTGTGTTTTTTTATAAAGTATTTAGTATATATAATAAATATATAATATCTTATATATCTAATTACTTAGATACTATATATAAAGATACTATAAGAGATTATATATCTAATTACTACTTAGAGAATAACTCTTCTTTAACTAGCTTTAGAAAGGATAAGATTGTAAGAGAAGGAAAACCTTTAACTAAGGATAGTGATAAGGTTAAAGTATCACTTGAAGTTAAAGAACTACTTGAAGGTCTAAGTGCTAAGTATCCTACATTAGATATAGATACGGAGTTTGAGAAATGGGAAGATTATCAACTTGCTCATGGAAAGCGTTATAAGAATAAGAAAGCAGCTTTCCGTAATTGGTGTCGTAATGCAGTGGAGTATCAAGCATTTAATGGGACAATAACCCCCCAAAAGATAAATACATATAAGGAGTTATTCGATGGAGACAACTAAAGCAAACAACTATGTTATCAGCCTTTTTGAGACTTTCAGCATTGAGAAGAATCAGCTACTAGGCAAGGAATGGCGTAACGCTCTCGCTACGTATGATGATGAGGTTGTAAAGGAAGGTTGGGGACAGATCGTTGCCGAATGCCGAACTCGCTACTTACCACCACTCAAGGTTGTTTACGGAATCTTAAATAGTATTCGTTTAAGTAAGCAGAATATTGTAGTACTGGAAGAGTTTACGAACGAGTTAACGGCAGAGGACAGAAAGAATCAGCATCGGTTTATACGTTTGATTCAGTATACGATGCAAGAGATGAAAGAAAAGAGGATGACAGAGGACGAGCATTTAAAACTTCATGCTAAATTCTTTCGAGAAATTGGGATGGATGAAGACGCTGATGACTTGTTAAGGGTGGTAGCAGAACACCAAGCAGCGTAAATAAAAAAGGCTACCTAAACATATAGCGAAGTCCAGGTAGCCTTATGAGGAGACAAAGGTTTGATTAATAAATGTCTAATTGACCTTTACGAAATTTTAACTTTCCATAATGAACAATTTCATAACATACTTCTAATGTGTATATAAAATCATTAGCATCTATTTCACCTAGTGCTGATTTTTCTTCAAGGGTAATCATTTGAATCATACTTTCACTGTATTCACTCATTCCACCGTATTCTAGGAATACATAATTGTTTTTATCTTCGTAAATGTATTCATAACCTAGTATATTATTTTCATCAGTCGAATATTTATCATCTTTCTTTTTATATAATATCATTTTATACCTCTTCTTTTATTTTTTCTAATTGATTATGAATATATGTGCCTACTCTTGATGTCCCATTCCCTTTCTCACATCTTTCACATACTAAATCAAAGCTAACTTCATTTATATCTTTCATTGAGCCATAGCTTTGAGATATACTACACACAGAACAAATATCATACCCTTCAGTTTTCATTTTATACCTCTTCTTTTTCTAAGTTACATTCCTCACAAACTTCTTCAAGCTGCGATTCATCACTACGACTACTCCCATACTCATTCCATACTAGGAACGAGTTACATCGATCGCATTTATTTTGCGATAGGTCTCCTCCTATGTTCATTTAATTTGCTCCTTGTTAAATAATATTGGGTATATCTCTTCGACCTCAAAGCAATTTGATTTTTCAGGCTCATTACCATCTGTTACTCTTTTTTTATTGTGTTCTTCTAGCCACTTCTTAAAGTTATCTGTTGTGGCTTCATACTCTTCTCTATATACTTTAATATAATATATGTTATATAATTTTACCATTTAATCCCTCTTCTTTCTGTTATCATCTATATACTCCCAATTATTATTTGTTGCTTCTTTCATATTGTCTGCCATTACATAAGAAGATACTAACTCGTCAGCTTCTTGGTAGTTTGGGTAAACAATAACTCCATTTACATACCTACATTCAAAACCATTCTGGTTTAAATCTTTAACTATGTAATCAGCTTTATAGTCAGAATAATAACTATGTTCTAAATCTTTACCTTTACCTAGTAATTTTATCATTTAATCCCTCTTCTTTCTTTTTAAGTGATAGTAAGCCTTACTCGATGTAGGATTACCAAACATACGACCAAATAAAGCCTTTCTACGCTCTTCTCTAGTCTCTTCTTCTTCTTCTATGATTTGATATTCTTTGATTTTACTCATTTTACGCCTCCAATAGTTGTTGATTAATTAATTCTTCTTTTGTTGCACAATCTTCGTGAACTCTTTCACACATAGATTCAAGATAAATATCTTCATCACATCCAATAGGTTTATCACATCTATCACAATCATATCTTTGACAATCTGCACACATATAGCCTATTTCTGTGCTAGTACCTGATGGTATTCTGTTTACATATAAACCACTTCCAAAACTTGTATCTTTGTGGCAACTTGTACAAAGATTACTAATATCTTTTATTTTACTCATTTTATAGTCTCCTCTCTCTTTTTATTTATATTCTATGTAAAATAAGTTTTTGTCTTTGATTGCATCCATAATCATAAATTCTTCCTCTATGAACTCTTTATCTGTTTCATATTCTATATGAGAACTACTTACAGAATGGAATACTTCCCATTTTTCATTACTATAATCAATTTCCTTACTAGACCTAACACCATGATTTAATCTTATGAAAAAATCAAAAGTTATATTTTGCGACACTTTTTTTAAGTGGTTTATTGATTTAATTAATTTCACTTCCATTTGTTATACCTCTCTCTTTGGTTTAATAAACTTGTTTCTTTCCATTGGTTTAAATCCTCTTTTAAATCAATGATTCTTATTTGTTGTAGACTTACTATAAGCCCACAAATTAAAATGATTTCTAGGTACATTATAAAGCCTCCTTGCTTATGTCTATTTCTACCATATTACCCGAAAGAATTACTTTGTTAGGGTGTTTAATGTTGGTTAATTCAGTAAACTTTGAATGGTCAGTTTTTAAACTACCTTTTTTACTTTGATACGTGTTATATATATCAGCATAAATTGAATTGTTCTTACTGAACTCATATTCTTTACCATTCATAATATGGACATCATATGTTTTTTTATTGATTTCAATATCTTGCCATGTCTCTTCATAACCTTCTTTTTTAACTATTGCTAATATTTCAATCTTTAATTGATTAATAGTTTTATTATCTAATTTTAATTCGTTTTGCATTGTTTACGCTCCTTTAGTTTGGTAAGTATTCAATCTCATCTTCTGAGAATATTTCTCTCAATAGTAATGATTGATTTATGCATTTATTATGTAACGCCTTTGTTTTTTCATTCCATTTCATTTCGCTTTCATCGTATTTATCATAACCGAAATCATCGCAAAATGAGTCAAAGTCTGTATCTATATAGTAATCCATCCTAGAACACGCTAGAACGCTATATAAAAGATCTCTGATTTGGTGTATAGGTCTTTGAATCATAAAATATCTATCCATATCAAATATTTTATTACTACCTCCCCAAGTGGAATTAATAGACTCTGTAAAATCAAAATCTATTTCTTTTCCATTCCTCTTAATGATAATTTTATATTGCATCCCTAGTTTATATTTACTTTTTGGCTTTGGATTGTCTAAGCTACCTAAACGAATTTGTATAGCTTGAAATTCAATTTCATTTAATAGGCTTTTTAGTTCCTTTGGTTTCTCTGAATGTTCAAAGACTGAATCATTGGCTTTTAATGTTATTATTTTCTTCATTGTTGTTAATCTCCTCTATTTTATTTCTAAATCATTTGTAATTGGATTAAAAAATCTGATTGTTTCATTATCTCCAAAACTATCAGCAGATATTTTAAATCTGCCATCTTTCAGGCTCTCCACTTTAAAGTCTCTTAAGGTTTGATTAAAAAACTTCATAGTGTCTTTACTGAAGAAATATGGTGCTTTTTCTTTGGTCAATCTCTTTATTTCATATATTGTAGGTTTTCGCATTTCTAGTTGCCTCCGTTGGTTAAATTATTTATAAATGCTTTAAATGCTACCTCAACGCCCATCTTTTCATAAGATACAAAAGTGATACATTTATCATTGATATAATAATGAAGCACCCATTCTGAAACGTTATGGTGATAATAACATTCTTGGTTGAAGTAATTTTGTATATCCCTCATCCTATTTTTTCCCCCTTAAAAGAGTTTCATCTCTCTTATGTCTTGCTTCTTCTAAAGTATTGGCAATACATGAGAATAGCTCTCCGTTATAGTTTCTAAAATCGTATTGAACTTTTTGTTTAGCCTTGCGACCTCTACCACTTGTAAAGTATTCAAAGCGTTCTTCTCCGTTAGTTTGACAATTACTAACACCGTTGGTATCCATGTATGTTTTCAAAATAAGCCTCCTCAAGCGTATGATTTGTTTGTCATTGTTGACTACTAAACTTACCAACGAATCAAAGCAATGCAATGAACTATTTGAAATTATATATATAGAGACTATCACAAGCCGAGGGAAGAGACTATAAAGCATTAATTGACATGATCGCTTGTAAGTGTAGTAATAAATAGATATAAAAGGGACGGCAGGAATAGAATTGATTTAAATAATTATAAGGTGTTTGCGAGGTGGGACGGCGACTTTATCGAGGGACGCCACCCCCCCCCATACCCGACATTGTGCGAGGGCAGGGGTATATATGTTAGTCTCTGTACATATTTCAGAGCAAAACATTTTTTTCTTAAATTAAACAATATAAAGAATTAACTATTTTATTTCATGTTATTTCCATCATATATTCCAGACGATTTGAAAGATGCACACCGTAAAAAATCTACGAAGGAAATGGAGAAGTCGGCTGTCAAAAAGGCGGTAAAGAACCTGCATGACAACGAATACTATGCCAATTTCTTAAACACCTTACAGATCGACACAGGTAAAAAGGTACGCTTTACAGAAGACAAAAAAGATGCTTTCTTAAAGACAATGGTAGATTGTCATGGATTTCCTTCGATAGCGGCAAATAAGATGGGCTATTACTACGGTAGTGTTCAATATGCGATGAAGAAAGACCCCCAGTTTGCACAAGCAGTGGATGTCCTCCGTAAATCATTTAACCAAGAAAGGTTAGATGGTCTTGAAAAGTTATCGTATGAACAAGCATCAGAGCCGAAGAACACGACAGAAAGGATTTTTCAGTTAAAGTCCTTAGACCCCCACAAATATAGGGACAGAATGCACAATACAAACACACAGGTTAATGTAATGGTCGCAGGGATTACACCTAAAGACCGTGCCAAAATGATTAAAAACGTAAAATGAAGTATTATCCGTACGGTGTAAATGATAAAGGTGATATACAGTATTTGTCTCCCAGGGACTTCTTACTGGACATATTGCGTGACTTATACGGACTAGATCAAGTAGAATCTAGGGAAATTGTCGATGTGGCAATTAAAATATTTAAGTTAGAGACGGACGGTAGTTTGCCGATTAATTGGAAAGAGTTATATAAGAATACAGCATGAATGATGACATCTTAGTAAGTTATAAATTTCCTGATGGTACGGTAACCGAGCCACTTCCGCATCAACAGGAGTACCACCTATATACTGGGTGGTCTAAACATCATTTAATGGCAGGAAGTTTAGGGACAGGTAAAACTGAGGCCATGTGCATGGAAGCGATCCAACAAAGTGCAGCTTACGAGAATAACTTAGGCTTAATGGGACGTAAGGTACTCGATGCGTTCAAGAAATCAACACTAATTCAACTACTGGACTTAGCAGGTGGTTTTGTTTCCAAGCACAGGTCTCAAGATAGAGAGATTATCTTTAAGAATGGTTCAAGGATTGTGTATATGGCTTTGGACGACTCTAGAGACTCGATACAGCGTATTAAGTCAATGAATCTAGGTTGGTATGCCTTTGACCAGTTAGAAGAGGTTACGGAGAGTACATTCATTGCTGCAGCAGGTCAATTAAGAAAGAAAGGTGTAATGCGTTGTAGTTTTCATACGTGTAACCCTGCAGGACATGATTGGGTATGGAAGAAGTTTAAACAGCATAAAGAAAAGCAAAATAAGACAAAAGGGGACTATCGGTTGATAGAGACCAGGACTTGGACACCCGATGCCCCTGCGCCAGAGACCGATGAAGAGGTAAAGGTGTATAGTGATAATCCGCACTTACCTGCAGATTATATTAAACATTTATTATCGATGCCTGATATGTGGGTTAATCGTTATGTCTATTGTAGTTGGGACGATTTTGCAGGTTTGGTTTATCCGATGTTTGACGAAAAGATTCATGTTGTTAACCACTTTGAAATGCCCAAGTGGTGGAATAGATATGTGGTGTACGACTATGGTTATAAAAACCCGACCTGCATTTTATTTGCAGCAGTAGACGATGAAAAGAATATTTTTATTTATGATATTATTTATGGCTCAGAAATGCGCATAGATGAAGTAGTTCCAATGGTAGAAGATAGATTAGAGACAGGCGTGGACTATGAGTTTATTGCTGACCCCTCAATCAATAGAACAGAAAGGGACGGTCATTCTATTGCTGATGAGTGGGAAGAATATGGTATTGAGTGGGAAAGGGCTAACAATGATAAAAGAGCAGGATTTGATCGGGTAGCACGCTATTTGGCAACCGATAAGAATGGTCACTGTCAATTAAAGTTCTTTGATGTAAGAAATATGGGGTTTCTTTTAGACGAAATAATGGATTACAAGTGGAAAGAATTAAAGCATGGGCATAGCCAGAAAAGCGCACCAGAAGAGCCTGTGAAAAAGAATGACCACGCAATGGACTGTGTTAGATATTTAGTCCATGCGGTAGAAGGTTCAAATAAACCAAAACGCAAGAACTCGTACCGAACACCGAGCTTCTTTAAACGCACAACAAGTTGGATGGGTACATGAGCGATTTAGCATATTTACATGAAGTATATCAAGCAATGCAGAGCGGTAATAGAACATTTATGCAAGCTGCAAAAGAATCTATGTATTTTTATACAGGTGGGTACGGAACTGGACAATGGGATAGTTCCGACATATCAAAACTAAGAGCTGAAGGCCGTCCTCCTCTTCAGCTTAATATTATTCTTCCAAAGGTAAACTTAGTGACTGGTATTGAAAGACAAGGTAGAACATCATACCGTGCCAGACCTGTAGAAATGAATGATGATAACGAAGCGAAACTTATTACTTCTCTTTTATATCATTTAGAAAACAATCAATCATTAAACAATGTATTTAGTCGTGTCTTTAAGGACGGTGTAATTACAGGTAGAGGATGGGTAGACTTATCTGTAGAAGCAGGCGAATACTTTGATAGTAAGATTAGCATTAGAAGAGAGTCCTGGATGAATGTATTAATGGATCCAGAAGCGACCACTCCTGATTGTTCACAGTGGGGTAGACTAGCAAGAACCAAGTTAATCTCTATTTCTAAAGCTAAAAATATGTTTCCAGATGCACTGAGAGATGTAAAGAATGCTGAAGATATACAAGAGTCATTAATTGGTGAAGAATCTTTAACTGGTGTACAGTTAGGCGACAAATATAAGAATGTAGACCCTAACTACGGTTTTAAAAGCATGGAAGCCTATAACATGGATGCACATCGCAAGAAGATTCGTATTATAGAGTTATGGGAAAGAGAGTATGAGAAAGAATTTTATTTAGTGAATCCACAAACAGGGAGGTTTTCTCAGGAAGGTTTTAAGACCAAACGTAAAGCCAATGAAGCAATTAGAAGTATTATGGAAAGACCTGAGATGGAAGTTGCTCCTGTAGAATTAAATGTGGTGTCTAAGAGTGTTCCGAAGACCTATGTAACTGTATTTGCAGGTGCAAGAGTCTTACAGGAAAAAACACCAAATCCATATAAACATAATCAGTTTCCATTAATACCGTTCTTTTATACGTTTGAAGACTCTGGTGATAATGTAGAAACATTTGGAATGGTTGAAAATTTAAAAGACCCTCAAAGAGAAAAGAATAAGCGTAGGTCACAAGCCTTAGATATTATTAATCGTTCTCCAAAGGGTGGTGGTATCTTCACAGGTAATAAGGTTACTGCAGACCAAATGAATAGAGCTTCAGCAAATGGAGAATGGATAGGTATACCTGGATTCAAAGGTAGAATATCTGATTTTATGAGTCAATGGTCTAATCAGCACACAGCACTTGTACCAACGATTGCTTCGTTTGAACAGAGAAGCGACTTTGATGCGAAAGAAATCAGTGGTGCAACAGATCCAATGATGGGTATAGCAACCAGTTCTACAGAGTCGGGACTTGCAGCTCAAACTAGGATTCGTCAGGGTATGAATACCTTAATGGAACAAATGGAGAACCTAGACACTTGTAAAAAGAATACATTAGAAATGGCAGTGTCTAATATGCAACAGTATTATTCTGTAGATAAGATACAAAGAATTATAGGAGCTGAATTTGATAAGGTGGAACCTGAAGAGCAGGCAGAAGTCAATCAGATCATCAGCCAATTTTTGGACAACTTCTCAACAATGGAGTTTGATGTGGTCTTAGACCAAGGTCAAAATACTCCAACGATGAGAGCGTTAATGGCTAACCAAGTTGGGGAATTAGTACGAAATGGGTACGCTAGTTTATTCCCACTTTTCGTTGAACTATCCGACATGGAAGCATCCGATGAGATACTGGAGAAATTTGAGCAAGAACGCCAAGCTCAAGTCCAGTCGCAACAACAACAACAAAAACCCCCACCAAAAGGTGGAGAAGGAGTAATGCAATAATGAGTGAATCTAAGTTTCAATATATTGATGAGGAAAAGGAAATGTCTGGTGAAGAGTATAGCGACTCTAACGTAGAAGAATCCCCGACCAATAACGAGACAGAGGTTGAAGCAGAATCAACCGAGACCCCAGAAACAGAAAATCAAAAGTTACAGATAGGCGAGAATCAGTTTAATTCCGTTGATGACCTTTTGAAGTTTGCTGAAGAAAGGGATAAGTCTTATGCTAATCTACAAAGCCTAAATGGCAGACAAACCAATGAACTTGGTGATTTGCGTAAAATGGTCGAAGAACTAAAGGAGTCAATGGAACCTGAAGAGGAACCAGAGGCAATCCCTGAGTTTGATGAATACGACCCTGCAAAGCAGAAAGAGTACATTGAGTTTATGGCTGCTAAAAAAGCACAAGATATGATCGATCAGAGGTTCCAAGCTGAAGAAGCGAAGAAAGCTGAGACAGAGTATAATGGTGCTATGGATGCTATGATGAGTGATTTCATTGAAAAGAATCCAGGTTTAGGTCAAGAAGAGTTAGCAAAGATTGCTGCTTTTGGCGATGAAAGGGGCATCACCTTTATAGAGGATGCCTATAATGTTTATAACATTCAGAACAAACCTGTTAAGGATGTTACGAACTCAGAGATAGATAAAGCGAGAAAAGCAACGGAAGCAACCAAGATACCGACCACACTGTCTAATGTTAGTACAGGAAACGAGTCGGACACAGATTACGATAATCTAAGCCCTGAGCAATGGAGCAATTTATCCCCTGAAGTTCGTAGGAAAGCCTTAATGGAAGTTACTTCTGGATTTTAATTAGGAGAAAAAAATGGCTACAATTTCAAATGTAGATAGTCCTTTTAACGAATCTTCTGGTTTTGGCGTAACATCCCCACCAAGTGATGGATTACCTGGTGGTTTTGCTGCTGCTATGATTGATTGTTCTATAAAAAATATGGCCAGTGCCGATGTTTTTGAAGCAATATCAATCCCTGCAGGAGCAGTCGTACTTGATGTTGGTGTGATTGTCATAACTGGAGAAGGCGCAGGAGATACTATTGACTTAGGTGATGGTGACGATGCAGATGGATACTTAGATGGAAAGAGCGTTGAGACAGCAGGTATGTCTTATTCGTTAAATATGAATCTTAATAATGCAGGATCTTACGCACAGAACGCAACAGCGTTCGCAGGTGGTAAGCACTATACTTCAGCAGATACTATTGATGTGACTGCAAAAGCAGCTCTCACAGTAGCGAAGTTTGTTGTATGGTGTAAGTATATCCAAACTAACCTTAACTAATAGGAGTCAATAATGGCAGCAAATTGGGCATCAGGCCTACAAGTTTCACGATGGGCTAAAGAACTCCAGAGTGAAGTTAGCAAAGGAGTTTACTTTAGTAAATTCATGGGTGAAGGCCCAGGAAGTGCAATTCATGTAAAGCAAATGGAAGAAGGCAAAGGTAAAGATGTTACTTTTGGTCTTGTTTCTCAGCTTTCAGGAAGTGCAATTACTGGTGATTCATCATTAGAGGGTAACGAGCAATCGCTATCTACCTTTTCAAACACAGTTAGCACGAATCAAAAAAGGTTAGCTGTAAGAGATACAGGTAAATTCGCAAACTCTAAAGTGCTTTATGATTTCAGAAGCACTGCCCTAGATCTTCTCAAAACGCAATATGCAGAACTTATCGATGCTGATATTTTCTCAGCACTATCTAAAACAAGTGGTACTCATGCTTATGTACAAGCAGATGCTACAGATGGAGCTACCTATGGATCTTCTGATCCAAAAGGGACTCTAGTAGCAGGTGATAAAATCACTTTAGCTGATATTAGTGCAATGAAAACAATCGCTCAGATAGGTGGATCTGCTAACTACAGAATGAGACCAATCCGTGTAGACGGTAACGACTACTATGTATTGGTTGTCCATCCTGAAGTTGCTTATGATTTGTTTGAACTCGATGAGTTTCAGCAAATGCAGCGTGAAGCTCAACAGCGTGGTGAAAGCAATCCATTATTTTCAGGTGCTTTAGGTATCTATAATGGTGTTGTAATTCATTCACATGAAGGTGTGGTTAATGGTACAAATGGTGGCTCAGGAGCTATTCCATTTGCTAGAAACCTTTTCATGGGCGCACAAGCAGCTTGTTTTGCAGAATCATCTGATATGATGTGGGTAGAAAAGACCTTTGACTATGGAAACCAACTTGGTATTTCAGCAGCAAAGATCTATGGTGTAGACATTAGTGACTACAACAGCAAAGACTACGGTGTCATTCAGTATGTAACAGACAGAACTGATCTAAGCTAATCAATAACCGAAGAGGGGGATTAATCTCCCCCTCTTTATTGGGAATATTATGACCTTAACAGAAATAACAACAGAAGTCAGAAACATTACAGGAGTAGACTCTACCTCTGTTGTCTCTGATGCTGTTATACACGACCTTATTAACGAAGCTCAGTATCAACTTTGTGATGAGGCAAATCTATTGCAAGGATATGCAACTCGTAATTCAGTTGTAGATACGAGTGAATACGCAATGAAAAATAGTAATGTAGATGTTACCGACTGGACTTTATTTCAAAATAATACTACTGGAGCTATAACATCAGGACAATCTTTAGAATCAATGACTCGTATATATAGAGTTGATTATGATGGAAGTATTTGTCAGCGTATTGGTATTAACGAAATTAATGATATTGCCGATGATTCTTCGATGAGCAATATTACTACAGATAAAGCCTTTTATATCCACGAAGACAAGTTAGGAATATTCCCTACTCCGACTGAAGTGAAAGAGATAAAAGTTTATTATTATCGATTACCACATAAGATGCTTATAGAAGCAGTGACAGCATCTGCCTCTACAACATCTAGTATGACTTCAACGGCTGATTTAAGTATTGGAATGAAAATGTCTGGATCAAAATTTTCAATAGGGACTGTTGTAAGGAGTATTACAAGTGCAACGCAGTTTACTACAAGTATTGCTTCTAGTTCAGGGGGTGCAGATACTGTAGCGTTTAGTGAGTTTGAGATAGATGACCGTTATCAACGCATACTTATTTACTATCCTTGTTGGAGAGTCTCAGAGAGACTTAGAGACCTAAATTTAATTTCATATTTTAAAAACGAATGGTTAGAACAAAAACAAAGAGTTATTCTTGAAAGACAATCAAGAGATGGCAGTACAATTCTAACTGTTCCTTATAACGACTTTTAATGGCTAGAAAAACTATAAGAGATTTTTCAGGTGGATTAGTTACTTATCAATCTGAATTAGATATATCTGATAATCAGTTTCAAAAGTTTGATAATGCTATCAATACAAAGCGTGGTAGTATTACAAAAAAAGGTTCAGGACTTAATCTTAGTACAGCACTAGCAACAACAGTAGATACTAGCACTGAATTTCTTCGTTATAGAACAGAAAAAGATGCGAGTGGCAATAATACTAGTACAGAATGGTGGGTAGTCGCAAACGCAGATAAAGTATATAGAAGTGCTACAGATAATGGCTCTTGGGCAACAATAAATACTTATGCTACACTTGGAAGTGAAATGTTAGATGATGGTTCATCTTTTGCTACCAGTAAATGGACTTTTGGTACTGGTTGGAGTAGGGTTGTAGGGGAAGCAAATGTTTATGCTCAATATTCAACAGGTTCAGGTGTCGGGGCATTAGCTCAACCAAACGCTAATATGCTTTTTAGTCTCGAAAAAAATAAAATATATAAACTAGTTTTTGATGTTCAACAAACACTCGGTTCAAGCGTAGGTATAACAATTAAAAATTCAGGACTAACTGAAACATATATTTCTTTTGCAAATTATAATCAAGCAACACATACAGTATATTTTTCACCTGAATCAAGTTCAGCAGGGATTGCTTGGTTTGCTTCTGCTTCTGATGGGACTTCAGAAACCACTGCTTTTAGAATAGACAATGCCTCATTAAAAGAAGTACCTAAACATGACCTTCTAGTACACAATCAAGTATTAAGAATTAGTGATGGTTCATTTTTAAACGACTCTAAATGGTATGGGCATATTAAAAGAGATTTATTTGGTTCAGGAATTGCTTTAACGCATTATAGATTTAGGACTCCTCCGATGGCTACTGCTTTAAATGCTTGGACAGTAGAAGATACGGAATTAGCACCTCCAGTCGTTGTTCCTATGAAATACGCTTTTGATCAAAACAATGATATTAACGCAGTAAACGAAGTAGGTATTTTTGTTCATTATCCAGATGAAGAAACGCAAAATAGCGACCTTATAGATACTAAATTAATTCCTGATGCTGCAGCAAATACTTTTTCTTCTAAAGATAAGTATACAGTTTCATTTTTATATGACTATGTTCAAGAAAGTGAATTAGCTAGGGATGTTAATGGCGATATAGGTGTTTTTTCTCAAAACTCTATTGGGTCAACAGGTGGAGAGCATTGCCCAGGTATTCAAATTGTGCCATTCACTGGTTCTTCCCTTGCAAGTTGGAATAAAAGAATTACAGGAATTAATTTATATTGGCAACCCGAAGATGATGTTGATTGGTATTTAGTGACGACTTACGATACTCAGGATGGTTTTTCAGAAGATCCTAGGGCAAAAGATTCAGCTACTTCTACAGTTATTCTCAGGGGAGCAAGTATTACTTCAAATAATGGAGCTTGGATTCCCTGCTTAGAACCTTACGGTGCTAGTGCTAACGATGATTTAGAATTGAGTTCTGATGATACACATCACACATTGACGACATTAAGGGGTGATAGTTCATGGTCATTTACCAATTCAAACTTTGCCGCTGACAAAGCAATAATAGTTATGCACGAGTTAACGAGTAATGATTTAGCAAACTTTGCAACAGGTCTGAAAAAAACAATTACATATATTGCAAACATAAAATCAATTTCTACAATTACTTTAACTACTGGTACATCAGCAGGTGCGGTGAATTGGGGTAACTGGGTAGGACAAACTTACGCTGATTTAGCAACAGATTATCACTGGGGCAGTCTTACTGGTTTTGTATGCACCGTATCTACAGATAAGCTTGCTACTTGGTATTTACCAAACGATGGTTTAAAACTTGCTACATATAACTCACTTACAGGAAGAGCTGCAGAAACTAGATTAAAACCAATTAAATGGAATACAGCAACTGTTGTTGGTAATAAAGCATTTTATGCAAATATAGATTTTAAGGATGAGAATGACCAAACACTTCGTGAAAAGAATCGCATTGTCTTTACTGATAACTTTAAGCTCGATGAAGCAGTGGTGGGAGCCAAGTTTGTTGATGTTGGTAAGAATGATGGCGATGAAATAACTGTATTACATTCTTCTCAGAATAGATTATATGTCTTTAAAACAAGAAATATTTATATCTACAGAATACAAAGTGCACAATCTGCGAACTTTATTTTAGAAAGACATATTGCAGGTATTGGTTGTTTACATAAACACGCAGTAATAGATACACCTTATGGTATTTGCTTTGCAGATAATAAGCAAGTGAGTCTTATCCGTGGAACAGAAGTATCTGAACTATCTCTTTTAATTAGAGACACTTATCAGGCATTAGATCTTAAAATAAATGAAGGTGCATTATCTCTTGGCTACCACGCAAATATTAATACCTTAGTTGTGAATTATGACTTTGATGCGAATACAATGTATGCGTATAACTTTGATACGCAATCTTGGTCTAAATTTGATGGGTTCACAGGTCACTATCAAAGTCAATTTGTTTTATCTGATACGCAAGAATTACAAACGTATGAAGGAGAAACCAAGAAGGTTGCTAATGTTTTTAGTAGTACAGCAAATGATGTGACTTCTACAATGTTATTAAAGACAAAAAGATATGACTTTGGTTTACCTGATAAATTTAAACGCTTTACAAAATTGCACATTACCTATAAAGGGAGTGGTACAGGTACAGCTATGTCTTATAAGGTGTATATAGATGGTAGTGATACTGCAGCTATTACACAAGAAATGGTTGAGCATTCTACGTTGCAAACATATTCTAGTATTGTGAATGAGCTAGGAAAGAGCATTGAGATTGAAATCTATGGAGTCGAAAGCAATGTGCGCATCGATGGCATAGATATTGATTATGATATAGAAGGGAGTAATCCATAATGGAAGAAACCATTGAGACACTTACCGATGGTAAGCAAGATAAAATTTTTAACCTTAAACAAGGATTTTTTAGTCCTCAAGAAGGTAAAGATACAGATATTGGAATATGCACTAAAGAAGGTAAGTTTTACTTAGCAGTAAAGCTAAATGAAGAGTGGCATTTCTCAGAAATTAAAAAAGCAAAGGATTTATAATATGGCATCAGAATTAGTAGGCAGTAAAAGAGGTGATAATTCAGGGGGTGGAATGAATTACACAGGGCTAAGTGAATTAGAACAAGAAATACTAAAAATAAGAAGGTCTAACTCCCCTAAATTTATAAAAGAGCGAAAAGAAAGGGAATTAAGAGCAAATGCTGCACTGCAGTCTCAAGCAGGTGTTACTAAAGACCCAGAGACTGGATTATTTACAACTCCAGACGGAAGGGTTTATGAAAATTTAGAAGAAGCTCAAAGAGGTTCTGAAGAAGCTCGTAGAATGGCAGAGCTTCAAGAAACCGAAGATAAAACAGAAGAGCAACTTGGAGAACTAGAAAGTCTTATTAAAAGGTCTGGAGCAGCTCAAAGACAAATGGCAGAAAGGGTTGGTGCTAGACAACAAGGTCAGCTTATGAGTCAGTTAGAACGCTCAATCTTAGGTACAGGTGGCGAAGCTCAAACTTTAGGTGCTTTAGTCCCTCAAATTCAAGAACAAGGTGAAAGAGGCTTATTAGATAGGCTTACAGGTATTGAAGCGCAAACTGCACAACAATTACAGCAAGTTCCTCAGTTAGCAATAGGGCAAGCGAATACAATGGCAGGATTAGGTCAAACGCAACAACAGATTCAAGATCAAATGAGAAGGGCAATGATGAGCCAAGAGACTTCTAGAGCGCAAATACAAGCAGATATAGACAGACAGCCAGAGTGGTGGGAAGGTATTGTAGGTGCTGCAGGTGCTGCTTTAGGAACAGCGGTTGGTGGCCCAGTAGGCGGAGCGATTGGTGGCGCATTAACAAGTGCTTTCACACGAAAACCTTCTGCTCCATCGGGTTCAAATTCACCTAGAAATGCACCTCAACCATATTAAGGAGTAAACAATGGCTTTTAAATTTAAAACAAAGAAAAGACCTTCAGCAACACAGGCATTTGCAGGTGGCTTCGCTCAAGGTGTCTCCTCTGGTATACAACAAGCAGCGCAACTTAGTTTGCAGGATAGGTTGAATAAAAAGAAAGAGTTTGAAGATTTTACGAAGGGGTTGCCACAGTTGATAAATTTAGCAGGATTAGAAGGTAACGATTATGAGGCCGCTAGGGATGCTCAATTTATGGTTCGAAGAGGTGACATTAAGTCCAGAGATGCTTTTACTAGTTTTTTAGATGTACTACCTGATCCAAGTAACCCAATCGGACTTGGGGG
>Ga0209336_10000309_pt1 | contig 25618 bp, 41 predicted proteins | sample LinPmetageLP32_FD_184042 | JGI IMG/M metagenome (GOLD analysis project Ga0209336, IMG submission 184042) | Marine viral communities from the Pacific Ocean - LP-32 (SPAdes) (version 2) | ecosystem: Environmental > Aquatic > Marine > Oceanic | place: Pacific Ocean | collected 2009-08-23
TCTCTAAGTTCAGTAAACGTATATCCTTTATGTCGAATTTTAAAATCAGAAAACTTTTCGTCAGCAACTACTAATCCGTTAGAGCATACTAATCTAAAAATACCTACTGAGAATTTAAATGCTTGTAGGCCGTCATGGCTATTAGTCATAATAATACGAGGATAAGAATGATCCCCATCTTTACTATTTATTTTAATATCAGGATTCTGGAAAGTCACCATATGCTTAGAAAAAATAGTTGCCTTACCTCTACTTTTTCTCATAGCTGCTGTTACAGGTTTCCATCCTAATTTATCTAAATCATCTACAATCTGCTCAGTATTAACAAACAAGTATTTGTCTGTTACTTTTGGATTCGTAGGAGCGCTTTCGAACGCTACAGGACAAATCTCTTTTAATTGTTCTTTTGAAAGGTAAGAATCTAAACCTTTATTGAAATTTTGTACTAAATCTTGCATAACCTTTTTATTTTAAGTGTTTATCTATACTTTAATATACGAATTAATAAGGTAGTAGGCAACTATCTTACTTAGTTTTTTACTAATCTTTAACTACTTCTGCATCCAATACTCTCCTGACCATAAGGTACATACCCTGGTATTTAAGCACATGATCACAGTGTAACATCTCTCTCCATGCTTTTAATCCTTGCATGTTGCCATTAACCTGTTCGACTTTTATTTGACGTACTAGTTGATAATATTCATTATCTAAATAGATTAACTTAACCATTTACGAATATCTTTTTGAAGGAGGTAAGTATCTATAGCTTGATCTGACATATCAGAATTATGAAATTGATCTAAACAAGATTCTAAAGCTAATTCCCACTGAGTAGATGGAAGAGAAATTTCATATATTAAGTCAACATCTTCAAAGCTAATTTCAAAGAGATCAGCTGTTTTTTTCTGATAAGTAAAAGCTTCTTCAATGCCGATTACCATAGCTTCAGTAATTTCTATGTCGGTATTTTTAAATACTCTTTCAAATTCATCAGTATTTTGGAAATGCATTTTTTTCATACCCCTCTTTTTTCAGTAATTTCTCTAGCTTTATCCCAAAAAGGGCTGGTTACAATCTTACCTTCGTTTATAGTTTCTACTTCATGGTTAGTACCGAACATATATACTGCACCTAGGTAATCATAAGTTCTCATTGGAACTACTACATTACCTAACTCAGTCTTAGTAGGTTCAGTTATTCTTCTCTTACCATCAAACGATCTAAATTCTCTAGCAGTAGTTCTCCTCCAGGTATTATTCATAAATACTTCTAAAACTCCTGCAGTATTAAAATCATACTGTAATTTAACAGTACCCCCGGTTTTTTCAGCCATTATTTTCTTTTAATATATTATCTATCTCTTCTCTAGATTGCCATCCAAGTACTTCATCACCGACCATAACTTCAAAAGATGAAACATCCTCTGGATCATTAGCTGATGCTCTATTACCTTCTTTAGATACACTGTACATACCTCTACCGGCTACCACTGAGACTCTTTTACCATTATTGCACATAACTTGAGCCATAATTCCCTCTGAGATATTAGGGTGTTTAGTAAAACTTAAATTTTTAAATTTCATAACTATCTATTTTGATTAAAACCTATTGAAGTATCTTTAGTACTTTCAACATTATTCATATCTCTTACGAGTTCAAAAGCTTGACTCATAGTAATCATTTTCTTATCTACCGCTAACGATAGACCTTGTATAAATTTATCTGACATAACCTTAATTTTAAAATTTTTATTCCCACATTGACCTTCTGCCAATAGTACTTTCAATAGCTTCAGCCATATCGGTAAGTGATTCTTGTACTAGAACTGATGAATCATAATCTTCATCTAAGTTATTCTCTTCTAACCAGCACTGCACTAAATCTATTAATAATTCTTGAAATTCTACGCTTTCGTCTAATTTTCTAAACATAACCTTTATTACTTTAACTATACTTAAATATAAGAATAATTAAGTTAGGAGGCAACTATCACACTAACTTTTTTTTACTTATTTCCAAGGAAGCATTGTCATACCTACTTTATTCAGAAAGAACTCCATTATGACTACGAAGGTTATTCCTCCTATTATTTGCCATGCCCAGAACTTCCAACCCACTAACCCTTCTTGCCACTTACGGAACTTACTTCTTTTAGCCCACTCATATACTCCTAACTTAGAGTTAATTTTATCAGCCCACCAACCTACATCAAATATATTTCCTATAAATAATAAAAATTTTTTCATATTAAAATAAATCTAAAAAAGAAGTGTTTATATTTTTCTCTCTAAGTTTTTCGTTTTGTTCTGATTTCTTTACTAAGTCGTCAGCTACTCTTCTTTCAAGAGGTTTTTTCTTTTTGAATGTAGAAAACTTATTTAGTTTTTTCTTTGCCATATTAATAAATAGTTATTGGCGACTTATATACTCTTCTCCGGGTTTTAATTCTTCTTCATACAGTCCTAAATCTTTTAAATGTTCAATATGATGTTCATCTAATTCCCACTTTACTTCCTCTACATTTTTATCTAAATAATCTTCCATAGCCTCGACTTGTTTTTCAGTTATAGGAGAAGTAGCATATAAAAATGCATGATTATAGCAAAGAAATTCTAAGTTATCTAAGTTCCAATTTTTTTTATTACCGTCTTTATGATTTAAAACTAAAGGTACTTTTGTATCTAAGACTCTTCTTTCAGAAAAACCACAGTAAGCACACTTCTCTTCAATTAAAGCTTCAAAAATAAGTCTTTGCTTAATTTTTTTAGGATCAAAATGTTCGACTGGTACTCTACCCTCTATTAAGTCCATTATAGGAGGCTCTTTACCGCCGTTAGATAGAAATTTAGGAATACCTTTTCCAGCTTGGTTTTTATGTAGTTCAAATAAAGATGAACCAGTTTGCTCATCAGTATATGTTTTAGCATACTTCTTAAAATGAGTAAAAGAGACATGAAGATATCTAGCTGCTGCACGATTCGATCGAGTCATTTTCATTGCTCTCTGAATATCTTCTTTCTTTAATATCTTAGCTGGACGGCCCATTAAATTTATTTTTAAACCATTTTATTAAGATAGAAGCAGTTTTGTAGTTAGTTGCAAGAGGTATATCATGTACATCACAGAGTCTCATTAGCATACTAATATCAACGTCATGAGGGTGTTTGTCTAGAGGGTCTCTCATAAACAGTACTGCGTTAATTTCTCCTCTTACTACCATAGCTGCTATTTCAGCATCTCCTCCTAGAGGGCCTGAGTTAACTGTTTCTACATCTTTAATCCCAGCATGTTTAACTTTTTTACCTGTAGTACCGGTTGTGACTATTTGTATACCCTTGCTATTGAAAAACGGTAAACGTTTAGAAACAAAAGCAACCATATCTGCTTTTTTATTATCGTGTGCTATTAATGCGAATTTCATATCTAATCTTCCAAAGCTTTATTTACTTCCTCTTTGATAGATTGAGAAACTGCAAATTCATCTTTATCTAAGTCTAGCATCTCAATATGAGCTTTTCTTCCGGAAAGTTCTGCTTCTTTTTCAGCGATAGCTCTGGCTCTACTTTGGTCCATTATAATTATATCATTATAAGTATGGTCACCTGATCCTTCTACAGTAGTAATTCCTACTACAGGTTCAGTTGTAGAACAGTGGATACAGACATGGAAGCCTAGTTCTTTTCTTTTTGGATGTAATGTTAGTTCTCCGCAAACGGGACATTGAAGCATTTTAATATTTTTCATATATAACCTTTAATTATTAATACACCTTAAGATACGAAATAACTACTGTATTAGCAACTATTTATCAAACTTTTTTATAACATTCCAAACATCTATAGAAGATTTAAATGGAACTTCTTTTTCTCCTTTACCTTGTTCAATCGTCAACATTCCATCCCATTCTTTGTCTGGGAGTAGGGTATATAAGTACATTTGAATTAAACCTAATTGAGATTTATTGAATACTAATTTAAATAAATTTTCAATAACCGCAAAGAATTGATCTTCATAAGCTGTCATATCAATACCTATTTCTTCAACTAAAAAATCTTTTCTGTCTTCTATTTTTTTAAGTTGATCCATAACTTCTATAAATATTTTTTTATTCATAGTTTCTCTATCAAGTTGTTTAGATTTAATAGTATAGGATATATCTATTCTATCTTTGAGTACTCTTCGAATTATATCTTTCCTTAACTTCATAAAGTTCTAAAAATTTAGTAGGTGATAAAACTTTTAAACGTGAAAAAAACTCTATAGCTGAATCTTTAGATCCCGCTTCTACTGATTTAATAGGTTCAGTACTGTGCTTGGTGTTGTAACTATACTTCGGCATCTACATTAGGAGTTGGATTTTGATTTGAAAGGGCTTTACGAACTATTTTATCAAAGTATTCTATATATACAAAGAATCCAATAATAGTTTTATCTTTAAGATTTCTATCTCTCTCCACTCTCATTTCATATTGATCTAACCCTGCTTCTAATCTGGATTCTAGTTCTATTGCAATGTCATTTTGCTCTGTTTGCGATAATTGACCAAAAGTTGTAGGTATAAATTGAATTTTTAAACCTTTTTTATTTGGATCTTCATTAACATCTACTTTAAGCATAAATTGATGGCCAGCAAATTTTATCTTTGCTGATTCAGTAATAACTTTCTTTACTGCTTCTAATATAAATTTTTTAGTTGTCTTCATTTAAATAATATAAGAAATATTTTTATGGTATACTAATAAATAGCTTAAATTTTAACCAAAAAGCATTTGTTTATTGTTAGAACTTCCTTCTTCTATTATATTATGAGATGCTACGGATCTATTACGGCACCATTGTTCGATAGACCATACTATGTTATCAGTTGTTAACTCTACTATTTCTACCTCTCCATCAGTATGGGTAAATTCAACTATGTATTTTTTTTTCATAATTTAATTAATGTATTTTGGTATTCGTTTAATTGCACTATGTTTATAAATATATTACCTAATTGAAACTCTCCTATTTCACCACTATCTTTTATAATTGCAGAAAGTTGTTGGATAATACTAAAGTCCTGATCATCAAAATCAGAACCATTTATGTTAACTAATATCTCGTTATTCTTTTCATTATCGTAAGGTTTTATTCTTTGATGTAAATCTATAGTGGTATTAGGTTGTTCTTTATCAATATAGTTTTGAACTAAGGTAGGCACATTACCTTGATCTACATAACATGTAGAACACCAAGGTTCTAATATTTCCAGTATATTACTATTACAGTTTTTAATAATAAGGCCAATGTCATATTTAGGATCGATAATTGGTTTCATTAAACTATCATGTTTAACAAAATGACCCCACTTCCGAATAAAATTACGAGTAGATCTTTGATTCTGAGCTAACCATTCTGGGCTATCTTGATAGATACTTACAGCTTTATCGTTAGTATTTCTCCTACTCCCTCTACAGGTCATATGATATACGAAACCGTCCCATACTTGTTTAAATTTAACTCCATTAAGTTGGAATCTATTGAATATATCTGAATCTTCTTTTGACTGAGGAGCATACAGAGGATCATGACCTCCTATTTCTTGGAAATCTTTTCTATAAAACGCCCAAGGAGCAAATATTCCTTCAGTAACTTTCTCTTTATCGGATAATCTGGGTATTTCTCTGAGTAAAGCATCTTCTATAAACTCTTCAGGTTCTACTCCTCCATTCCATAAGACCTTCTCAGGTCCGTCAGGATGTAGAGGAGGTTCTATTCTAGTTAAAGAAACAATTACTTTTTCTTCTATTTCTCTTTCAATAGCATCTAAAGCTCCAGGGCATAGATACATATCAGCATGATAAATCATAGCTATATCGTTAGTAGCTACTTCATTAGTAAGAGTATCGTATAAAATAGTATGTCCTAATCTACCTGGTCCTTCGTTACGGTGAGCTTTGAAAAAAGGATCTTTACTCTTCATCTCTAAACACCATTCCCATGTACCGTCAGTAGAGGCATCATCTGCAACACAGATCTCTACTTCATGATCTCCTTGATTCTTACGAATAGAATCGTAAGACCATTTTAGATACTTTAAATTATTTCTTCCAGGTTGAATTAAAGATATTTTCATGATAATAAGTTTTATATAATTCTTTAGCTTTATCGCTACACTCTCTATAAAGGTACGAATTATTTTTCAATTCTCCTAATAATTCTTTAGCATGTACTAAGTTACCAATTTCTACAGTTAAATCTGGGTGGCATAGTTCTTGAGTATCTAATCCTTTATATCCAATACAAGGAATACCTAAGTACGCACAATTAAGAGCAAAAGTACCAGCAGCATGAGTTCTCATAAGATGTACTCCAATTTTAAATTTATTTAATTCTTGTATCCAATTTTTCCAACTTAAGTAAGGTAAATGAGTTAATAATTCTTCTTCTCCTGGTTGTTTTCTACCCATCGAAGGAGCAGTTATTTCATCGTAATGTTCTGAAGCAACTATGTAAGAGTCGAACCCTCCATACCAGTTAACAAAGTTACCTCCTATAATAATACCTTCTCTATCTATTTTTTTTACCTCTCCAATAGCATCTTCTATCATTAGAGAACGCAATACTCTTACATCTTTATGATTAGTTAATCCTTTATAATAAACTTTATCTGCTTTATTATGAGTAAATATAATATCAGCCGATGTTAAAATATTATAATACCAAATTTGTTTATCTAAAGTATAGTCTTGAAAGTACCAATGAGGACCTTCTTGCATTACTGCTATTCTTTTGCAGCAGGTTTTCAATGTATTAATATCGAAGTTAGGATTTTTCTTAGGAATTATTACAATACCTAAATCATACTGTTTACTTGGTATAGATTTGTAATTATAATGGTCAGCATTCAAAGCGCACATCCAAGCAAACTCAGTTCTCATATTAGGATGGTTACGAGGTACTTTACCTACGAACTCCATTTCAGTAAAAAATGCTATAGACATTCGTTTAAAGTTTTAAATTCTACATTCATTTGAGATATGTGTTTAAGAGATAATTTCATTTGATTATAGTTTGTTTCATTCCAAACGTTATCATTCCAATCTCCTGCTATATGTGATTGAAACATTATCATATCTTTATTATGAGTTTTGATATCTACTTCGTTAATACCGTCATGACCGTAAAAAGTTTTACATGCCCAAGGTAGATTATGATTATGTTCATAATGGATTGCAGCATAATTAAAAGTCTTACCTAGCTCCGATATAGCTGCTGGATGTCCTAACCAACCTGGATTCCTCCAGCCAATAGGAATATGATTTACTTTGCCCCATTCAGACATCATAAGATCTATCCTGTCTTTTACTTTTTCAAAAGTATCTAATTCAAAAAATTCACACTCACCTATATCTTTTCTTTCACATTTATGAAAATGACCGTGGGCAGCTAATTCAAAATAATCTTTAGTTTTTAACCATTCGATCCATTCTTTATTTTCTGATATTTTAGCTTTATTGTGGTAGTTAGAAGGAATAAAGAGAGTAAATTTAGCTCCAAATTCATTATTTAACTCTTGTAAATATTCCATACACTCATCTCCTTCTACTCCCCAACCCTCTTCCGGATGTATGTCGTCTATACTTATAGTAATTTTCATTATAAATGCTTTTTAATACTGTTGTAAACTTCAGTATAGTCCCTAAACCCTCTTTCTATTATAGCTTTCTTTGTATCTACTATAGGAACTACCTTAGCATTAGATAGTTTATTAAAATAAGACTCTCCTTCAAAATAACCAGGTCTTACATCTTTAGATGTATTAACATAAATTATTACGGGCTTATTAAAATAACTACAAAGTATACTTGATCCTCCACCCATAGAGATGAATCCTTTAGCTTTAGCAAATATGTTAAGCTGCGATTCATTATACGATGCGTCTATCTCTTTAATAATATCGTCAAATAAATATACATTACTATAAAACTCTGTAAGCTGAAAGTCTGTTACTGCACCTTGGTTTTCTACCTCAGATATTATATCTCTATTTTGCAGCTCATTAGGGTCTGTAGCAAATTCAGTATTGCGGGGTCGTTTATAAATAACATTATATCCTTTTTCTGTAAGTAAATTAAAGATGTTGTAAAGAGACTCTATATCAAAATACCCTATAGGAGCTTCTCCATGTTCTAAATTAAACCTATTAGAAACTACTACGTAATTATCTAAATGAGGAGTATTTTCTTTATAGTATTGTTGAGAATAAGGAGGTGCTATCCATTTACTATAATCCAACCATCCGTTAGCTTCATTTTGTTCTTGAACAGTTAACTCACTATAATCTTTTCCGAAATTAGCTTTAGCATTGTGATGAATCCAAGTATTAGGTAAGTCTTGTACTCCGTTATTAGAATTGTCAATGTGTCGGGTGGTGTGTTTTTCAATTACTTCATCACAGAACCAATAAAATGGTTTCATTCCTGTACTTGTGGTAACCTTTACATACTCCCCTTGTTTTTTAAGCCAGTACGCGTACGGTGCAGAGCAAGCTAATTCATACCCAAACTCAGGATTAAGATTAAGTTCCATAATAAAATCTTTTTTGGTTAAGAAGTTGAGTACCTATATCATCGCATTTAACATCTAGGTTAAGGCATTTGTTAGCTGGTTTTTTAGTTTCAAATTTATTTATTATAATATTTCTATTATAAATTTTATTGAAAATAGAACACATATCAAATTTAGAAATACAATTAGTACCTAGTACAGTAGTAGTACTATACTTATCCCAATTTTCTATTAAGTCTTTGCTAAATTTAGCCCAGTAGAAGGTAGTAATACCATTCCATAAATGATTAGTATAACCATTAACCTCAGTATAATCTTTGTTAGATAAAAACCAATAAAGCATTGACGAAGCTTCGTTGAGCTCTGGACCTATAATGGAAGATCTTATCATTTTAGTATTGTTACCGTTAGCTTTAATCCAATCTGCTGCTTTCTTTTTCGAGCTTCCGTATTCATCGGTATCCATTTCACAGTCAGTACCGGGGTGTATTATTTTACCTTTAAAATTTTTATCTAACCAAATAGGTAATTCCCAATTTATAGAAAAAGATGCTGTTCTTTGAGGAATAGCACCTATACAGTTTATAAGTATGTCTGCATTTGATTTTTTAATCTCATTTTTAAATTCAAGAGATGGCCATCTTTGATTTATTGTCTGAATCTCATAGAACTGTTGTAGGAACTTTCTTACCATATGTCCTAACATGCCATTTTCTCCTAAGAGTAGTATTTTATGCTTTGAAATAGTCATATTTTTCTAACAGTGTTTCAAGTTCATTACTACTAACTACAGATTTATCACTTGTAAATTCAAAATCCATTGGATTATTTGCTATATTCTTATAATGCATATAATATGCGTCATGATCTTTCTTATAATAAGTTCTTGGAGATTCTTCTATAGAAATCATCATCTCATGTAACTTCTCAGAGACTCTAGGTACCCCCATTTTGTATTTTAAACCAAATTTATTAGAGAATAGCTCAAATAGATCCTTTACTAAAAAGGATTTAAGATTAGGTATTACGTTATACCCGTCTACAGCTAAACCGTATTCTATAAGATTCATAGCTTCCTCTATATCAATCATAAACCTAGTCATCTTATCAGAAAATAAAGTTAATTCATAATCTCTATTGATTGCATCCCACATTAAGGGTATTATAGAACCCGTAGAGTTGAGAACGTTACCGTAAATTGCTGATGATAATCTGACATTTGATTTGCTTGAATTTACTATAAATGATTCCCCTGCTACAAATTTCATAGCTCCATATATTGTAGTCGCTGCTCTAGATTTGTCGCTTGAGATAAAACAAGCAGCTTCCATACCTACTTCCTCTGCAACTCTTCTTGAATTAATAGCTCCGTCTACTATAATTTTTGCAGATTCTTCTACATTTTGATCAACTGCTCCGATTTGTTTGAGTGATGCTGCGAAGATACCAATATCGTGCTTTTTGGCTGATCGTTTCATTAAATCAAAATTTCTTATATCTCCAACGATACAGTTAACTTTAGGGAATCTTTTCTTTAAGTAGTAATGTTTAGCTTCGTCTCTTGAATAAACAGTAACATCGTTATCTTTAATATACCTGTCTACTAGATTACTTCCTAGATAACCAGCTCCTCCTGTAATAAATATTTTTTTATTAGTCATTAAATTAAATATACGATTATTTTTCTTGATTAGCAACTTCGAAAACATCTCTCCAAGTATGAGGTTTATAGTTTGGATTAAATATATTATAACAATTCTCTTCGCATTTTTTATTAGCAGGTAAATACCACTTATGAGCTTCTCTTTGTGCTCCAGGATTAGTCTTATCTAAATTTTCTTCTCCTTTAATATTAGTTCTCTTATTAGGATGTTTTCTATTATGAACTACAAGTATATTTTTAAAATGATATTGGGGAATTGCTCCTAAGACCTTATTAGTCATCATCATAAAAGCAGTATCTTCATGAATGAAGAAGACTGATTTAGGTATGTTAACTCCTGCTTTAATAACTTCAGAACTTATAATTAAACCACAACCGTTAAATTTATGAGGAGATATTATATCTACTTCTAAATTTTCTACTTTATTATTAAACTTATTCATCTCTTCTTTAGTCATGGTGTACCGGAGACTCCACCAATTTTCAGTATCCATTTCTATAAATGGTTTATTTGTAAATTCTGGGTGTTCTAATGCTTTCCAAGAATCGTCCCACATTTTACAGATTGAAAAAGTAGCAAGGTATTTAGGAGTATTAACATTTTGATGGAGATGATTTAGTACCGTAAAAGCTTGTTTTGGAACTAACATATCACTTTCACCCCATATTAACACATCAGCTTTAGTACAGTATTCATCGTTGAATTCTCTACGATAATCGGCTATAGTATATAGATCATTTGCTACCCTTACTTTTCCTACTTTGTTGCAGGAGTAGGTAATATCAACTATTTGCTTCTCCATCTCTTTCCTACTAGCAGGTTTCTCTAATGTAGTATCCCCAACTACTACTATATCAACTAAGACTTCACCGTTATATTGGTCGATAGCTTCTCTTAATGAATCAATATAAAAATCTATAATTTCAGATTCATACCACTGGACTAAGCATCCTATTGCAAATTTTGTTTTCATAATTTAATTGCTATTTTATTTGCAGCTTCAACACAATTTACTACTTTACCGCTAAATAGAATTGCTTCGTTATCTTTAAATCGTACTATGGTTGGTCTTTCATCTGTATGGTCTTTATTAGGAAGGACTGTTCTGATTGTATACATTGAACCAATATGCTCAGCTTTTTCTATATCAGGAAAGAATTTTTTAGCTGATTGTATAAAGCTTTTTATATTAGTAAATTTTGGATTTTTAATAATTCCTTTATTTAAATATTCTTTGTATGCAGGTGGTATTTTGCTATCCTTTCCAATAGTTCTATTATGTATAGCATGAACTACATTACCAGCAACATGGTAAGGGGTATTACTATAAGGATCAAAACACATAAAAGGACCATCCATAATTACTATACTTTTATTTTTATAACAGCTAGGTAATTGTAATAAAGGTTTTTCGCATAATTCATATTGATAATCTTTTTTATTCTCATCAAAGTCGTTAAGAGAATTATAAGTAGAAAATACTTTAAATTTATAGTTTTTTAAAAAATTCTTATCTGTTACTTTACTATTGAGTAGAATATTAATACTACATGCTTTAATCCTATCCCAACATATTTCTCTTAAAGTCTCTGGGCAGTATAGGTTTTCTTTTACTTTAACAGTTAAATCACATTCAGGTATAGTATCTACTATCTCCCAGTTTAGCTTACATTCATCTAGTACATGTAAATATTCTCTAGCAGTAGTTAAACTATCTTCTTTTGCTATAGAATAAAAATGATCTACTTTATCTATTATAGATTTATTATAGTATTTTATAAAATCTTTTTCATTATCTTTACAGGAATATATAGTATCTTTACTTCTTGGGTAATGGTACCCTCTATGAACTCTGTACTGATTAATCCCAGATGTAGCTAGTAAAATATCTTCTTCTTTTTCAAACAGATCTACTTCATACCCTTTAGTAGCTATTTTAATTGCTGAGGTTATCCCGTATATACCTGCTCCTACGACTGCTACTTTACCATACAGTTTACTTTTAATAGATTTACTAAGCTTTGTAGCAAATATAGTTCTTTTTTTATTACTTTCAAAATCTGCTTTTCCAGAAAATACTTTTTTTAACATAGTTAATAAAGCATCTTCTTTAGCAGTAGAAATAATATTATGACTTTTTTCTTTATACCAATTAAAATTATATTCAAATTTAAAAGTCTTACCAGCTTCAATAAAATTTAAAGTAAATTTTTTATGTAATTTATCATTTTTATCTATCAATAAATTATAACTACTTTGATTTACCTCATCCGCTATTAAGTAGAAATGATGATATGCTATTCTGTCTACTATATTTGAATAAGCACTTCCCCATTTTTTATAAATGAATTTACGAGTAGGTTTAATATTTTCATACATCAAAACATCATCAACATAGAACTTACAACTGTTTTTTAATGCTAGCAAATACAACTCTTCTGTTTCTTTATAATGAAAACTAGCTGGTTTTTCACAAAATACGTTTATTCCTTTTTCTAAAAAATATTTAGATTGTTCGTAATGGAACTCGTTTGGAGTTGCGATTACTACCCAATCTATATCTAAATTATTTTTCCACCATTTATCTTGAGAACAGCTAATCCAATTAACTTTTACATAACTGATAGAGTTTAACTTACTTAGTATCTTCTTACCAAAAGATCCATTACCTATTTGACCTACTTTAACTTCCATACAAGTAGTTATAGGTTTTCTCCATCCAGTAAGGTACTGATACATCTTTGTCAGGGAGGCCGTTGAAATGCATTACAAACCCTGCTTTTGTATGTAACATTTCTTCGTTAACACACTCCTTAGCAGCCATGCAACTCATATTAAAACTATAAGGAAAGACTTTTAAATCTATTTTTTCACTCCTAAGTAAATAGTTTAAAGGAGTCTGGTCTGTTCCTACTCCGTATGTTTTTTGACACCAGTTTAACATATCTGAGTTTTTACTGTAAAACTCTCTCATAAATTCAAAAAATTCTCTATGTCTACCGTTGACTATTTGAAAACCACTATTAAAATACTCATACCAGTTAAAGAGTTTATCTTCAGTAAATAAATGTTTTTTGTAATTTTCCATAGATCTAATAATCCAATCAAAATTACCGTCATCGTGTACTAATGTATATTTATGTTCAGTATCTTTGAAAAAGTCAGGTGTATCCGGATGTACTATTGTGTCTGCATCTACAATACATATTTGATCAAAGTCAATTTTATTATGATCTAAGATATCGAATAAGTAATAACGTTGCCATATCGGAGACATATAATCCATATCTGTGACTGGATCTTCCATAGTTATTAACTGATGATCGTACTTGTTGCAAAAGTACTTCCAACTATCTATAGAAATTTGATATTCTTTTTTAGCTTTTCCGTCTTTTTTTATATCGATTATAAAAACTATATTTTTACTCATATTGTCCTTTATATTGTTCCCAAACCTGTTTCATTATTTTAGTTCTATCTTCTATAGGAAATCCAGTAAAATGCCAAATGTACGCATACTTAATAAAGAATGGAGTTAGGTCTTCATTTAACTGCCAATTGTGTTTAAACATATCTTTTTTATGTATAGAAAATAAATTCCAAGTCGGTGGTATAATTTTTAAATTAACATTATTTTTTTTAAGAATAAAGTTTAATACAGTTTGAACTTTACCTACCCCTTTTATCTTATCTAGTTCTAAACTATTAGAAGAATAAAATTCTTTAAGTTCGTCAAATACAAATTTATGTTTATTACTAAAGAAACAAACACCACTATTAAAGTATTTCTGTAAATCTAACTGTACTCCTGGGAAAAATTTACCGTACGCTTGTATAGAGTTAATAATCCATCTTATAGATCCTCTATCTATAGCAGCGCAAAAGTCATCTTCACCGTAAAGCTCAAAAGGATTAGGAGCATTCCATTTAATCATCGTATCTGAATCTACGTAAATAATTTTTTCATACTTATCTCCTACTAAGTCAAAAATTAAGTCTTTATTCCATACCGGATACTTATATCGACTATCATGACTATCGATAGCCATAAAATCTATATTATTTTTTTTACACCATGCTGTCCAGCTGGCTATACAATATTGACTATAATCTGTGTTTCTAAACTCAGATGTGTTATGGTCTATTGCTGTTGTATATATTAAGTTTTTACTCATAAATTAATGTTAATATGTTAATATACGAAATATCTTATAAATAAACAAATTAATTACAGTACTAACATTTTATAAAATTATGGTTTTCCAGACCTAAATTTAGAAAAGGATTTAATGAATGAACATTGCAATTATATTTCTCCATAATATGTGATCTTAATTTTTGAGTTTGGAGTTCAATTCTAGATGTATGATCATCAATACCGGGCCAATTTGCTGAGGATATCCAGTCATTTTCCATATACCCTTCATAATACAAATCACCATCTAACCTACCGCAATCGTGACCGCAGAGTATTATATTTTTAGCACCCATATAAGCTGCGATGTGTATAGTACTCGCCGCAGTTGACTTACTTGAAATTATTTCATCTTCTTTTAATTTCTCTAAATTATCAACACCTTCTGTTGTATTAGTATTATGTTTAAATACATAAGAATTTTCATAGTCAGGAGTATTTTTTTCTTTTGAACTACTCCCCTTATAGTACTCAGAGAATATTAAAGGAATGCTTTTTTCTTTGAGTTCTTGAATACTTCTCGTGTATCTTGGTCTTTCCATACAGTCTTTCATAACTATGTAAGTACAGGGATAGTGTTTATATACTTGATTAGTACCTAAAACTATTTTGTTTTCAAAAAATGACTTACTAACATAGTTCATAGAAGAACCAGCTAATACTATCCATATATCTTTACCTAAGTGTTTATTTTTTAATTCAGTAATATTTTTATACATCCTGGGATTTACTTTAGGTGTCCAATTTTTTAGTTTAGAAATATTTTTAGACATTTTTATTTATTGTTTCTTCTGCATAGTTGTACAATTTGTGTAAACCTTTATTAATATTTACTTTTGGTCTCCAGCCTAATTTTTTTAGTTTAGTATTATCACCTGTATTACCAAATTGATCACCATCTTCACTGCCGATATTCTCTACTTGAAAATTATCTCTACCACTATATTCTATAAATTTATTTATTATATCTTTGATATAAGTTTTTGTATTAGTACAAATGTTGTAAGTCTCTTTTGATGTCCTGGTATCCATGCCTAATACTAAAGCATTAATGTTATCGTCTATATAGGTTATATCTCTATACCTGTCAAGCGGGCCTGTAACATCTATTTTACTTCCCCGAACAACTTGTTGAACAAAAACTGCTGCTATTCCTTGTCTACCGTTAGTTAAGTTCTGTCCCGGTCCGTAAGTAGGAAAAATTCTAAATATTGTATAATCTATACCAAATTGTGAAAATTGCTTTACACAGGTCTCGCCATACAGTTTAGATAAAGCATAGTTAGATAGTGGATTTAAATTATCAGTTTCTTTTAACCAATCGCCTTCACCGTACACTGCCATTGTAGAAGCATATATTATTTTCTTTACCTTACGTTCTTTAGCAAATCTACAAACATTTAAGGTTCCTTTAGCATTCCAATCTAGATCTAACTCAGGTTCTATAAGAGATCTATAGCCATACGACTGTGCCGCTAGGTGGTAGATTATGTCAACCTCTTCAGTAACTTTTAATAAATCTTCGTAACGAGATATATCACAAACATAATCAGGACTTTGAGGATTTATATCACATACTATAACTTTATGCCCTAATTTTTTTAGTTTATCAACTAAATTTCTTCCTATGAATCCGCACCCACCTGTGACTAAAATACTCTTATACATTAGTTTTTTTAATATTAAGTACATACTTCTTATATAAAAATTCTGCAAAGTCAAAGTCAATTGGTGTATCTATATCAATTGCTTCTATTTCTGATACTTCATAAAAGTATGGTTTATTACAGATAAAGTTTTTTGCTTTTAACATTGCTTCTCTCTTTACTATCGTAATCCCAAAAGTAGGAGAAAAGTAATTAGGTAAGTCTTGAGAATTAGGTGCATAGTCTAAGGTATAGTTAATAGGCTTATCCTTAAACCATAGGTACTCTTTCACAGTCTTCACAGACATTAGACTATTACAATTATTATTATAAAAAAGATCTATAGCTTCCAAATACGTTTCTAAATTAATTAATGGAGCTGTAACTTGTGCTACTAAAATATCTTCACTATTTGTAGATTTAGCTAAATATTCGTGATATTCACTGTTTGTACATTCTGAACTAGCATAGTAAGGTTCTCTTTTAAAGTAGGATACGCCTGCTTTTTTAGCTATGTCTATTGCTATTTCACTGTCAGTATTTACTATTATATCTTTTATAGGTAATTTTTTTATTATATCTATTTTATGTTCTAATAGAGACTTACCAGCAAAGGGTTTAAAGTTTTTATTTTTGACTCTTTGAGAGCCTTGTCTTACAGGAATAACTGCTGTTAAATTTTTCATTACCTTCTTAATTCTAAATTAGATATTCTTTTTTTATCGTTGTTACTAAGAAACGATAGTATATTGTATTTATGTTTAAGCCATTCAACTTCAAATTTAAGCATACTATTTAAATTGTCTTTGAAATTATTTAAAAACTCATTAGATAACTTAACCTTAACGTTTCTAGTTTCAATATAATCTAAAAGATTTTGCTTATAAAGTTTAGAAACAAATGAAAAGCTGTTTATGTTTACTCCTCCACCCATTAGCGTTTTTTTATTTTTAGATTTAACTAACGAAAATATATGATGTGCTTTTTTAAATATGTCAGCTGAGTCTACTTCTTTTTTTGTAAGATTGTATGAATTTACAAAATCAGATCTACCTAGTACAACACCAGATAAGTACTTAAAATCAGGGCTATTTATTATATTTTCTATGTTATTGAAAGCTTGTTTACTCTCTATGTTAATGTATAAGTTTGAATAATCAAAGTTATTTTTCTGTATAGAAGAAATAAATTTATGTAAAGCAAATTCTGATTCTATCATTGGAGCGACTACTCCGTTGCAGTTTATATTTCTACCTATTCTCATATCCGAAATAGCTTCAGCTCCTCCTATTTTTAACGTTACATCCTTATTATTAATGTGGCTAAGCCCAGAAATATAAGTAGCTTGATCTAAGGTTAATCCTTCATCTTCTAACGATATTTTTATACCGCAGTCTAAATTTTCTATATAACTAAACATTAAGTTATTTGTTTAAGAGTAGATTGCCAATCTGTAAATCTAATAGCTTTATCATCTATGTAGTAGCTAGCATTAACTTTATCGTAAGTGATATCTGAAATGAGGTGATCTAATTTTTTAGTTTTTAACCATTCCCATATTAACTCTTTACCTGTCTTTCCGTTTATCAAAGGTCTTTTTGGATTAGCTTTAGAAGTCATTAGAATTACTTTATACCTGTTGCTTAATACTTCCAGTGCTGCTGCTGCTCCTTCAAGCAGGTCACCGTATACTGTACCATCATGAAAACCTAATTCACTCGTATGTATTACTCCATCAAAATCTACAGCAATAATTTTCTCTTCAGCAAATTGTACCTCTTTTAAAAAGTTTTTTATTTCTTTATTCATAATTAAAGTAAACGGTAGTTTTTTAAATATTCCTATATCTTCTCTTATCGCTCCATTGAACTTTTTTAGACTTACCTAATATTGTGTACTTGCTGATTTTACTGTTAAGTAGGTTACGAGTCTCATTAGTATGAGACATATCGCTGTTAGTTTGTTGATCTTTCATTTTATAGAGTATCGTAGTATTTATTTTGTTTTTCTTGCTTCTGAATAGTTTTTGGATGGTATAAAGCTAAATCAGTTAATGCTGGTAAGAGAGCGTAGGTTTTAAATCCTTCTAATTTTTCGTGCACTTTATTTACCCATTTAATCTCAGGTTTATTTTTCCAAATACGCCATTGATAATCCGGCCAATTAACCCTGTCTTCCTTATCTACATTCCACCTCCATTTACTAATATGCTCTTGGGTAAGACCTGATACGGTGTTCACCCTAGGTACTAAATATACTTCGTTATCAGGGTTACTTGTTAATATTTCAGGTAAACTTTCTATTAAAATATCATTAGGTACTTCGTCAGCATCAATTTGAAATATATAATCACCGCTACATAGAGTAGATAAATGATTTTTCCAATCAGCAAAATGGTGTTTAAAAGTAGCTGAATGATATTGTATATTATCTTCATCTTTTAATTCGCCAAGTAATGACCATACTTCAGGAGTACCATTCTTTTTATCAAATAGTACTACTATCTCATCTTCTTTTCTTCTCTGTTTTAATAAGAAGTTTAATAAATTAGTAATCTCTACTACCTCATTACAGACTGTTATGGCATAGCTTATTTTCATACTACAAACATTCCTATATATTCAGCTGCATCCATAAAATCATTTTGACCAAAGTGTTTTACGTTTTTCATATCCATTTTATGTGTCTGGTCTTTTTGTACTTTTTTATCTCCCTCTGTTAGTTCAATTGCTTTTACACCTGCCCATTTCCAGTCGTCTTTACTAGATCCATCTATAAATACCATCCCTTTATTAGGGAGTGTAATAGTAGCAGGTAGCCAAACTTTACCGTTTTTATCTTCAAACATAAGGTCTTTATATAATTCAGGGGAAGTTTCTAATGCATTCCTTACTGTTACGCTTCCTTCAGTCATTAATGTAGAAGAAGTAAACCCACTACCAAAACATAACCAAGTTGTAATTTGACTACCTTCATGGTTAAAGACTTGCTCGTAGCAAGCATTACTACCGAAAGGACCTTCTATTAATTGATCTTTATTCATAGTTATAGTTTTTTTAATTTAGGAAGCTGGATTTTTGGTGCTTCAGTTTTATTATCAATTTTATTTAACTTAGGTAGATTAAGCTTAGGTAATTGTAATTTAACTTCCTGAGCGAATTCTGGAATATTTTTATCTAAGATTACCTTTAACTTTTCAGCCATTTTTTCGTAAGAAAAATTAGTTCTACTATTATGACCTTGCCTTTTAGCTTTAGTCAACCACTGCTTATAATTTTTAAATACATCTTTATAGGCTTTAGCTGTATCAACTGAGTCAGGGGTAAACCACTGTGCTTCTTTAAGTATTATGTCTTTCACTACTGCTGATTCATGAACGTTTTTTAGCGAGCCATTAACGAATCTTACAAATTGTTTATCTAGAAAGTCAGTATGACCTGACCAGTATGACGCTATGATTGGTTTATTAGATAAACTGAATTCTAAAAATGGTCTTCCAAATCCTTCACCTTTAGTATGTGATACAAAAGCTTTAATTTTAGAGTGATTATAAATTAAATTTATACCAGCATCAGATACTTCACCATGAATTAAATATATATTAGGTAGTCTACCTTTTACAGACTTCCTAATACTATCTATCTTATCTAATATTCTTTCTTTATCCATTATAGCTGTTGTAACACTATGACATTTCATAACTAAAGCAGGAGCATTTTTTTTGTTTTTAAAAGTTTCTAAAAAAGTCTTTATTGTAAAGCCTATATTTTTTCTATCTTCTCCAAATTCTCCTTGCATCCAATGACCTGTTGTTAAGAAGCAAAAAGATTCAGGTATATTATCTAAATTATTTTTTAAACTTGTTAATTCAGGATCAATATCAAAAGGAGGCATATTAGGAAAATATTTAGTAAGGTCTGCTCCTTCAAATAATACTTCTACATTAGTAGATAGACTTAACTCCTTTACCTGACCGGTTTTTTCATCTTTCATATCAAAACTACTTTTACCAAAAACCTCCACTGTGTGTTTAGAAGAGGCCAGTACTAGGTCCATTCTGTTTAATCCTTCTATCCATTCAGGGTGACAAATAGTTGTTTCTATACCAGCGGTTACTCCTATATTAAATTTACCTACTTTTTGAAACTCATTAGGAATACTTACCTGTATCCATATATCTGGTTGAGTTGTTAATCTCTTAATTATACGTGGCGATAGCGATGTATCATTATGATCTTTTAAGTAACCCCATCTGGTATTTCCCCACTTCTGAGGAAGAATTTTAACATCATACTTGTCGGTATCTATTATAGCTTGTACTAAATCTCTTGATCTGGCTCCGTATCCGCTGTAGGTATCTATTGGGCAACTAATTGCTAAGGTTGGTCTACTCATCTTAATAATCTGTTAGTTTATGTTTAATATACTTTTTTGGTCTTTCTCCTATTTTATAAAAATCAAAAGTCTTACGGGGTTTAAAATTATCTAAAGTTTTATCTAAAACTTCTATGACTTTATTACTCATTTTTTCTGCTGTCATGTTAGCTTCGCTTCCAGTAACCCAGTCGTACCCTTCTTTTCCATTCTTAACTCTCTCTTCTTTAGACATACTATATACTCTTTCTATTGCTTTTGCAGCATCTTCTGGATCACATCTATCATCAAAAATATAAGGAGTTGTAGGAGATCCTGCTAAAGAAATATTAGAAGGAAATACTGGGGTAGCCCAGTTACCACATTTTTTATATGTACCTCTATGATTCGAAGGAAAATCAGAAGAAAAATCTATCCACTTTCCTTCCTCATTTTCAAATCTCATTTGGTCTTGCATACCTCCAGTTACATTAGCTATAATAGGGGTACCGGTTATAAGAGATTCAGTTAATGATAACCCCCATCCTTCGTTAGACGATAGTAGTATTGTAGCATCTGCTAAATTATAAAAAGCATTGAGCTGTGCTGCAGATACGCTATCCGAAGAAAACAGTACATTAACATATTCAGGATCACATAAAGCTTCCCTTACTGCTTTTAAATCAGTACCGTGGGTGTCTGATGGATGAGTATGTAGAATAAAAGCACAACGTTTAGCTTTTTCTTTTCCTATTGAATCACAAAATATCCTATAAGCAAGTATTGTGTCTGATGTACTTTTTCTTCTTATATTTCTAGAATTATAAAATAATATAAAATCGTAATCTTTATCTTTTAATATTGACTTTTTAAAAGTTAAGAAATTAGTATAGTCTTCCGAGTTTTCTTTTATAGGGTAATAGTGATTATGATTAATACCATGAGGTACATACTCTATAATTTTTTCTGCAGCTTTTTCGTCTAAAACTAATTCGTTTATGTTTTTAGTTTGTTTAGAAATAGCCATTAACGTATCCACAGATTCGTAGTAGGGTTTATTATAAAGAGGTGCCGGATAATCGTCCCATATATTTAACCAGGATATGGGTATCTCTTTTCTTATTTCTCTTTCAATTTCAAATAACCAAGTCCAGTACCTAGGATCAGTAAATATTAGGATAACATCAGGTTTTTCTAAATTAATTAGATCTCTAATCACTTTAGCATTTCCATATCCGCTACTAGGAATTAGTCTTACATATGAATCCTCTAAACCTACTTCTTTATTTACCTGTTCAGATAAATCAAATGCTTTACCCTCTTCTGGATGCTTCATGGCTGCAGCTAGCTGTACCCAATTAAAGTGGTGTGCTGTACCAAGAACTATTTCTTTTCCAATGTTACCAACACCTGAATGCATTCTTATATCATCTGAAAGAAGAAGTATTTTTTTGCGTTGATCTTTTTCTAAATAACGAAACTTATTTTTCATCTAATTATTACTATTTTTGTGATTGTTTTTGAAGTTTATTTTTAAAGTCCTTATCATTAAGATATAAATAAATTGCATGAGAGGCAAGTTTTTGAAAAGAAAAATTATCTCTTAAGCATTCAAATTTAAATTCATCGTAAAGTTTAGGGTCTAACCTAACGGATGTTAGTTTTTTATCTTTATTTCTCATAACTATTACTTTTTATATACATATATAAATATATACCTTTTTTAAAAACTAACTATAATCTTTACACTCAATACATTTTCCTAAAGGACTGCTACAAGAATATTCTTTATCTATATAATTATTATCTTTATCTAAAACATCATTGATAAATTTATTCATAGATTCTATAACTTGTTTAGTTTTTCTTGGACCAGAAGAAGGAGAGAATTCTTGTACTCTGCGTTGCTGAGTAGCAAATTCTGCTTCTGCCGGTACTCTTCTTTTAACAATAAAAAATTGAACGTCAATTTTACTAGGATCTATGTTAAATTGTTTAGCAAAAAATTCTCTATAAAGTATTACCTGGGCGGTTAGGTTAGGATTTTTTTTGTAAGTATTATTCCAACCTCTAGTAGAAGTTTTAATATCCATAACAGTCCACCTATCAACAGTAGGGTGGTAAAATATTAAATCAACTAGTCCTTTGAACATTACTCCAGGACGTATCTGCTGGTATAAGAGTGTTTCTATACCTGCTAATTTAGATGTCTTAGTACTAAAGTAACCTCCTCTTTTTTTCTTAATAAAGTCTAAAATATGTTTGCCATCTAACCAGAACTCCTGCAGTTGATCTGCTGAAGAAAAATGTGTATGACCGTTTATAGCTTTACCGGACTTGTATGCCTTAATCATATTATCATATAGAATCTGATTAAGGTTTAATTCATTAGCAGTTTTTACCTTATCGTGATATAGAACTTCTAAGTACTGTTGCAAAGTCTCATGCATGGCAGTACCAAAACATGTGTATATATTCTGAGTAAAAGGTACCTGGTTACGCAAATACATCAGTTCCCATTTCTTAGGGCACTTATTATAAGTACTTAAAGAGCTATATGAAATATGTTTATTTTTTGAAGGAGTCTGTTTAATTCTACTCTCCCAAACTTCCTTTACTAAAGGGTTAGCTTTAACCTTAACCCTATCGGGGTATATTTTTTTTTGAGGCATTTAGTCGTTTTTCCACATACCTCTAGAAACTAACTGCGCTATAATACCGTAGTTTGTAACGTCTTGAAAGGTATCTATTAATGTTTCATTTTGAGCTTTGCGGCCTGATATGATCATATTTTTCCATCTGTTAATCTTATCTGAGAGTCTATACCATAGACCGGTCATTGCAAACTCTATCTCTTCTTCATTGTCTAAATTAGTACCTGCACTAACATTATGCATTCCGTAATCTAAATGCTTCTTAGCAAATAGTTCAAACTGTTCGGCTTGAATTTCTTTATACCCGTAGTAAATTGTAGGGTATTCTAATTCTAAAATCTCTCTAGCAGAGGGGGGATTCTTGGAATTCATAATCTCTCTATCACTCATATAACTATTATTTAATTGAATTTATAACTCTTTTCATAAACTTATTTAATGCTTCTTTTAAAGGTGTTCCGTAATGACGGTGGTCATCAATAACTACTTTTGCTCCTTCAATATTAGAGATAAGTTCTCCAATAACATCTAACTCTTCATCTTTAATACCTCTAGCTTCAGAAATAAATTCCAAGATTTTAACCGTTATAGTTAAATCTAATTCAGAAATAGAGTCATTAGATGCTATTGTTCTAATAACTGGTAATTTCATCTATCCGTTAAGTGCTTGTTTTTTACTAGAAAAGTATTTTTCTATTGCTTCTAACCTTTCATCGGCTGAAGCAAGTAATTTTATTGCTTCTTCACAATTATCCCAATAGTCTTTAGTAGAATGATCTCCAATACCGGAAGGATGATTAGTTAATAAATGTAGACTTGCTGTTGCTTTTGCTTTATCAGCTTCTGCTGATGCTTTTAAAAAATTATATACTTGTATATCCATTATATTAATATAAGAAAAATAATTTAAATAATCAACTATAAATAAATAATTTTATTAGGATTATCTTTAGGGTTATTAGTTACTACTTCATCTACCCACCCAGTAGAATTGTCCATAAAAACGACTTCAGTTTTATAATGAGCTTTTTTAAGGATTTTTTTAATTCTTTTCCCTGACTTTAAAGAATACCCGATGAACTCTTCACTTGTATCTAAATTGATATCTTTGGAATTTTCTCCATCATTATCGTCTTTAACTATACTGTTTAAAACTCGATCTTGATTAAATTCATTGTCATAATGTTCTCCATCGTTACCGTTTTGTCCTATAATATTCATTCTTTTCTCAGCTGTTGCTTCATCTATTTCTTTATCGTACAGGTCTTTTGAATCAGCATCATAAGTTTCGTTTTCTATAAATTCTTCCCATGTATCTTCCTCCTGTTCTTTCTCACCATATAGGTTTTTTTTTCTTTTAGGGTAAGCTATATTAAAAGCAAAGTTAGCTGCGACTACGAGAGAGATAGCTAGTGGGTCAAATACAAATATAATTACCAAAAGGAGTATATTAATAATTTTATCCATAGGGGTGCCTGTAAGACCTGATAAATACTCTAATGGTCCTAATTCTCCTGCAACATCAAAATTATTTTCTAATTCTAATATTTGGAATTGATACTTTTGTAGACTGTCTGCAGCTATTTCTCTTTTAAATTGAACAGCTTTTCTATTTTCTTCTTCAGCTTCAATACGTTTAGATGCAAGTCTAAGTCCGGAAGTAGAGATGGTTGTTCTAATGCCCCCAGCCACCGAGGTATCGCGTACTTGGATCGTTTGAGATCTGGCAGTCGATAGAGTACCAATATTATCAGAAATTCTTTTAAGTTCTTCATCATACCTATTTACGTCTACTTTATAAAAATCTTTCTTCTGTTCTAAAAAAGATGTTTGGTTGTCCTTAATAGTTAATTGTCTAAAAGTGTCTTGGTAAGCAGCACTTAAAAAACCGTATATACCCATACTAGTAATTAATACTAAAACTACTGTAGCGACACTAAGATAAATTCTAAGAAGCTTATTAATGGTATTCCAGTATTGGTAAAGTAGAGATGCCGTTACCAGCTTAGCTACTTCTAATGAACCTGCCATTACCATAACTTCGAATGAAGCTCCTGCGAACAACTTACTTAGGCCGTAGACTGAATAGAATGCTGCTGAGCCGGAAACCGATAGAGCTGAGAATGCTATTATAAATGGGAATAAACCCTTTTTTAAATTTTTCATTTTTGTATTAATAAAAGGAGAGTAGCTACTCCTCCTACAATAGTCCCGACTTTATAAAAAAAAGTACGTCTTCTTTGAGCTTTCAAAGCTTTTTCTAAATCTTTAGATAAATCGTTTTGAATATCGCTCTTAGAATTTAAATCTAATACTATATTTTTATAATTGAGAACTTGACTTTCAAGGTTAGTAACTAAAAAAGATTGAGTTTCTAATTTTAAATTAGTCTCTCCTAATAGCTCTTCTACTGTATTAAGTTGAATTTTTAATTGATCACCTACAACAATATCTTGTATTACTAACTTAGCTACTGGTTTAGTTAATACTATCTTTGTTGAATCTGTAACGGTCTGTGAAAAACTGTTGTAACTCACTAGAAGAGTAATCATT
>Ga0209336_10000310_pt1 | contig 25559 bp, 19 predicted proteins | sample LinPmetageLP32_FD_184042 | JGI IMG/M metagenome (GOLD analysis project Ga0209336, IMG submission 184042) | Marine viral communities from the Pacific Ocean - LP-32 (SPAdes) (version 2) | ecosystem: Environmental > Aquatic > Marine > Oceanic | place: Pacific Ocean | collected 2009-08-23
AACCTGTAATGTTTGATCCTGCTACTGTTGAGTTGTTAGTTATAGTGCCTACTGAAATGTTGGGGTTACCTGTAAGACCTGCAGCATTTGTAGCAGAGGCTGCGAAAGTAGCGTGTGAGGCACTTACTGCAAATGAAGCACTATGGGCGTTAGAGGCACTTGTAGCAAATGAGGAAAATGACGCAGTGCTTATTAAATTACCTGTAAAGGAGCCTGTAAATGAGCCCGTAAGGTGGGTTTCGGATACTGAGCAAGAGTTTAATAAGGTTGATGAGGTAAAAGGAGCGAAGGTATCTGTGAGTAAAGATGCCATAGATGCTACTCCACCAGTTCCCGAGTGTAAATTAATTCTTGTGGCAGCACCAAATATAAAGGTTGTACTAGAGGAACTTACAAACGTAGAACCAAGATGTTTGTAGGTATTAGCATTTATATGTCCACTAGAACTTATATTATTACTTGCAGTAATAGGTCCTCCTACAAATAAGGAAGCACCTAAAGAATCGTCGAATTTAAAACCAGCATTGCCTCCAAAACTTCCTCCATCATTATATTGAACTTCTTGATCACTTCCCGCAGCATTTGTTTGACCTGTGTTTAAAGCATGGGAGGCCGTTATTGAAAAGGATGATGATTCAGCATGAGATGCAGTACCTGTTAAAGTACCTGTTAAAGATCCAGTAAATGATCCTGTAAGGATGGTTTGTGCTACTGTTGAATCATTTATTATTTTTTTAGTTATAAAAGTATTACTAAAAGGATTAAAGTTAAAAAAATCAATCCCACTACCATCTTTAAATAAAGATGATTGGCTTACAAATACTATAGGAAGATTTTCATTACTTCCTGTTGCAATTACTTCAACAAATTCAGCATAAGAAGCAGTAGTAGAAGATGCAGCAGAAGTAGCTTGTGAGGCACTTACTGAAAATGAAGCACTGTGAGCATCTGAAGCACTAGTAGCAAATGAGGCAGTACCCGTTAAAGTACCTGTAAGTGAACCTGTAAATGAACCTGTTATTTTACTGTTTGCTACGGTACCTGTATTTATAAAATTAACAGTTTCTACATTATTAAGAGATTTAATGTTACCTGAAGCTGTAATGTGACCCTGGTTTGCATTGGCCCCTACTCCTGATGATGTAATAGAAAAAGAACCTGTGGCTCTAATTTTTTCTTTAGTGCTAATTTCGGTAGTAGAAAATTTAGCTATTACCGAGTTAGCACCCTTAATAGTAAGAGTATCTGATCCTAAGGCAATTCCAGTATTAGCATCTTCTGCGTGGCCAAAGAAGTCTCGAGCAAACACACTTCCAGCATTTACCTCACTAGCGCTTATATTACCACTAGCACTTATATTACCTAAAGCCGTTATATTTGTAAAGGGTTGATCTACATTAGAAGCTGATACATAAGAAGCAGTAGTAGCTGTTGCAGCAATAATTGCAGTAGAAGCAATAGTAGCAGAGGCTGCAAAAGTAGCTTGTGAGGCACTTACTGCAAATGAAGCACTATGAGCATCTGAAGCACTAGTGGCAAATGAGGCAGTACCCGTTAAAGTACCTGTAAGTGAGCCTGTGAAGGAACCTGTTATTTTAGTGTCAGCTACTGTTGAATTATTTTTAATGTTACGAGTAAAGAATATGTGGGAATTGGGGTTATAACCTAAATCCGCAGCAGTTGTATCTGAAAGTACAATGGGAGTATTAAGAAATGGAATTTTTCTTACTGCATCAAATTCTGAATCAGTAACTTGAATTGTTAGAGCATGAGATGCAGTACCTAATAAACTACCTGTTATTCCACTACTTACACTTATTATAGAAGCGGTAATTGGTATGGAGGTTATAGCTCCTTCAGTTGTTACTTCTTCAAGTGTAGGAGTAGATCCATCACCCCCTATTGCCGTAGATGCAGTAAAGAAAAATTGACCTGATCCAGAATCATAAACAACTACTACACCATCTCCAGGTCCTTCAGATGCACTAGCAAACAAGAGACCACTTGCCGTAATAATACCACTTGAAGTAATAGGTCCTCCTACAAATAAAGAAGCACCTAAAGAGTCATCAAATTTTAATCCAGAATCTCCTCCAAAACCACCCCCATCATTATATTGGATTTCTTGGTTATTTCCCCCAGGGGTTCCACCCCCTCCCCCTCCTACTGCAGAAGATGCTGTAAAGAAAAATTGACCTGATCCAGAATCATAAACAACTACTACACCATCTCCAGGTCCTTCAGATGCACTAGCAAACAAGAGACCACTAGAACTTACAGCAGATCCAGTAATAGAACCACTAATAAATTCACCTTCTAAAACGGCAAAATTACCTAAAGGTACAAATTTTCCTGTTACTCCAATTCCTGACATATTATTGGTCTATTTTTATTTGAAAATTACTTGTTACTAGCTGATTTGTAGATCTATAAAGTTTATACTCTTCAAAAAAACCTACAGGATTACTTGCACTAATTCCTGTAGGTGAATTTAATGCTATTGCTAAATTTGTAGAATTATCTTTTAAAGTAAAATCTGTTCCATTTACTCCATATCTTGCAGGAATACCTATGTAAATAAAAGCATCAAAATCACCCGTTACTATAAGGATATTTGGGTTAGATGTGTCAACTATTGAATTACTAAATGAAGAAGAATAATCTAAGTTTCTAACATTATCTTCAGATGATAAACTTGCATTAGAACTAGTACCCCAGTGTAAATAATTAAATACTACTGAGTCACTAGTAAGTGTTTGGAAAGTAGTTGAATGGGCATCTAGATTAGAACCCGAACTAGCTACTATAGCATAGTTTTCTGTAAATCCTAAAGTGTTGGTATGAGATATTCCACTTGTTACATTTGCTGTTTTATCTGCCCTATCAGTATGATCCATAGCAACTGTTATTCTATTAGGACCTGATCCACATGTAACCATTTTTACATCTGAAAGTGCATCTCTATAAGCATAACAAAAGAATTCATCATTATCTAAAGCAGTAGTGACAGTATCGGCAACTGTTGTAGATGATTGTAATTGGGCATTTGATTGTGATAAAGTAGTTATTTTAGCTGAGTTTAGAGAGGTATTAGTATCTAATCCCCCAAAAGCTAAAAAGTTACGGAATGTAACTGTTTGGTCTGAATTATCAGTATCAAGGTCAGAACTTCTAGTAGCTATTAATCTAAATCTCAATTGGTGATTTACAGCACTAGGGTAATTAATGGCTTCACCTGTAGTACCATTTGTAAAAGCACTAGCATTCATAGAATGGGTAATATCCTGTAAGGTTTGGGCACTTGAGCCTGTACGTAGCTGTACAAATGGAGGTTTTGGTGAACCATTAGGGGGTCCATTATTATACGAAGCTACAAATGAAATTGCACCTGATGATTTATATACTCCGCTTCCTATAAGTTGGCTGCTATTTCCCTGACCACTAATATCAAAGTCAGCAATAGAAAATACAAACGTAGTATCAGGTGGAGCAGGTACAAAACTAGTACCATTAAATGTTAAAAGGTCATTAACTGAGGCACCCGCCGCATCTACTATTCCTTTTATCATTGAAAATGATCCTGTACCACTAGCACTTACATCACCAGAAGACGTTATGTGACCAAGTTCTCCTTCTACAGATAAAGTTCCTGAAATAGCTGCGGAGCCTGTAAATGGGAAAGTATCACCAGTTGATCCTCCTCCTCCATAAGAGCTTGTAACGTAAAATCTTCCACTAGCGGTATCTGCTACTACTACATTTGAAAAAGCACCTGCATTATCATGGGAAGTAGAAATAAATAGTAAACCACTTGCACTTACATTACCCTTAGCAGTAAGTGTGACTTTAGCATTTAAAGCATTGTTGGGATCTCCACTGGTCGCATGTCCAAATGCAAAGACATCACTAGCACCATCTTGATCACTTACACAAAATTCCATTCTACCAACATCAGGCGACAGCTCAGTATGTCTTATAAATGCAGGATCGTTTTCATCACCACTAGAACTTTGAGGAAATTCTATTATAGCTCTGGAGTTATTATCTTTATTAATAACTAGTCGGGAGGTACTAGTTCGATCGTTTCTATGACCTACTTCAATTCTATCTATAAACGCAGTACCACTTGCACTTATACTTCCAGTTATATCTAAATTTCCAGAAATAAACATACTTCCAGTACGTTGGTGGGTATCATCTATAGTATCACCAAATTTTGTAGAACCACTTGTGTATATTATAGAAGCAGATTCATAATATGAATGTAAATAACTTATAGAAGCAGTATTAGTAATAATAATATCACTTGCACTTATAATCCCTGATGAGGAGATATTTGGAACATTAAAAGTATTAAGAGAAGGATCGTATCCAAAAATACTAGCTCCATCAGGATCTATATTTAGTATTTTCATTCCTTTTCCCGATACATAAGGAATAGAAAATTTAGAGTTAAAACTAAAGTCTCGCACTAGAACCTTCTCAGCATTTGATGAAGAAAATGCCATTGATGATGAAACTGCATATGATGCAGTACCTAATAAACTACTAGTTACACCACCACTAGCTGATATAGTACCATCTACATTAAGACTACCTAATATTCCTGCAGAGCCTGTAAATGGGAAACCTGTGTCCGCTAAAGCTGTAATTTGTATACAAACTTTTTCTCCATTTATAAAAGGAGTATCAGTGTTAGAAGTTAATACTGATAAGCTTGAAGAACCTTGTATAGATGCAGTTTGATCTGTTTGTCCTAAACTTATTTGGTTACCAAAAAATTGAGCTTGGTTATTATATTTAAACTGGACGTTTTTAGTAGAAGTAGAAAATCTAATAGAACCAGATTCGGCATTTTGTAGTAAATAATTTGTTAAATCTCCCGAGTTGTTAGATTGGGTGTTAAAAAGTAAATATAAAGCTTCACTTACACTGTTAGTAGCTCCATTTACTGTTGAGTTTAAAGAAGATGTAGTAACAAATTGAAATTTTCCACTGCCTGCAGATGGGACAAGAAATGATTTACCCTCTCTAATGGTAGATGGGTAAAGTGTATTATCAAAAACATATTCATAACAAAAATCTGTTGAGGATGTTTGATAACATACTACTCCAGTATTTAAATCATAATAAATTGAAGCTAGTTCTTGGGTAGAAAGACCTGGGGGGCAAGCCTGTGCAGTTAGTGCAACTGTACCTATAAAACTTTGAGTAAAGTTTCCGTCTATTATAAATCTTTCTGCCATAACTTAATATCCTCCAGGTGTGTTAGATGATCCGTTATAAATATCTGCAGATGGGGGGTTAATTGGGGGTGAGGATTGGTTTTGTGGATTGTTTACTTCTGTAGATGGGGGTGAGATATTAACAGGAGTTAATGCTTGATGGAAATAAGGTACATGTCTTCTTCCTACCATAGGGCCCTTATCAGGATGAATATGATAAAGTCCTACATAATCCTTCCCATTAGGTAATAAAAATTCTCCTCCAGGTGTATATAAACTATAAAGTTGAATATAGTTATTTTTTAAATAAGAACTTAATCCTATATAATTTTTATTTGATTCCTTATTAAAAACTGTGCTTTTATTTTCCAGTGCAACTTTTTCTTTATTTCCAGAAATAACCCAAGTTAAAATAAAAGGGTTGTAAAGATCAAAAGATATAGTTTTATCTTTATTTTTTAACTTTAGATATTCTTCTACTGAAATTTCAATAAAAATCGGTTCATTAATTTTTTTACAGAAATATCTATTAAATTCTCTAATTTTATAATCTTCTAATGATGGAGAAGGGGGGATGTGTCTAGGAATGCTAGGGGCTATCATTTTAGTAATATCCTTTAAACGTAGATAATCTAAAGTTCGTAATGTAAAATTATAGTAAGGTTTTTCTTCGGGTTCAGGTTCAAATTTAGCTACATTAGAAGCAGCATTTTCGGAATATTTTATAAGCTCAATTATACTATCTATACTGTTAGGAGATTTACCTGCAAAATATTTTCCAGTTGAAGTAGACCAATAAAAACCAACATAAGGCACCCCCGTAGTAAGGATAGTAAGTTCTCCATTACTATATAAATTGGTTTCTATTTGGGATTTTGGAAAATACATCAAGTGCTTGGATATGTAGAAGCATCAGGACCTGGTCCAGGATAGAATGCAAATTTCATGTCTTTAATTTCAAATGCCGTTACGTCTCTTTGACGTTTACCTTGTTCTTTTGCTATTCTGGCATATTCTGCCTTACCTTGTGTTTTGCTAAATTTAATTCCAAAGTGTAAAGGATCATATCTGTTAAAAGTTGCTCCCCAACTAGAAAGTTTAGCGGCACTTGCAACATCTACTATTCCAGTTTCTACCCATTCTTGAGGAGAGTTAGTGTTATTTCTAAGTTGTTTACCAGTACCTAAATCAAAAAGAGTAATATCAAATGCCATTCCAAATTGGTGTGGGGAAGTTCCAGGCTTTGCTGCTACTTTTGGAGCAGTTTTAGTAACTTCTTCTTGTTGAGGAATAGTTCTTATTGTAGAATTTATTGAAACTTTTAATCCTTGCATGCGGGGTTCAACTAAAAGCCCATTTAAAAAGTCTAATGCATAAGGTTTAAACTGAGTGTTTATGTACTTAACTACTTCATTAGGAGATGTTCTAGCAAATGGTTTAATACCAAAACTGTCTCTTGTAGTATAAGCATCACCCCACCATATCTCTGTAGGGAGGGATGGGTTACTAGCTATAGTAGTTACTTCTGAGGATGGATTATTATTTTTTCGTGTTGGGGGAGATAATTCTTGTCCTTTTATGATGTCCGAAAAATCTTGGAGTTCTACTGATTGTTCAGAGGGCCAAGATAGAGTATTAAGGGTAGTGGTCCATTTATTATCTCTTAAATCATGAGTTACTCCTTGGATTATAAAATTTACATTATTAGGATACGATTGGGGGAGAATATAATCGGGACCTATGTCGAATTTTTCATATAATTTAAACCCAGATAAACCTTTTATAGTTAAAGATAATTCTACGGGAATGAAAAAAGGAGAAGTTATTTGTCCTTTAGTAGCTCTGTATTGTATGTCATAAGATAAAATATCTTTTAAAGCCGTAGTAAAATCTTCAATTACGCTTTCTTCGGGTAATCTATAACCATTATAACATTGAGCAAAATGCTCTTTTACTTTTATAATTTCTTCTATATAAAATTCAAATGGGGTTTGTTCATTAGTTTTATTAAAGGGTTTAGCTCCTTTAGATACTCTATCTCTTAATCCTTTATTTAATCTTTGATATGAAGATACTTGTTCACCTGCTGTAGTTTCTGGGTTTTGGGCTGCAATTGCTACTGCATTTTGTAATGATGGGAAGATTTTACTTGTAAAACTTAAATTTTCTACAAAACTACCTACTCCTGTACTTGATCCTAATCCTTTTCCTAAATTAGCTAGTAAATCTGTACTATTTTTTAATTCCCCATTTGTTATTCCATAAACATGGAATTTTCCAACTGAATTACGTTTTGGAGTTACTCCAGGGATGCTTGTGTCGTCTTTTATGTTTAAAGTGTTAGTGTCTTCATCATAAGATACATTAAATGAGTTTATATTACCTGTGACTCTAGATACTCCGGTTAAAATATTTTGAAGTAAAGGACCTAAAGGAACTACACCATCATCTGTTTTAGTACTATTAACTTGGGAAACAATATAATCCATATTAACCATTATTCCCATCATGTCTCCTTTAAAAGGATTATCCGTTTCAAAAAAATTAAGAGGGTCACCTACCAGTTTTATTGGAAAACTATCAGCACCTATAATATCTCCTATTTTAGGAGAAGCACTAGTTAACATACAAATCTTGGGGTCAACTGAATTTTGGAAAGGATGACGAAGCATAAAAGTAGTTTCATAATCTGTTTCTATATCAATAATAGGGTCACCATTATCATTATAAAACAATCCTTGCTCTTTTATAAATCTTAAAAAACATCCTAAAGAAATATAATATTGGCTAGTGAATCCACTTTTAGTAGAGCTTGTACTCATTTCATATCTTAAAAGTTCACCATCTAGTAATAATTTAAGACCGTATACGCTTTCAACACTTAAACCCGGAAATATATTTCCCTCTTCATCTTCACTAGGGTCTCTATCATATATTGAAGAAGGAGAAAAACTAAAAGGTCCAATACGGGAAAGGCCTGCGTCATCATTATCAGATTTTAACGTTTGTTTCCAATTTTCTAAATACGCTACTAAAATAGTAGCTTTACTTGTTTCATTTCCTGATTCATCTTTGGGTACCGACTTAGAATTTACAACATGGTTTGTTTTTAAAGAATCTATAAGACCTCCTCTAGTTATTACATTTAAGGTAGCTTTGTAAGTACCATCTGCACCAAAAGTCCAATTAAAATTACTAATATATCCAATAAAACCATCATAATTATAATTTGATAAATTCCTTTCTTCTATAAGTTGTTTAGTAACAGTAGAAAAAACATTACTATCTCCACCTTCCATAAAGGTTGAAAAAGGTAAAGTAGAAAAATCTGATCTTTGTTGTAAATTACCTTGGTTATTATAATATATAGTGTGACCCCACTCTACTAGAATAGTAAATCCTAATCTTAAATAAAGAGCTTCAATTAATCTAAATTGGTCTGGGTTGTGGGCTACTAGACTAATATTTGCTTTTCTTATAGCTCCTCTATTTAAAGCTGTAATAGACATGTTTTCAACTGCAGGGGGAGGTGTGTAACCCCATTTGTTTATGTTACCCCCCCAACCATAGTTATAGTAAGTTGAACTATCAAGACTACTTCCTTCAGCAAATCCAAAAGCACCGAATCTGCCTAGAGGATCTTCATCACGGCCCGCCGGACCAAAAAGTACTGCGTTTTTGGCAAATCTATTTCCTCCTCCAACTGCAGAAAAATCATCTAATCCCGCTAATTGGGTATCTTCTACATCAACACTAGATGCTACTCTTAACCAAGAAGTATTGCTATTATTATATATAATATCATTATGATCTAAGACAGGTTTTCCTAACTTTGATTGTCTTATGTCAATTTGGTTAATAAGATCTTGATCAAGATTTTCTCCAATAATACCCATTAAGAATTTAGTTTATTAAATAGATTAATAGCTAATCCTGTGTTACGAGGAATACGTAATTGGGTTCCTAAAGGAATATTTAATGAGTTTTGGGATAAATTCCCATTTGCTGAAGAAATAATCCACCATAAATTAGGGTCACTATAAAATTGTTGGGCTAATAAATCTAACCTATCACCTTTATTTGTTAAAACATATATATCGTTTTCTGATAGAGGGATTTTAGGGTAAAAAGAAGTTGAGTAAAATTTAGCTCCATTATTATCCTTGGGATTTTGTATGGTTTTTATTCTAGAGTACCTACTCATAATTACTTAGTATTATTAATATTTTTTCTTTGAGAAAAAGTAGTTTCATAACCCCCCGCCTGATTTCCTAATGAAATGTAGTTAGAACTTGGGAATACAGATGTGCCTTCAACATAGGATGTTTTAACTGTGTCTTCAACAAAATTATGAATAGGAGTAAATGCAAAATTTCCTACTGTAATTCTATGAGGTAATTGTAATGAATTAGCATCTTCTTTTCCATCTAAATCCCTTCCTATATCCCATGTAGAATCGTCGGGAATGCTAAAATTAAGTCCATTTAATATGCCAAATTGGTTACTTAAATAATCTCCAACAGTTAACTTTATAATATTTCCTCTCATAAACCCACCATCAGAGTAATTAGGAGCAGTTAATGAGGCTAAATAATTTAATTTATCATATACAAAACCCTGTTCATATTTTGAATGTATAGCTACATCAAAACCCATAGAAATAGTGCGAGTAAATCCGTTATATTTGTAAAAAGAATTACCTCTTCCCATATATTTAAAAGATTGCCAATCTGCCCCATAATTGTCTGCGAAGTTATTAATATAGGCTCTTAAATGGATCCAGTTAGTTTTAGGGGGACTTGAGGAGCCTGCACTATTTAAATCTATAACACCTATATTAAATTTAATAATATCAGTGTACCCATCTTCTTTTTTAGCACTAACTTCTGAAGTTGAGTATAAAGGTATAGCATTAACTGAGTCGGGGGTATAAGTATCTTGTATAGTTTTATTAGTTAATGCCTCAGATCTTAAATTAGTAGTATAATATACTGATCTATCTCCTTCGGGTTTTTTCTTTCCAGGGTCTCCTTCACCGTAAGTTTTTGATCTATTAAATGTATTATAATCAGTAGGTTCTCCTATTAGTTGTTTTCTTCTTATTTCAGGAACACCGGTTAATGAGGGATCTAATAAATCACTTTGAAAATTAGCAATACCTGCTCCTCCAAATCCTGTTGAACCTACATTTCCAATTACAGTTTTATTTATAATTAAATCAGGTGTATAAACTAAAAATTTGTTAACATCCGCTGTATCTTTAGAATTTCTTTCTAAGCCCTGACTAGTATTAAATTTAGAGTCTTTCCTAATAATAGTTCTTCCACCTATAACAGAATTTGGTCCTCCTCTATATTGTAATAATATATTTGGATCTTCAGATATTCCAAATGCTTTAAGATTTTCAGAAAAAGCATTAAGTCCAGTTTCTCCATCTGTATTTGATAAACTATTTAAAAGTTGGGTTACATCTGTAGCACCTCCTATTGAGGTAGCAGTAGGAGAAATTATATTAGTTTCATATAAAAGTAATAACTTATTTTTATTTTCTACTCCTAATTGATTAGTATTATATTTATTTTTAGTTAAAAATTCATACTTATTCTCATCATTTATAATAGGACCTAAATGAATCCCTAGGGGATTAACAGCTACCTGGGCTAATGTTTTTGCTGGGGTGTAACCTCTAATAGGACCCGCACCTGTTTTAGGATTTTGAAGAGAGAGAAGATTTTGTTTTGCAATAAATAAAGCGCCATTAGGAGATTTAAAATCTGTAAGAAATCTTCCTAATCTAATTTCATCCTCTAATACATTTACTGCTGATAGGGCTCCTCCTCTAATTAAAAAATCAGTACCTAATACACTGTTTCTTTGATCTATAGACTCTAGCCTTCCAGGGATGTCTTTAGTGAAGTAAGGTTGTCCACTATTACCACCACCCCTTCTATCCCTCCCAAATTTTAGGGAGGTTAGATCGGAAGTCATTTCTATTAAGGGCATTATACTCTACCTCCTTGTCCTTCCGGTGCAGTATTTGAATATTTAGTAGGAGTTTGACCATCTAAATCTAAAGATGATCCTTCAAAGTATTTATTTCCTGAGTCGTCTGTTGGTGTAGAAGCGGGAGGGGTTTGACCTCCTAAGCCTAAAGTAGATCCAATTGATTGAAGCATGTCTAAAAGTGCCATATTTTTTATTTATTAAAGATTAATATAAGGTTTATTATAAATATTATAAATTATTGAGTCTTATATGAAGTCATTCCTAAAGCCGTACCTACTTTATTACCATCCATCATTACAACACTACCCTGTTCTACAGCGTTTACTAAGCGTTCTAATAATTTAACAGCCTCTCCATCACCACCTCCGCCAAATGGACTTGTAGCACCTATAATAATGTCATCTTTGCGGAATTTTTGGACTGGTTGGCCTGGTCTTGATATAAAGTCTGCTGCTTCATCCCCACCAAATAGATCTACTGCTGTTTTACCTACAGATGAAACATCTACATTATCTGCAATTGTTCCCGCTACCCATCTACCTAAAGCATCACCTGCAATACCACCTAAGAATGTACCTATACCAGGGACAGGAATTAATGATCCTAAAATACCTCCTACTATACCACCTCCTAAACCTCCTACAGCTTGGAGTGACTTTTTACCTACTTCCTGATAATCTATAGTTCCATCTAATGTGCCTGCTGCTGCATTTTTTACTTCCATACCCGCTATAATAGCTGAAATAGCTGTTCCTAGAATAGGAATCTTTTTTAAAAGTTTACCTACACCACCTCCTTTAAAGAAACCTTTAATAGCATTCATAGGGTTTAATGATTTAACTCCTGAAACTACTGAACCTGCAAGTTTGGATACTCCTCCCAATAAACCTTTTCCTGCACCTTTTATCATACCCATTAATCCACCACCTCCAGCTTTTGCTGCACCTCCTGCAACTGTTGAAGCTGTTCCTGTAACTGCTTTAACGGCATCATCCGCAGCTCCCCCCATTTTACTTAACCCTCCTGTTATTTTTGAAATAGTATTACTGATTGTTTTGAAGGGATTCATTAATGCTTTTACACCATCTAATAATTTTCCACCAGTTAGTATACTTCCAAACTTTGCAGCCATGATTGAAATTTGCTCAATGTTACCCATTATAAAATCAAATATGCTATGGATAGTATCTAAGATAGGAATCATTTTAGCAAATACATCACTCATTTGCTCCATTACTTGCTCTTGCTTTTCTTGGAGAGTAAGGTTTCTTTGCTGTTGTACTAATTCTTCAGCTCCTTTTGTTTTCTTTAATTCTTCTAATGCTAATTTTCTTTCATCAGCATCTTCAATTTTATTAATTTGCTCTAACCTTTGCTTAATAGCATCATTCATACTATCAGCATTAATCCCTTCCATTTTATTTAAATTAGCTAGTGCTGACTTTTTAACAAACATATCTGCCATAGATTCACGAGTCATACCCATTGCTTTAGCAATGCCCTCTTGCTCGATTCTATTCATATCCGCAAACTTTGCTTGAGTAATACCTTGTTTTTGAAGTTCTTTACCAAGTCCCACTAAATCTCCATCTAAAGCAAATTGTCTTGCTTTTTCTAAGTTAAGGTCCTGGCCCAATAATAATTCAGCTTCTAACTCATTAGCAATAGATTGTTCGAAGTCTAGTAATCCTCCAGCAATGTTATCTAATTCACCCATACTTAAACCCATTTTTTTAGCTTGGAATGCTGCTTCTGCTAAATTTTGTCCTTGGGCTTTGGTTGATAATTTAACAGCATTAGATACATTACTTACATCTTTTAAAATAGCTTTATAGTCTATTGCTGTGTCGTTCTGTGCATTTAAGACTTTAACAGTACCTATAGCTTCTTCAGTAAATTCAGTAGTGTTTTGACCCGCAGCTAAAGTAAATTCTGCTAATTTTGAAGCTTCAGCTCCACTTACCCCTAATCGTTTAGTAAGAGTATTAAATGTAGTTAAGGTTTGAGCAGAAAGCATAGAAGTTGTACCTAATGCTTGGTTAACTTCCGTTAAAGATTCAGCAAGATTACTAGCTGTAACTCCATTTATACTAGAGGCAGCTGTAACTAATTGGTTATTTAGTTTAAGTCCCTCTTTTCGGGACATTCCTAAATTACGACTTAAATTAACGGATCTTTCATCCGCACTTTTTAAACCTTTTACTAAAGCACCTATAAAGGCAGCAGATGCTGCTTTTGCTAAATCACCTGCTATTTCTTTAGAAGAAGCTGCAAGTGCTTCACCTGAATCGTTTGATTCAGCTAATTTTGAATTAAAAGTATCAGCCGCTCCCGCCATTCCCGAAAATACTTTTCCTAAAACTGGGATGTCTTGAGTTACATCGGATAATCCTTTAAATGGATTAGCCTTTTCCATTTTATCCGTAGTTTCAGAAATTTTTTCAAATTCTCCTCTTACGGCCTTTGCCGCATCTTCTTGTTCTTGGAGGGCTACTAATACTTCAACTAAAGCATCAGCTTCTTTTTCGGCCTCTTCTCCTCCTTCTGCAATTAATAAATTTAATAATTCTGAAAGATTATTAATTTTTGCTTGTCGAGCAGCCTGCTCTGCATCTAACTTAATAAGTTGCTTTTTAAACTTTTGGTTTTTATCTAATCCCTTTAGCTGGTCTTTAGTTAAGTTTTGTAGTTCTTTGGCTAAGTTTTTAGCAGTTGAACCAGACGCCAGAAATCCTTCTGCTGTGTCTCCTGTTAATTTAGCCGCTGATTTAGCTGCATCTCTAAGTTGTTTATCTACACCTAGTAAAGTCCTGCCTAGGATTTCAGCTTCCTCATTAACTTTTTTAAGGTTTGCTGCGTTTAAATTAGGATCAAATTCTGCCATGGTAATAAATATTCAAAGAAAAAAAGCGTCATTTCTTTGACGCCTTTTTCATAGTAGAAGTATATGTAGGTACTTTAGGTTTTGATTTTTGTTTAGCTTCATCACGAGCTGATCCTTTCAACCAGCTTTTTTCTGCTTGTTCTTTAGATTTATTATTTTTATCCTCGTAATGTTGTTTTATTTTTTGGAAAGTAAATTTTCTTAACCATGTAGGCATTGAATAAACATCATGCCAAGAATAACCTCCGTTGCCGTGAAATACAATTTCATGTATTTGGGTAAATAAATTCGCCCTAATTAGGGTTGCGGCATCAGAGGTCAGGCCAAAAAAAGCTCAAGCCAATTGGAAGTGATACTATTTCTTCATCACCCTCATCATTAAATACTATAACATCCATATCTACGTCTGGGTTTATGGTTTTATAGTATTTTCTAAACTCACGGATGTCTTTAGCTAAGAAATAGTTAGAAGTAAATTCTTTAATGTCCTTAGCTTCAGTAGAACCATTTATTGAGGTAATAGTTCTATAAAGTCTTACTGTTACATCATTAGAAGCTGTTTTACTTATTTTTTTAAGACTTTTTAATTCAGCATCAATTTTTCTTTCATCATGCCCTGTAAGGAATTTAAAGGTAACTTCATTTTTAGTGTGGGGTAACGTGTAAGAAAATTCATTTTCACCCCTTTTATATAAACTTTCGTCTATAGGTAAATTTTCTAAAACAGATAAATCAATTTCTTGACCTACTCCATTGTATGTAACGTCATACTTTGCTCCATACGCCAAAATACGTGCCGCTATCATAATAGCGTTTTTATCACCCGTTAGTAAATCATTATAATCAAATTTAGTTACAATCAGTGATTGAAGGAGTCGATCAATCACGGATCCATTTTTAATATAATTTTGATTAGTAAGGATGTCTTCTTCTTTAGCAGTCATGTATTTTATTTCGACTTTTCCTTCTGCTAAAGGGTGACCTTCGGGGTATAATAAGCCTTTGGAAGGCAATTCTATAACTTCTGTTGGTAGATTAAATTTATCACTCATTGTAAATAACTTTGTTTTGAATATAAATATATTAAAAAATAAGAGGAGCGCATTTCTGCGCTCCTTCTTTTTATTATTTTTGGCTTGTATTAGAAATTCAACACGCAGTAGTCCATATCTATTGTAAGGGTTAAATTGGTTGGGGTATCTACTGAATCATAATCGTAGTCTCCAAAGTTGGCTTCAGTAATTATGGCTCCTTTAATTACCCACTCACTTACTACATCACCTACAGGTCCTACTATGTCAAGAGTTAAATCTTTTTTATAGAAGTCAGAGTAACCATCTCTACCCGTTACTGATTCGTGACCTAAACGTACCCATTCCATTGCAGCTTGCGCTCCAGAAGGAGTAATTGGATCATAAAGAGTTAAAGTAATTGGGTTCCAAGTTGTTTTACCTTTAATTTTACGATATACGTTTATGTAATTAAGAGTAATTGCGTTTTGGGTAAGTGAAATTGCGCTTACACCCTTCACCATGTAGCTGGGGAAACCATCCACATACAGTATGAACCTATTTGCTTGTTTGGGTTCAAATGCTGTGAAGAAAATTTCGTTTGAATCTAATACTGCCATTGTTGTTTATTTATTAATAAATATTAGAATTTTTATTCTTTTAATTATTTTTGATTAATATCCACCTCCATTTGCTCCTCCTGTAGCTCCCCCTGCTTCAGGGAATGTTGCTCCAGTTGGTTGGACGTTAAAGTTAAGAATTATGAATTCTGCTGTTTTAGTTGGTTGTAAGTAAACTTGACCAACTAATTCATTTCTATCAATTACTGCAGGAGTATTAATAGATTCATCCATTACTACCTTAAACGCATATAAACCCTGTCTTTGTTGAACTGACTCTAAGTATGGGTTTACAACTGCTAAGAAATTATTTCTAGTAGCTACTGTGTTTTGTTCAAATACAACATTACCTGCTTGTTGATCCAAGAATTGTTTAATAGTAATTAATAATCTTCTAACATTAATACGATCTAATGCTGAGGCTTTAGATTGTAATGTTTTCTGACCAAATACTACAACTCCTGATCTTGGGAATACGGCAATTGGGTTAATTTTGCCTTCGTATAAGGTATCTCTAGACGCCTTAGGTAATCCTTTTTGTGTTCTGACTACTGTTGGTAGTGAACCTCTATTTAATCCGGCAGGAGCAAACCAAGGTTCGCCTACTTTATCATTAAAGGCATAAACACCAGGTATAAAAGTTGAAGGTGGTGCCCATTTTAATCTACCAGTAGTAGGATCGCTACATAATAACCACGGGAAATATGTTGTAGCATACGAGTTATTAATTGTTTTAGCGGAATTTACAGCACTTGTAATATTAGCATTATCAGTATAATTTTGTAAATCAATTACTGCTAAAGCATCTGCTCTATCTTTAGTATTTGTTAAAAGAATATTTAATGCTGTTGAGTGATCACCATAATTTAATCCTGGGGCAGCAATTGAAGTGTAAGAGTAGTTAGGATCATTTAGTAAGTAAAATGATTGAGTAAAATCATTTTGGTTTACTCCTTCAGTATTTTCACTTGTTATGTCCTTACCAAATTTAGCATCTGCTATTAATTCACCTTCTCCTCCTGTCATTGATTGAGATTGGATTTGAGGGATACTTGCAGTTGAAGCTTGGCTTCTTATATTACCTTCACTGTCTGTGTAGTTTGCAGTGTTATCAATACTACCCTGATCTACAAAGATGTATCTACTACTGTTGGGGTAATCTCCTTCTACTTGTAAGTAAGGAGCTGTTGTACCAGAATCTCCAATAGTTACTGTTTGAGTACCAATTGCTTTACCTATGTAATCATTGTCAAACGGATCCAAAGATACGTTGTTAAATTGTTCTAATACAATTCTATTATTTAAATCATCATCTCCTCTTCTAACTAAAACATTAAATTTACCAGATGCAGTAGAAGCATTTTGAATTTCAACTCTAACATTTTCTTTACTTCCAGATTGTAATAAACCTGAAGTAGTAGGAGCGGTACCTCCATTATTTTGTTCAACTCCTTCAGAAAAGGTTTTTAATGTAAATGAATTTTGGAAATCAGTAGCAGCTAATGTAAGTGTTAAATCAACACCTACATCAGCAGAACCACCAAATGATGCAGTTGGGAAAATAACTTGATCTCCTATATTAAGGTGTGATACTTGTGAGGTAATTGTAATTGATTCAACTACCGTAGCATTACTCATAGAAATAGAGGCAGTTACATTAAAGTTAGATGAACTTGCTACTAAAGCATTTGCTGTTACTGAGGAAGAAACAGCAGCAGCTGAACTTGTAGCTACTGTGGTAGCAAGTTTACCACTAACGACATTTGAACTTGCATTGCCATAAGACCCACTTACTACTCTAGTTACTAATAAAGTGTCACCACCATTATTAAAATAATTATAAGCTGCTGTAGAAGAAAAGAAAGAGTAAGTAGCACCACCACTAGTAATTAAGTCTCCAAATTTAGACACGTAGTCATTATATGAAGTAACTAAGGTTGGTCTTTCTACTGGGCCTTTTACTGTAGGGCCTACAATAGCAGCTCCCGCCTGAATTACTCCTTCAGGGAGAAAAGATTGGTCATTTTCATTAATGTAAATGCCAGGTGAAACGATGTTGTTATTTGCCATGAGTTGTTATATTTATGCTTTGTAATAAATATTTTAAGAGGTTTCAAGATTGGATTCAGATGAAGTGAAAGTTCCAGATATTAAATCTATTGAACCATTTCCATATTTTTTATTTAAATCTTCACCAATCTCTTTTTCCGTCTTTTTTAGATTTTCAATTTCTTCAGTTAATTTTTCTTTTTTTAACTCTAATAATTGAATATTATACTCTAGTTGACCTAAAGAATTAATAATATTATTTTGAGTTTCTTGTAACTGAGTTAAAATGTTTAATTCCTCTTGAGATAACTTAATTTGTTCCATAATATTTTGTCTATAAATATGTAAAAAACATTAAAAAAAGCCCTTAAAAAAGGGCTCTTTTAAAAGATATAAATTTAAATTTTATAATTTAATTTTAATTTCATCAAGGCTAGAACCTGTTCTGTATAATTGACCTGTAGATAAACCTAAAGATGAAGTAGGGATAGAACCGGTATCAAATAATATAGATGCAGTTGCAAATACTGCTAAATTTTTGCGAGTTGAAAAGTTTCCATTACCAATAATAAAAGCATAGGGTTGGGAAAATTCTTTATTATATACTCCAAAAACTGCTTGAGCAAGTTTATGAGCTTCTGTATTTTGACCTGCAGCAAAAGAAAAATTTCCAGAGGATGTGGTCAAATAACCCTGAGCATGGGAAGCTTGGCCAATTGATAAAGTCTGACGACCTTCGGCATGCGAATAACTGCCACTAGCTTTAGTAGAAAGCCCCTCTGCATGAGTATTTATGCCAGAAGCTATTGTGGTTTGTCCATGAGAGAAGGATTTAAGCCCTGTAGCTGATGAACCCGATATTTGTAATTCATCGTTTATAGTTACGGGATTAGCTCCTGTAAAAGATTCAATATTATTTACTTTAAGTGTACTCATCTGTTTATTTATTAATAAATATGTAGTTTTGATTAAGAGGTTATAGAAACAAAAGAACCTGTTGAAATTGATAGTGTTATACCTGTATTAATTGATATTGTAGGTCCTATAAATTGGTGATTAACATTTGGAGGAACAGTTTGGTTAGTTGCTATAATGTTAGGATTGCCGTAACCTGCTAGTACTAATAATAAGTCATTTACATTAACTTGCCCATCTAAATTAATATCACCTTCTGCTACTCCTCCTTCCCCACTACCAGTAGGAATTCCAGTTTGCCCATAATTAGCTAATAAATCTAATAAGTTATTTACATTAAAGGATCCTGTAGCAACAAAAGATCCAGTGTTTTCGAAGGATCCTGAGTTGCCAAATGATCCTGTAAATGAACCAGTGCCTTCACCTATGAATGAACCGCTAATGTCTGTTGAACCAGTAATTACTAAAGATCTTTCTCCTATCCCCCCTCCATCAATCACTAATGAACCCGTAATACTATTACTACCACTAGCACCAAATCCTGCTAATACTGTTAATAAATCATTTACATTAACAGCACCATCCATATTAACATCACCTTGGAATGTTGAGGATCCACTAACCCCAAAGCTGCCTGTTTGGCCATAGTCAGCTAGCACTGTTAAAAGATCTGTTACTGTAAACGATCCAGAAACTACTGTTGAGCCCGAAACTTCAAATGATCCTGTAAATGAACTTGAACCCTCATTATTAAATGATCCAGAGTTATCGAATGAGCCCGTATTTGAAGTAGATCCTGTTATAGCAATAGTAGTACCTATTAAAGTTACTGGGACTGTAGCATCTCCTAAATCAAATGAACTTGTTTGAAGTTTAATAAGGGTTGTATTTGAGGCAATGTGAAAAGCTTTACCTGCAACTCCCATTCTTACAAAGGTGGTGTCATCTAATTCATTAACAATTTGTTTAGAGTCAGTTCTTAAGCTTTTACCTGATTTAAGATTTGTTACATCATCTTTAGTAAATTTAGTAATAACACCTGCGGCATCTACGAAATTAATAGAAGCTGTAGATACATAAAGTTCTCTCCATGCTGCTGATGGGGAACCTAAATCAAATGAAGATGTTGTATCATCCCCAGCAGTAACAGGAATTAAATTTCCACTAATAGCAGTACCAGCAGCTACAAGAAATTCATCAACTTTAATTTTTTTAGTTGTAGAACCATCATTAATTATTATTACATCTGTTTCAGGAATAATATTTACATTAAGTGCTTCTGCCAGTTCTGATATTTTTACGTTACTCATAGTGGTTATTTAAATATAAATATTAAAATTGGAATTCAGTTGTTATGATTAAATCATCTTCTGTTGTTAATATGTTTCCTCCTTCTGTTGAAAATTGTTTCACTATAAGAGGATTAGTAACTAATGGTGGTAAATCTAATTCTGGAATAGGTGATTCTGGTATAGAATTAACAACTTCAGATGTAAAATTAATTTTAGAAGGACTTAGTACTTTTTTAGGTGCAATTAAATCCTTTTGTATAACATCTGGGATAAGGTACCCTTTAAGGGTTAAATCAAATGTTGCTCTTACATTTCTATATTCACCAGTATTTACTTCATTTAAAGTAGCAAAAGAATCAATAAGAGCTTTAAATTTAAATCTTTCGGGATCACCCCAATAGCTATTAGCTGCAAAATTAATAGCTTCAATAATTTTATTTAATTGTTCTACATAATAGGTGTAAATAATACAACTATAAGTTAAAGTTACATAATCGGGTATTACAATAGCGTAAGATTCTCTTTTAGGAATAGTATGATTTAAAATATTAAATTTACTATATGCATTTTTTTGAGTGTAAGATTTATTAAAATACTCAAAATGGTGTAGTCTATTAGCGTCTAGTTTATTTGTAAGGGTATTAGTTTGTATTGTATTTCTTTTAAAAACAATAAGAGGTGCCATAATTTTACCTTTATCATCTCTAAAATACCCATCACGTTGAGCATCTTTCCATCTTTCGGGGTCACCATATTTTATAGGAACAGCAATACGGTTGCCATTTTGTACTACTGAAGGTTTAATAACATTAGCAAAATAGTAGGCAATAGCCTCATCTATGTCTTTAATACCTAAACTAAAAGGTTTAGTAGTATCTCCTCTAAAAGAAACTTGTTCTCCTCTATTTAAAGTAGTTCTAGTATTAGGATTTCCTCTTCCTAATTTATCATAAGGTTGAACTAAATTATTACTTATCTCTTCTTGAGATTTAGGTGTTGGGGTTCTTCCTTTTGCTTCCATTATAATCTTTCTTTAGTAATTCCTAATTGATCGCCAGGAACATATATAGTATTACAAATAGTAGATAAATTAGCACCAAAATTTTCTAATCCTGGATTTAAGGGATTAGAATTATTAGGATAATCAGGATTTTTGCCAAAGAAATATTGATTAGAATTTATATTAGTTACTTCATAATATCCTTCCTGGTAGAGGATGATGTCACCAATTTCAGCAGCTACATTAGCGTCTACTAAGTCTGCTCTTAAAAATCTAAATTCAATCCCCCATTGGAAATCTACACCAAGGTCACTTTCAGGAAATTCTTGATCTTGTCTGCTTATTAAAGCATTAAATAAAGTAGGACCATCAAAATATTTACCTCCTGCAGCCTCTCCATATATGTTAATAGTGGTTTGTTCTAATCTATATTTGTAAAAGGCACATTGTTGGGTAATAACATTCCCCATTAACTCACGGTTAATTTTTCTAATTAAACTGGTATCTCTTACTCCTCCAAATAATGCCATTATGCAATGTATATAGTATAAGGTACTGCTGCTAAATCTTTTTGTAAAAATTCTGCTTCATTTGCTTTTTTTTCTAATAACTTAGTTCTTGATGTTTCTTCTAAATAAGATCTTAATCTTTCTAATAAAGCTGTTTTTTCAGATGTAGCTGCTGTAATAAGATCCGATTGATTAAGAGTTGCTTCTGCTCCTGGGATTGGGATAGTTCCATATTTACCCCTTACATAGCCTAACATTTCTTTAGCTAATGCTAGAGTATATTCAAATACCCATTGCCTCCCTATTGAATTAATATAAGCATACGTAGGATTAGTGTAGGGAACAGTTGAAATATCTGTGACTACTCCCGTTCCTAGACTACCAGAAACATAAGGATTATTTCTATCTGATTTAAGAATGTATTTAAAAAATAATTTTTGATTTGCCTTAGGTATAGGAAATATTCTTATTTTATTATTAACTAATTCAAAACTATAGTTAGATTTTCTAATTTGATCATTAAATTCTATAGCTTGGATTTTTGCTATATCATGGTTTAGGGGCATCAATAAAAAATTAATCCCAGGAGAAAAATTTCCAAATCCAAAAGCATCCATTAATCCTTGAGTACTTGTTCCTGTACCAGCATATGGATCAAAATATCTAACGATTGCGGGAGGTGATTCATAGTATATTTTTTTGACTTCTATGTCATTTTTTTCTATACTCTGAGATAGAGCAAATTCTTCTAAGTCATATACTTGTGTACCCGCTGTCATTTGAATACTACCTGTTCTGTATTCTACAGATCCTCCAACACCTGCTTCACTACCATATTCATCAGCTAATCTTATAATAGCCCCTAAATTAGGTTTTTGCAGTTTGTAATTAGCTTGAGAACTAGTATTAGATCCTTCAAAATCTAAGTAATTTTCACTTGCTTGATAAGCATACACTTCGTTACCATATGTAGTAACTGCTTCTTCAAATGCTGTATAAAAATTAATATCTTGTAATTCTACATCAGTAAGAGGATACCCTAAACGACGAGCACAAAATACTGTTACTTTATCTGCATCCTGTTGGAATTCAGTATCATTATCATAAAACCCAAAAGGAGTATCTCCCGGAAAAAATGAACTAGAGCCGGGCCATATTGAGGGGTTTGCCATATTGTTTTATTTATAAATATCAAAAAGGATATTATCCTGTTGATATTTTTAAATCATTACCAGTTCTAAATACTGCTCCCGCTATCCCAGGATCAGATGTAGGTAAATTAGGAAGAAACATATAACCAAATGAACCTGTTCCACTTGCAGTTATATTATTTGAAGCCGTTATATTTCCTTCTAATGTAAAATTACCGCTTGCACTTATGTTGCCCCCTACTGTTAGTTTTTCGGGAGCTACAGTTGATACTGTTGGGGGATTAATTCCTACATTAGCATTTCCAAGAAAATTAGTTCTAGTACTAACAGTAAAATTAGCAACTGCGGTATCAGCGTTGATTGCCGTACTTGAAAATTTCAGCTCGGAGTTTCCAGTAAGATCCTTTATTGTTCCATTTTGTTTTAAAGTAATATTACTTGAGCTTATACTTGAAGCTGTTATATGATTAATAATTAAACTATTAATTGTTAAATCAGCACTTTTACTAATAAAAGGTATAGCATATATTGTTGAGGCTGCGGAAACAGGACTTTCATCACCTAATGAAGCTGCTATGTTGGGAGCATAAATACCACTAGATGTTCTATATGCTATTTCAATTTTATTAATTGTTGTATCAGCATTAGTTACACCTGTTCCCTGTATAGTTCCTACTCCTGCTGAATTATCCCAGATCATTTCTACTGTGTCCCCTTGATCAGGATAGCCTCCACTTCCTGTTATCATAATACCTTGTAAGAAATTATATTGAAATTGTTGTACCTTAGAAGTTACCTCGGCAACTTTAATTCTAACAAATTTACCTGAAGATGTTGATATAAGAGTAATTTGGGATCCTACATCTTCAAAATATTGTCCAGGGGATGAAGGATTTCTAGAAGGATCAGCTCCTGTCATTTTTACCCCATTAGCTGATTGGGATGAAAAGTAAAGAATTCCAACAGTACCACCTCCTATAGATCCAGCAGGGGTAAACCCAGCAATACTTTCAGAAAATATAGTAGGACCTTGAGTGGATGATGTCTGTAAAGTAAATAAGAAAGGGGTTTTAGTCTTAAGTGAAGTAATGTCGGTAGCATTAGTAGTAGTGACATTAGATCCTATTATTGTACTACTTGCACTTATTGAAGATGCTGTAATAGGGGCATTAAATTTAACTGTAGTACTTCTTCCATCAATTCCCCCACCCTCGAATCTACTTGCACTTATAATATTAGCAGTAATATTACCTGAGGATGTTAGATGGGCAGTTGATGCGTCAATTTGAATTTTTGGTACTAATGCTGGTGCAAAGGTAGATCCACTAAATATAGTTAATATTCCACTTTTACCTGATATGTTAATATTATTTGCCGCATTGGTGGTAGCCCATCCTATTTTAGAAGTATCGGGGAGGATGAAATTATTACTATATAGATCACCACTTAAACTTATTATTGAGGCCGTAATAGCAGTTGTAGTAGAAGATCCTTGAGCTGTTACTTGAGCAAGTGATGGGGTTGTAGTTGAAATTTCTACATTAAACGTATTACCATTTCCTTTAGTAAAAGTTAAATTTGGATTAGAGTAAGAAGCTGTAGTTAATAAAGAACCTGTATCTTGAGAAGATCCAGCGGGACCTTGTGAGCCACTAGGTCCACTAGCTCCGGAAAGACCTTGAGGACCTATAGTAACAACATTTACTATATCAGTAACGGGTTGAGTTATATTAACTATTTTTTCTTGCACATTATCCGTAATCGTAATTTTACGATTTTGATCTTGTAAAGATACAGTATTATTGTTTTGGTTAACGTTTATAGAACTAGCCATATTAAAATGAGCCTGAAGTTACGTTTTTACTTAATTGTACTTTACCCTCTAATATTCTAGTTACTACAGGGTGAGAACTTCCAGAAGATATTTCTAAATCATAAAATGCTTCTGTAAAATCGAGTAGTGATGAAGTATGAGCTGAGATTTTTACTCCTATTGAACCCGATTCTATATGGGTTGATCCATTAGAACCACTTAGATTTAATCCTGTGCCATCATTTTCCAAACTACTGCTTAAAGTTAAAATTAAGGTACCCGTTACGTCTTGAGTAGACCTAACTTGCATCCTAGCTTGATGGTTTTGTAGACTAATAGGATTAGATCCTGAGTCTTGGTATACTACCTCAAAATCCGTAGTAGCACCTTGTTCTATTACAAAAGAGTATCTTCCTGCAGCCATGGTTTTTCATATAAATATTAATAAACAGGGTTATCTACATAATAATCTCTTAAATCTTCAACAATTTCATTACGATGGTTAGATGTAAGTGTAATTGCTTCAAGATTTTTAACTTTATAGGATGCCTTATATAAATATTTAAAACCTGAGTCTGCCTTCTTTTTTAAATCAATTTGGTAATCATCGCCACATACCATCATTTTAGATCTTAAACCTAAACGAGTAGTAATCATTTCCATTTGATCGTGGGTTACATTTTGTGCTTCATCTACAATAACACATGAATCTAAAAATGTTCTACCCCTCATAAATGATACAGGCACAATTTCTATCTTACCATCTGCTATAAGTTTTTCAACTTTAGCTTTATCATATAACATATATAAATTTTGATAAATAGGTTGAACCCAAGGATCCATTTTTTCCCTTAAATCCCCTGGTAGGAATCCTATTTCTTCTTTTGAAACTGTTGGGCGAGTAATAATAATTTTATCATAAATTCTTCTTAATAAACCATCTAAAGCTACTTGACAGGCTAATAAGGTTTTACCAGAACCTGCTTGACCCGCTAAAAGTGTTATTGTGTTATCTAAAATTAGCTGTTTAGCTTCTTTTTGTTCTTCATTAAGTGGAATCTTAAATTTTATAGGGTTTTTCACTA
>Ga0209336_10000319_pt1 | contig 25145 bp, 33 predicted proteins | sample LinPmetageLP32_FD_184042 | JGI IMG/M metagenome (GOLD analysis project Ga0209336, IMG submission 184042) | Marine viral communities from the Pacific Ocean - LP-32 (SPAdes) (version 2) | ecosystem: Environmental > Aquatic > Marine > Oceanic | place: Pacific Ocean | collected 2009-08-23
AAAGTTGTGCCTGCTCACTAATTCTATTTAAATCGTATTTGCCACAGAACCTCATGAATCTGATTCCAACTTGGTCTATGCTTTTGTTCTCTGCCTTGGACTGTGCAATCGTTTGGTCAAGCTCTTCTATGATCGCTTCTGGTTGTGCGTGTAAATCTACCAATGCTCTATTCCTTTCGTAGTCTTCCATTACCCTGTGTTCGTTCCCATCGTGATCTACCCATTTGCTCAACATCAAATTGTTCCATGTGTATCCTTTTTCATTACGATCAGCAAATGCTTCCTGTAATCCTATCTTGTTCTTTGTGCCTTTGGTTCTAACACCTGGATATGCACTAAAAATATTATCACTAGGGTCACCTCTCATTGCCTTTTCAAATATTATCCAATCTACATCTGGTGCTGGCTTAGGTGCTTTTAATTTTTTATCTATTACAGGCTTACCTTTTGCATCAAACCACCCTTCGTGCGTCATGGTTGTTTCATTGACACCGTTGTACTGTTTGACATTCTCATTGACAAGCTGATTTAGGTCTTTGTCAGTGCTTATTATCACATGCTTTTGTTCCGGATGTTTATCTATCCAACGTGCAATTAAATCATCTGCTTCTGTTCTTGCATTACGCAATACAGTCACGTTGGTTTTTGTTTTAATAAAGTCAACAAAGTCATCGTATACTTCCCAGAACACCTCGTTCTCTTCTTTTTCTTTCTCGGTCATAGCATCCGCCATTTCCTTACGATTCCTTTTGTAGGGTGCATACAAATCTTTCCTGAATGATCTACCTTCTAGACAAAATATAACATGAGAGCCATTGAAGTCCTGCCATGCTTTCTTAATTGAGTTCATCATGATATGGATGGCCATGCCAACTTTCTCACTAGTGTCACCTCTGATCACGTGCCTAGCACGGAAAAATGTATTTGCTGTGTCTACAAGTATGTGTGTCAAATCAACCCCACCAGTTCTGTGTGAACTTGGGTAGTTTCTTTTTTATTGGAGTCCATATGGCCGCCTCGGCTCTGCCTATGAATTTAGGTCTTGGAACCATCCAACCAATTAAAACGCCAAGTAAAAAATATCCCATTACGATACCTCAGTTTTGCCGTCGTCTCTTCTGTTGATCTGCACGTACCCAGATCCGGTGACGTCGATGCCTTGCTCGTTGCCAATAGTCTTGCACAGCGTCTGGAACCATCTGTCCACAATCTCTTCTTCACTCTCACCTTGATACCCAGATTGTTTCAACATATTAACAAATTCGTCATTCCAATCCAGTTCAAAGAAACCGTTTCTTGGATTCTCAGGATTAACATTTAGATTGAGAACTTTCACTATAGGCTCTTCACTCTTCTTCTTGCCTTTTTTGTCTTTAAGATTCTTTTTCTTGATAGTTGTCTTTGTTGTTTTCTTTACCTTCATAATACTATTATACCTTATTTTTACCTTTTAGTCTACTCTTATGTGCCAATTGCATTACCAAACAGATACACATAGGCTCTCGCCGCCACGTTGTATCCTCATTTACAATCCTACTCATTGAATGTAATCTTCCATGGTTCCTTCTCTGTACAAATCCTGTGTGATACAATGAACACCACCATCCCAGAAATATCTGTGCCTGAAGTTGAATATAATTGGTTCCACGTTATGCTTCTTAAAATGATCAAACACTTCCTTGTTGTAGTTGTTACATATTATTGTATTCTGGTCTATGGAAAGCATGTTAACATCGAACACAGTCTCTTCAACGTACCCTACCCAGTCATCCAGCCATGAATTTACAAAGTGTATAAGATCATTGTTGTCTTCCTCATTTTGTATCCACCACCTACCTCCGACTTTTTCTTTAATCTTAAGGAAACCGTCTACCTTCTTCCAGCTCTGATCGGGTAGATATAACACGTCCCAGCCTGGGAATTCTTTTTTATAGTCCTGCACGTCTAATAACGTCACAATACAACCTGGTTTAACCAAACAGAAGGCGCCATCTGAATGATAGCCTCTTTGTGATGTGTGTACTCTGAAGTTCTCTGCCTCTAGTCGACTCTTCATATAATTGATACGTTCAATGCACTGCTGTTCGGTGCCCTTGCCGTCCTGGGTCATTTGTGGCCAGCAGTCATAAAATATATCCTTGCCGCACCTTGCCATGAAAGCAGTGCTAGTTAGACAATGATAGTAGTTCCAATTGTTTAGGTACAGATTCTTCTTGTCGATTTGTTTTAGTATGTTGCCGTAGAAATCGGTTGGGTGTGTTGCGTAAAAAGTTTCGCCAACCACAGCAAAATGATCTCTTGGACACACCGGTGGCCGTCCGTGCCAATCGCTATCAAATTTCGATTCGTCAAACTCGGGCCTGTAGGTCTGCACGCCTGCATCTTTAAGAATTTTCTCTAGTTTTTGATAATCCTCTTCTGTTTCATCAGCAATTCGTCTCAACGGATCAGAGACTTTTGTATTTTTTGTAATTTTTTTAAAGAACTCGCTTGAAAAATTTTTTCCAATCAAACAGTGCTTCAACGGATCAAATGTAGAATATCCTTTTATTGGTATCATTACGTGCCAATCGCATTTCCAAATAGATAAACATGGACTCTGGCCGCAACGTTGTATCCTCTCTTGAAGGCCTCCTCTGCCACTTTACCAGCAGTAGCGGTCTGTTCTTCTTCCCTCGCACCTGTGGGCATGATCCATACTGGCCAGTCTATGCCTGCCTCTCTGAACTTCCTCACAGTGTTTTCCAGTTCTTCCCACTGTCTCCTACTGGCACCTACCACAAACTTTAATTGTCCTCTGTCCGAACACTCTTTGTATTCTGCTACGTTCTCGGGTTTTATTGCTTTCTCTGTCTTTTCACCTGACACGGTGAACAGCTTAGGACTCACACTAAAGAATATTTCTTCTGGTATATCCTTGACCCATTGTTTGAATGGATCTCGCAGTTTCTGTGTTCCGTTCGTTTCAAACGTCATCGAACTTGGCAAGTTGGCCTGTCGTTCTAGTTCTCTGTATATGCCCATACTTGCGGCCTGTCCTGTGATCATCAAAGGTTCACCGCCTGTGAAACACAGGTGCTGGTGCTGTCTAGAATTTGGATGCAGGAACAATCCGTTTTGGTTTGTGTCTGTTTTTATTACGTCCACAATCTTGTTTGCTAGAACTGTGGGTGTTTCATAGCCCATTAACTTCTTGAACTTCTTAGCCCAAGTGTAACTTGAATCACATCCTTTTTCCCACACTGGTAAATCTTCAACTTTTTTCACACTGTCAACGTTAAAGTCTTCAAATGGCAATTCGTATGTGCTTGGATCTGTTGGATCCTTTTGCCCAAATCCACTACACTGTAGATTGCACAGGAAGAATCTAATCCATGCTGTGGGAACGCCTGTGTAATTGCCCTCACCTTGTATGCTGTGGAATATCTCCGAATAGTAATATTTTTTTTCTTCTACCATTTATATATTATATTGCACCTATTTAGATTTGTCAATTCTCCCGGTCAGGTAGAAAGGATTTTTATGGTTCTTGTGCCATGGTAATCTTGGATTCATGTGTCTTATATATTTAGGATATGTGTCTAAAAACTCATTGATTTGATCTGTGTCCTTAAACCAATTTGTTCCATATGGAAAAATTAAAGAATGAGGTTGAATTTTCTCCAATTCGGCTTCAATGTATGCCTGTTCTAATATGTCAAGCTGGTTGCAATCAATGTTTTTTTTACAGTCTATGGCATCCAGGACTTGGTGTGCCCTGTCTTTGGTTATTACCGGGTATGACTTTTTAATTTTTTCAACAACGTTGTGTATAACCTTTTCTTCTATATCAAAATTCAACTTATATCTTTCAGAAACTTTTTGTAATTGGTTTACCAATTTATCATGATTCCACAGTGAATACATGTCGAACTGGTGATGATCTTGGTTTGTTAAGTAATTGTCCATAGCATTCCACCAAACGTTTGTGCTTATGTCATGGAACTTTATCTTCCACAGTTCTTTGGCCACACTTTTGCTTGATAAGGCACTGCCAAATGCTTCCTTCACAAAATTATTATCAGCCAGAGCTATAATATTCTTATATCTATCTTTTTCGTTTTCCCATCCTGGGATTCTGTAAAACCCACAACGTTCTATGAAAAGTATATCCTTAGGGTCAAAGCTGAGCACCACCTTGTCAGCTTCGGGGTCGGGAGAGACTTTCGCGATACTCAATTGATGACCTTTTGTAAATTTCTTATTATAATCTATCTCACGAAACCCATGTGCTCTGCTGTCATCGTCCCATGGGGAATCTGCGTTTTTGAAGTTTGAATCTTTTGAGAACCTATCAAACATCCAACGCACACAGTTACCAAACGTGCCTGATGCGTATATTATTTGTATAGGCTTTTCTATTTCCATATGTCAGGCCCTATACTTTTTGTTGCTTTCACTAATTCTTCTGTGGTGTATTTTTTTTCATCAATTTTTGTATTTTTTTGAGGTATAACATCTGGGAAATCTCTGTATAGAAAGTGTTGTATTGTGTTCACGTCCACGTATTGGTTAAATCCCACGTGTACTTTGTCTACGTCCTTGTCGGCTATTGTGATTGTCATGGCATCGTCTAGTTTCTGCATGTTGTCAAACTCCATGTCTATCCTAAACTCCGGAAGATCCATTGATCTAAAGCCCAGTTTCATCCTCGTTATTCTATAGCAGGACATTTTCTTGTGTTCTACTAGTTTGTCTAGGAACAAACTCATCTTTGCTACGAAATCATGAGCTGTGATGTTGTCTTTGTGATCTGCGTATATTGTGTATATGTTAGCCAAAATAATCCTCCTGTGTGCCTTCTCTATATAGATCCTGTGTGATGCAGTGTATTCCGCCATCCCAGAAGTACCTGTGTCGGAAGTTGAATATGATAGGTTCAACTTTGTGCTTCTTAAAATGATCAAAAACATCCTTGTTATAGTTGTTGCATATGATGTGGTTTTGATCAAGACTAAGCATGTTAACATCGAACACCGTCTCTTCAACATAGCCAACCCAGTCTTTCAGCCAAGTGTTAACAAATTTAATCAGTTGGTCATTGTATTCCTCACCTTTAAGCCACCATTGTCCACCGACTTTATTTTTCATTTGTGTGAACGGATTCATTTTGCTCCAACTTTGGTCGGGTAGGTATAACACGTCCCACCCGGGAAACTCTATTTCATAATCTTTAATGTCGTACAATGACACAATACAACCGGGCTTGACCACACAAAATTCTCCATCCTGATGATATCCCCTATGTGATATGTGTACTCTGAAGCCGTCATCTTCAAATATTTTCTTGTATTTGTCTATACTTTCTTGTGTTAGGAATTTATCTAAGTCCCACCATAGATCTTTGCCCACTCTACAAATGTCTGCCGTGGACAGGCTTCCAGCACATTGTTCTATTTTTAAATTTTTATTTTTTATTTGCTTCAACACGTTAGCATATCCTACTGCTGGTTCTCCAACGGCGTACAGTGTTTCTCCTATCACAGCAAAATAGTCACGTGGTACAGTTGGTGGCTTATTGATGTGCTTCAAAGAATTTACTTTATCTATGTCTAAGAAACTCCTGTAGGTGTGTACCCCTGCGTCTTTGAGTATAGTTTCTAGACTTTGGTAGTCCTCTTCAGTTTCTTCTGCTATACGCTTCAAAGGATCCATTACCCTATTGTCGTTGTAAATCGGTAAGTCTCGGAACCATTCGGTCTGGAATCCTGAGCCTAGCCAACAGTGTTTTAGAGGATCAAATGTAGCATATCCTTTGATTGGGATCATGTTACTTCTTCTTGTTTTTGTCCAGTCTTACTACCTTGCCGTCGATGTCCTTAAGATGTCCTACGGATTCTCTCTTGATGTCATTGTGTGAGAAGTTAGCCCAGTACAGTTCAAATGCCACACCTTCTTCCATGCCTTCGAAAGAGTGATAAAGTCCAGGTTTAACTGCTGTGAAGTCTCCCGGATTAAGTATAGTTTCGTCAATAAGGTCGTAATCTTTTTGCCACACCTTAATTTTAAGTTGTCCACTCATGCAGTAGAAGCCGTTCCATTTCCATTCGTGCAGGTGTTTTGAACACACTCCGCCCTTCTTGTAGTCTATCCTATGAAACTCCAGTGCGTTGTTTGCCAAGATAAGTTCCGTTTCTCCCCAGATTTTTCCTGCTTTGAACATAAATTTTGTACCTTCCTGTTATGCTATTTTATATGATATTTAGACAAGTTGTCAATCACAAAAATTATTCATTGATCTCCCCTAGTATCCAATCTACAATTTTTGCACTTGTTTGAATATCAAAATGATGATGGTCCCTTGCCCAGTCTATCTGCTCCACGATTTTTAATTTGCTTTCTACCTTTTGCATAAAATATGGTAATTGTCTGTTGCCGTCGATGGAATTAGGGATAATTGTATGAATGATATTGGTCGGCAACTGGTCAACGGTTTTCAAATTTTTAGAAAAATTTTCTAAATCCTCTATGTCCCCAAAACTGTTTGGATCGTGATGAACATCTCCCGTGTGGCCGTTTCGTCTGTGTAGGTAACTCCACATGATCACGATGTCCTTTGGATTGAACGCTTCAGATATATCTTGCACCCTCATACGGATAGTGTCGTTACTCGCACCGTTTTGACCTATGTTAATACATCGCCTACCAGTTTTTTCCTGCAACAAACATGGCCATGTTTCATCAAACGGTTGACCCAATCCTTCTGTAAAACTGTCTCCGACACACCATATCACGTTTGATAGGTCTTCGGGCCATTCATGATCCCTAAATCCTCTAGAGTTGTATTGGTACTCTACTTTTTTTTTGTAATTGAAGTAATGCTCTTTATCCAAACAAAGTTCCGGAGAATCCATGCCTGTTGTATTACTGTACAAACCTATACGAGGTACAATTTTCAACATATGTGTTTACCGTTCCAGAAATCGTAGGTAGCGTTAGATTGATCTATCCAGTTATGATTTTTAGCAAAGCCATAAAATTTATCCAGACAAGCATCAAAATTTTTAATCTGCTTTTTTTTGTCTATCAGTGTGGTATTTTTTAATGGCACTCCTAGCAAAATTCCATGAAATACTTCCTTACACAATAGTCTATATCTTATCAGGCTTTTGGTTTCTGTCGAGACAGATAAATTTTCAAAATTATCTTTTAAGAAATCGTATTCTTTTTCTATTATTGAACTTAAAGTCATTCCAGTTTTATTTTTAAAAGTATTCTTGTGTCCTGTAAGTCTTTCCATCACTGCATCGCAGTCTTTAAGGATACTTTCATAGGATACTTTTTCTAATCCGGGAAAATTTTTCTCTATCCATGTGTGATAGTTAACATATTCTTGGCATTTCTGTAGGAAATAAATTTCGTCCACTTCTGTGACCTTTGAGACCTTAGCTCTGTCTTCCCTAGAGTATACATTTAGCACCCCTGACCGATCACGTATGCTCCAACTCATAGCGTATTCAAATATGTTTTCCCTTACACACATTATTTTCTTTTCAAAAAAATTATTTAAGAATTGGTAAAAGTCTTGGCAATCTCCAATAGGATCATTCCTATAGTCAAGATGATACTTGGCTACACGGCTGACTAATGCTGTTTGTTTATGTGAGTGTTGCAATATTTCTGTAATTTGTTTAAGGCTTTGCGTATATGCTAAATCAAAATTCTTTCCGGCGACCCCATTCTGCATTTCTATGCCGTTTGTGAGTTCGTGGGTGTTCATGACATTGTGTTTTTCTATATACAAAGTCATAGTGATCAGTCTCTGTAGTATTGTGGAACCCACACCATCTGGCGTCAGTATAAGATAGTTCATGTGAGTATTTAGGTAGATTTAATTGGGGGAGCAAAAAACTCCCCCAATGACTTTATATTAGTGTGAATACTAACACGGCCGTCACGGCAAGTATTACTGCCACTATGCCTGCGCCTGTGTAGACTCTGTTCATCATACTATTTGAGTTTGTAAGTTTTTTGCAGTCTGTTCAGCAATAATCCGTATGCTGGTAAGAATACAACTAGTCCTACTATTATTTTCAACACTACTTGCGATCCTGCAATTTCCATCCAGTTAGCCGCCATGTATTCGTCGGCGCTGTTGTTGAATGCAACTGCGAAGAATGTATAAGTGTCAATGATGTTTGCCGCAACGGTTGATACCGCCGGTGCTAACCACCAGTTCTTGCCATATGTCTTTGATTCCCTAATGTATTGGAATACGTACACGTCAAGTAAAGTACCGATAGCATAAGCAGTGGCACTTGCGAAACCAATTCTCATGGCAACCGATTGTGGTGCCCCTTCTGCCAATACAACTGCGATTGATCCAATGATTGCCAATGGATAGGCCGCCGCTATTGTGGCTCTTGCTATTTGTTTACCCAACAGTCTAACAGTCAAGTCAGTTGCTATAACGACTAATGGGAAAGTGAATGCCGCCCACGTTAATTTCACTCCTAGTATCTCTACTGGGATTGCCACTAACGCATTTGAAACTATAATCACCACAACGTGTAGTAACACTAATTTCATCAGCATTGATTTATCTACGTTTTTAAACATTTAATCTCCTATAGGTTAATTTAAATGTCCGTAATTTTAACAACAATGTGGAGAAAGGTCAATACAACCTTTAGTTTATTTTAACATTTCAGCGAATGTTTGAGCTAGATCGGAGTTTTGCTTGGGAGTCATGTGATTGCACAGTTCGGAATCAGCTATACCATTGTCAATGTTTTCCCTATACAATGGCATCAAAGGGTAGTCTAATATTTTTCCACTGGTTAATGAGAAGTTTGGAATTTCAAAACTGAAGGCCTGCGTAATCTTGTGTGCTGATAGTTTTGCAAGAGTATTTTGATCAAACCATTGGATAGATGTTTGATATTGGAAAGCATTTTTTTCTGTAAAATTTAGATGCTTCAGATATGAGTCGGTTGCTACTTCGAGGTCTGTCTGTGATTCCTCATGTGCTTTTCCAATTGGTAAAAGCAGGTCAGGATGGTATATCCTATCTTGCTCTGTGTAAAAAATTACAATGTGTTCTGGTAATTTTTCTTGTTCGGCTAACCTATGAAAGTCTAAAAGCATATGCCAAACACTACTTCCACCAACGCCCCAGTGTGTAATGGTGCCACAATTAAGTTTGTCTGCCAGTATGTTGCACCAACTGGATTGGCTGGTGCTGTTTGAACAAAAACTGTCTCCGAAAAACCCTATGCTTCGGTGCGAATTTTGTTGGTTAACGACAACTGGTTGCTGTGGGTATATTTTTAACTGCCTCATAAACTTATATTCTCTGCCGGGATGATGTCTTTATGACTATTTTTTCTGACCTTGTCTAATCTAGATAAGTGTTGCACACACATTTTTGTTAAAGAAGTGTCTTGAGCAATGTGTTCTTGTGATGCCACTCTAACAAAATCTATGAATTTCTTGTTGAACCCTGCGTAACTGGCAGTGCTATTCAGGAACTGTTGTTTGGCTGTTTCGGTTAGGGCCGATAGATGGAAATGGCTTGGACGCGATAAAAGTATAGGATATATCATTAATTTCTTTTCATCGAAGAATTTTGTCATTGGTATGATTGAATGATAACTCGGAGACTGTACAACATGGTTTATTTTCAGTATAAGGTTGTCTATTGCCATATTTTCAATGCGTGACATATGCTCTGCTATTAGACTCCACGAATGTCCGTACCTAAGATATTCATGTGTTGCTTCAACGCCTTCTACAGACACACTGATCCATACCTCTTTGAATTTTCTAAAACATTCAAACATTTTATCATTCAATACAGTAAGGTTTGTTGTGAAATGTAGTATGCATTTCTTTTTCTGTTCATCCGGAATACGTTCTACGACATCGTGTATCCATGGCACAATGAAAGGTTCTCCGCCGGCGAACTTGATATGTATGGCTTGTGGAAGGTATTTGTTACACCATTCTACAAAATCGTCATTTTTAGGCCAATCAAAATCTTTTTGATGATATTCTTTGTCATAGATAGATTTCAAGTCTGGATTCAACACTGCTTCGGCCAACAGTTGACTGCTGTAGTTTGGCTTACACATGACGCATTTCAAATTACACAAGTTTCCTAGTGTGAGATCAAAGCTCTTTATATTTGATAATTTCGGATTTTTAATTTGGTCAAAAAGTCGTGCTCCGGTCTCGCCTGCTATGGTCCTGTTTGAAATAAGGCGTTGTGAATCTCCTCCTTTTTCCTCGTCCTTCCAACACACACTACAATTTGGATTTTTTACTCCATTCATGAGATCCTGTCTAAGATTGTTAAGTGGATCGGAATGGAAATATTCTTCCATACGGGTGTATTCATATTCACTTTGCTTGTATTTGCAACAAGGTGAAAGTTTTTTATCCGAACCGAGGTGTACACCATACCATGGCGCCACGCAGAATGTTTTTTTGTTTATAGGCATAAGACAAACGTCTTGGTATTTATTTGTCCCAATCCTCCCATGGAAAAACTATCCATGCAGGCACTTCATCCTTGTTTATCTCGTATCCGTGGTAATCTACTTTAACCTTACTAGGTTTGTTGTTGATCAGTGCGGCGAACCTTATCCTGTCCTCACGTTTTCCAAAATTGTCTAGTATGTATTGGAATGTGGCACCAGAATCATTTATGTCGTCTATGATCAATATTTTCTTTTGAAATGCGAATGCTTTTTCTAACACACGTAGGTCAGGCTTGGCAGTGTGATCTCTCAACCTAATGTCTAATACTTCGTGTGCTGTTTTTAATCTGTGAGAAAGATATACACCAGGTATGCAACCACCTCTGTTTATACCTAATATGACACTGGGCATCCAGTTGGAATGCACCATCTTGTCTTCTATCTGTATCAGTGCGTTACGCATCTGCCCTGTTGTGAAATAATTCTTTTTAACCTCTTCGCTCATATTCCAAAATAGTAATTCATTAAGCCCATTATTAGCAGTGTGACCAGTACTGCATTAAGGAACAACAGTGCCCTATCATGCCACATGTATCCAACCCATGCCCAACCAACTGTGCCAACTAGACCAAACCACATGTCAATGTGTGGCACTGTTCCTACACTCCTGGCCGCTGTGGCTATCAAGATAAAGAATACAGAAATCCATTTAACGTACCACGATAAGTCGCCTTTTGGTGTGACCTTTTTAATGACTCTAGATGAATTGAGCTTCTTGATCTTGTCATCAAGTTTCTCTTTGATTGGTTCTATACTATTTGGTATATTGTTCATAGACTCTATTAATCACATTGTTGGTTGTTACGAAACTTGCACACTTGGCCATGTCTTTAAGTCTCCTTGCACCAATGTATGTACAAGCACTTCTTACTCCACCTAGTATGTCTTCTAAAGTTGCTTCAACAGGTCCTCTGTATGGCAATGATATAAGCCTACCTTCGTTGCCTCTATAGCCGTCTTTACGTTTGCCGTGTTTTTCACGGGCTTTGTCCGAACTCATTCCATAAAATTCTATTTTGCCGTCCACTACTGGCTGTTCGGATTCGTCGTGCCCTGCCAACATGCCACCTATCATGACCATGTGGGCACCGCCACCAAATGCTTTTGCTATATCTCCAGGATGAACACATCCACCATCTGCCATTATGTGTCCACCAACACCATTGGCGGCATCTGAACAATCTACTATTGCTGAGAATTGAGGTACGCCAACCCCTGTCATTGTTCTTGTCGTGCATACTGATCCTGGTCCTATACCTATTTTTACAACGTCAGCACCATTTATAATTAATTCTTCTGTCATTTCAGGGGTAACTACGTTTCCTGCGATTATAACCTTGTCTGGATATTCGTCCCTTACTTTTTTAATAAAGTCTACCATGTTTTGGTGATATGCGTTTGCAACATCAACTGTGATCATCTTCACATCTGGAAACATCTGTAAAACTTTCTTCATGTTCGCCCAATCTGGTGCGTCCGGATCCCACATCACATTGGTTCCTGTACATACTGACACTGATTGCATTCTTAGGCCTGTGCCTGCGGCCTCTTTCCATTGTTCTGGTGTGGTAGTTTTTGTAATCACAGTCATCATCTTGTGATTCTGCATTTCTTTTGCCATGGAGAATGTACCAACACCGTCCATGTTACTTGCAAATATTGGAAGGAAGTCCATAACTTTTCCTGAATTCCTGAACGTAAACTTTCTAGTCATGTCTACGTCTCTTCTACTTGAAAGGGTAGAACGTTTTGGTTGCAGTAGTACGTCTTCGAAATTTAGTTTTGGTTCAGTATTAATTCTCATCTTCTTTTTCCTTTTGTTCACACATATGTTTAATGTTACTATAGTGATCCCAAGCGTCTTGTAAGGCTGGGTATTTGCTCCTTAATTCTTTGTCATCATGATCAAATTCTCCTGAAGTAATTGTATAAATTGGCCCTGTCATACTTGCTTGGGTAAAATCCGTATCAAGGTCAGAAAATGAGTATGTGAAGTCGTCTGGTCCACTTACTTGGATCCCATCTGATGTACCATCCCATGCACTGCTGGTCTGTTTACTTTTTTTAACCATGGCCCTTCATGCTCATGCAAATTTTATAGAACTCATCTCTTGTAGCAGGATCATCTTTGAATGCTCCTAGCATGATTGCTGTTGTCATGTCGCTCTCATGCTCTCTTACACCTCTGTGTGTCATACAGTGGTGTTCTGCTTTGACTACGACTGCAAGATTCTCAGTCTTAGCATATTTTTTGAGTTCATCTGCTATCTGTGTAGTCATCTCTTCTTGTATCTGCGGTCTCTCCACAATATGATGTACGATCCTGTTGAACTTGCTTAATCCAATAACTTCTCCGTTTGGTATAATTCCAACCCATGCCTTGCCCACAATGTTTTGGAAGTGATGGGCACACGTCGATCTAATCGATATTGGACCGCTAGTGTACATACTCTTGTAACCCATGTTAGGGAAACTTGTTACTCTCGGTGCTGGCTTGAACCTTCCGCCAAATGTTTCTCTGATGTACATCTTGGCCACACGTTTTGCAGTTTCGTTTGTGTTGTGATCATTTTCAGTGTCAATTACAAGGCTGTCTAACACCCCTTGCAATTTTTCTTGTACTTCTGCCTGTAATAGATCCATCTCGCCTTCTTCGATATACTCAGATATGTTATCATTCGAGTGGAATCTTTTTCCTGCTTTTTTAATTCTTTCTTTTATCTTTTTACTGATTGGTGTGTCCGGCATCCAACTATCTTTTAAAATATCTTCTTCTATCATTGTACTCCTATTATATTTGTATTATTGGGTTTAGTCAACTTAAAAAAAATCACCATTGCATTTTTTTTTGCCTAAACATATTTCTTTAATTAAAGATGGTATCTTATCGCTTTTTTCGAATTCGGGATTAATTCCAAAACATTTGTATTTCTTAGAAAAATTTTTCATTATAAGATAGTTTGTAAATTTATTACCACTGTAATCTGGATATTCGTCTACACCTTTTCTTGTGTGATCTACATAGCTTGACAACATCCAGCCAATAATTGTTTCATTGTGAAGATTTGGACTCAATGTCCTTATTAAAAAATATGGTAATTGACAACTTAACCAGTAGCTGTTAGTCCAATTTTTGATCAGTCGCCATGTATCGAGTGTCAATTTTGATTCAATAAAATTTGCATGTGATAAACTAGAAGCATTTTGATTAAAAAATATAAAGTCAACTTTATGTTTGATGTCTACAAGTATCTTGTGTAGCTTTATTATATCTAAGTCTTTCCATTCAATTTTAATGTTATTGACTGTTGGTATAGCAGAAGCTCCTGAACCTATGTTGGTCACGGAGTAACCGGCTTCTATACAGCCATTCACGATGCGTTCGCCTCTTTGGTTTCCGCACCCTATCAGTATTGCATTTTTCATGTCAACTCCGGATAAAGTTTTCGCCAATTGGATCCTTGTATGATATCAATGTTATCAAAGTACTCCTTGTATTCAGCACTACTGCCTTCGTTGTCTAATTCCAGTAAACAGTTCTTGAGATTTCCGGCAATGTTTAAATTATTTTTGTATTTTTCAAAAGTATTATTTAGATCTTCCCGCACCGAACTTTTTATTTCTGTAGGCAAATTTCGGCACCGCAGGTGATATTGTCCCATACCACAAGGATTAATTGTGTGATCAACACTGCCAATTTCTTGCATGAAGTAATCAATAATTTCTGGCAGTTGCTGGGCAGTCAAAACAAAGAACACAGTGTTAGCTCTAATATCAACATTCGGCTTACTCTGTAAAAACTTTATGTTTTCGAGTGTCCTATTCCAATTGGCACCTCGTCTGATGTAGTTGAACTTGTCTCCCGTCCCGTCTATACTACAGGTGAATAAGACATTTGGAAATTTAAGTATCTCTTGCACTATCTTATTATCTTGTTTCCACTGCATGTTTGTATTCACTCTAATGATCAGATCCGGCCGTTTTTCAATCTGCTTTAATAATTTAAGATTATATTTTATTAGCGTAGGCTCACCGCCACTTAGATAAATTTCTTTCAATCCACCTTGATTGGCAGTAACGAAATCAATAATTTGGTCAGCAATTTTGGTCGGAGTGTGATTCACTGGCTTGTTCTGTTCACGGGCAATACTACTGCTTTGGCCAGCCCAACAAGTTACACATTTTAGATCACAAGTACTGCTCCAGTGTAAGTCTAATGCCCTAAGTTCAAATTGGTTTACGTCTGTGTAATCTACAGTGCTGTGGATACCCAACCCGTTATAATGATTTCTTAGTCCCTTAAACTCACCCGCACTAGAAGTGTTCTCACTCATCAAACAATTTTTACAATTATCGGTTATTTTGTCCTCAAGTATCTCTTTTCTCAAGGATTGGAATTTTTTATTAGGCAATATTTCAGTAATATGGTGTTCCCTCAGGTGACCCATTGGGTCTCCGTGTGTGCATGATTTGATAGTTCCGTCCACTCCTATATACAATAGGTTCCATGGAGCAGTGCAAAAATGCTTACGTTTTCTAAAAAGTTGATATTTTTGTTTGGGATCCATTGTGTAATATTTACAAAGATATTTTTACACTATTGAATTTCTTTTTTATGTGTCTTATTATACCATTGCACGGCGGTTGCCACCACATTATCGATAGTGCTCTGTGTGGGTTCCCACTCTAATACTTTCTTTACCTTGTCTATGTCTGCCACCAAGTATGCAGGATCTCCTGGCCTGTTGTCATGCATTTCTATGTTCATTTTACCTGTGTGTTTTTGCACGGTGTCTAACAGTTCTTTGTTCGATGCCGGCGCACCTGAACCAAGATTGAATACCTCTGTCACACTATTTTCTGAAGCATAATTCAAAGCCTTTATGTGTGCATCTGCAAGATCCATTACATGCACATAATCTCTCACACAGGTTCCGTCTGGTGTGTCGTATTTGTCGCCAAATATTTTAAATGTTCTATTGTGTCTTGCGGCATCTATTGCTAAAGGTACTATGTGTGTTTCTTTTTCTCTTAATTCTCCAACTTCGCCATCTGGGTCTGCACCAGCGGCATTGAAGTATCTCAGTCCTATACTAGATAGTCCGTATGCTGTTTTGTAATCCTTGCAAACCTGTTCCATCATAAGTTTGGTTGCACCATATGAGTTTATGGGTTTGCAAACATCTGACTCTCTGCACTTCCTAAATCCTGGATCTCCGTAAGTGGCCGCACTCGAACTATAAACAAATGTCTTTATTCCACATTCGATCAATTTGTCTAGCAACGATACTGTCACGATGAGGTTGTTCTTGTAGTACAGTGAAGGATTAGCAACACTCTCCGGGACGCTCGTGCTACCTGCGAAATGTATGCAACTTGTTATGTTGTATCTTGTAATGATCTCGTCCAATCTATTGATTTCTTGTGGTAAGTTTAAATTATAGTTTGGACCAAATGAAACAAGCCCTTCCCTGAAGTGCCTGTCTACTGTGACTGGTGTGTATCCGTTCTTGGCCAGCAGTTTGCAAGTGTGCGAACCCACATAGCCTGCTCCACCTGTTACGAGTACAGCTTTGCTTGATCCTTTAATACTTAGGTTCTGAAACTGGTGTCCTGTAGTGTCTTCCATCTCTTCTCCATTGTTCTCCCTTGCCTGTCATAATGTTAATCATTCTGTCTATGGTACCGTCGGTCCAATCAGAAATCTTACCTATACTAGGGGATGGTTTGCTTAATAATACTTCTAGTTTGTTGATCGCATCTTCCTGTGACCATGGAACGTACATTCTTGTGTGATCATTTGCGAAAGTTTCTGGGAATGATCTGTATGCCGGAAACAGTGTGTTACAACCCATCGCATCTGCCTCACTGACTGTGTTTGAGACCCAGTCCTGTAACGCACAGTTGAACATCACTCTTGAGTCTGCAAGTATTTCATAGTACTCGTTCTTCTTCAAGTTCTCATGTATAGTCAGTGTACCTTGCTTCTCAAGATATTTTGCTTCTTTCACATAGTAGTCGTTGTTTGATCTCAGTGGACCACCTTGACATATAGCAAATTCCACATCTGGATGTGTCTCTTTGTACTTTGTAGCCAGGTCCATGTAGAACTGTGGCTGTTTCTCTTGATCCCATCTCGCTCCAAAAATAACTCTTTGTTTTCTTTCAATAAAAGGTTTCCTTTCCGGAACTCTGCCCTGCACTTCTTCCTTGCCAAAACTCAGACCTGATATGTTGTATATAGGCGCAGACCAGTTTGCTATACGCATATGTGCAACCATCTCTTCATTAGTTGCAAGTATGTTCACGTTAGGAATCTCGTTGCACATCTGTTCATACATGCTCATCCATTTGCTCATGCCCCATACATGTACGAAATCATCTGGGTCTATGGCCTGTGCCAAGCATCTCAAGTATATGTTTGGTCTGTGTTTCTCTTCAACTTGATGTAATATGTAGGGCAATGATTCCATGCCTGGTTGAAACATGTCCTCAAAGAATATAACGTCTTTGTTTGTGACTTCTCCATTACGCATCATCTGGACTAAGTTCATCAATTGACTCATGCCAAAATATGATCTTCCATGTGCATCTAGTACCTGTCCCACACTGATCGCTTTGGTATCATCTATCGTAGTACCTGGCACGACAACGTATTCTATGCCTCTTTTTTTGTATGCACGTTCTGTCCAGTCCTGTAACTGTAATGTGTATCTGCCTTCGTAAGGCTCTAAGCCCATGTAAAATATTTTCATGTTTATATTATAACTCCTTTATTTCTATTTGTCACTGAAATCATTGTACAGTGTGTATTTTGCAGTCAGCTCATCTCCTGCTTTAATTAATTTTGTTGTTACCAGATAGCACACAGGTTTCTGATGCCAGAATCCTCTTACATTCTTGCAGTTAGGTTGGTCTGCATGGTTATAGAAAGCACCCAAGGCCGTTCTTATAGTACCATGTGGAAAGTTTTTATCTAGTATATGCACAATACCAAGAACAATGTCTGCATCAAAGTCTTTTGTAGCAAAAAGCCCAAGGCCTTGAACACTTGATTCTTTTATTGTGATACCGTCCGGTAATGGTCTATACATCTTTTTTCCTTTTCTTTTTCTCTTCCGGAGACAAGCAAGAGTCAAAAAACGAACCTAATGAGGCTTCCTTATATCCTTTTTTGTTTTTTTTCTTACCAAAAATATCGTTAAAATTTTCACGATACTTGTCGTTAACTGGTCTAGATTTTCCATCCCAATTGCCTGGCATTATTCTGGACTGACAGCCTCGGCACTTAATGTTGCCTGTTGTTCTAGCTTATTAGACTGATTTGCTTTTATATAGTCTATCATCGTGTCAACATCTGATACAGTGAAAGGATCATCATCGTCACTGGCGTTGTTCTTACCCGGTTCTTCAAAAACTGTTACAACTTCTCCGTTGTCTACCAACATGGAGTATCTCCATGATCTCATTCCAAACCCTTGTGTTGGCTTGTTGACCAACATACCCATTCCTTGTGTAAACACACCTTCGCCATCACCTATGGGCTTAACCTTTTTTATGTTGGTATCTTTGAACCATGCGTTCATTACAAATGAATCATTCACTGAAAGACAGTAAACCTCATCTATACCCAGTGCTTTCAACTCGTCGTACTTTGCCTCATATCCAGGCACCTGTTGTGAACTGCAAGTCGGCGTAAATGCGCCTGGTAAAGCAAACACAACAACTTTTTTGTTGTCAAATATTTCAACAGTATCTATTTCTTTCCACTCTCCGCCTATGAATGTGCAACCTCCTACTTCGTCATTGTCACCGGTTCTTGTTTTAAAGTTTGTGTATGGTACTCTCATCTTATCTTCTCTCCTTAATAAGTTTTATTTTTCCACTCTCGGTGTGTTTTATTCTATGATTGTTTTGTAAGGCGAGGTGCAGGAACGATTCATACTTGTCTTCTTTGACCATTAGTGTGATATTTTCGTCCATGTCCTCGTTGTCACTGTATCCCGAGTATGCCCAGATAAAGTCTTTGCCATACTTCATGCCAAGATTGCCTGCCGTTGTGCAGATGTTAGCCACTGCGTCAACTAGGTCATATCCAGCATTCAAGGCACCGCCTCCTATGGGAAGATGTCCCATCCTGGTTGTTGCACTATTTTGTAAGAAATGTATCTCTTTCATCATATCGCACTAACCGGTGCTGGTTTATCGTATACTGCGTGTGATCCGTTCTCACCATCTTCGCTTACGTCTATTTCAATTTTCCTACCTGGATATCTTTTTGTTATGGCCGTGTATAAGTCATCAGAAATCATCTCACAACTCTTGAAGTCCAGTTTCATTGTGCCGTCTGCGTACATGTTCTCCATCCACCTCTTGAATTGTATGAATTCTATATCTCTGTCATCGTGGAATACTTCTATAGCAACCTTGAAATGGAATATGTGTCTGTGTGGATGGCCTAGGAAGCTGACATCATACTCATCGCCTGTAGCCAGTTTAGGATCATCTAGTGCCGCTGGATACTTGTGGATGCCTTCCTTACGGAAAGTGACCCATATCATCTTATGACCTTTGTTGGCCTGTTCTGTTAATGCTTGATCTCTCATTTCCTCAGTACTCATTTTTTCCCCTTTGTTTGCAGTTTTTCCTCTAATTTTTTCACTTTTGCTTCAAGTTCTTCAACTCTCCTCACGTAGTAGTCTGTGCCATGTAATCCCATCTTCTCCAGTTTTTTGTTGTGCTTTAGCCAGTCGTTGTAAATTGCTACACCTTCTTTGTAATCTGCATTTTCTTTAGGCATTTTTGATCTCCAATGGTTCGTCTTTTTTGTATTCGTCCCAACTAGTGAAACCGGCAGTCTGTTTGAAGTGATCCATGCTCATTGTCCATACGCCTGGATTGGATGCTTTGAAATCTGTGTCATCGACTTTGATGCATAGGTTGTCATCATCCTCTGATTTTGGAAATATCACCGAACAGAACGGAATAAACTTCTCGTGTGTCCAAACAGTCTTAAAATTTTCTTTGACTTGGTCATGTATGGCGTGTGGATAATCTATTGTCACCCAGTAACCTTTATCTAACAGTTTCACTATCTGTGTGAGCTGTGTCACAATGTGTGGCATAAATGTCCTGTTTGCACCAAAGTATATTGCTTCTGCTTTGACCTTCTTTGCCAATGCTTCTATTTGATCAAAAACTAGATCATTTCTAGCTAGGAACAATGTTTGTTTTCCAAGTGCTGGTGTGTGTTCTATTTCCAAACCTGAAAATACACCTACATCGTCACTCTTACCTGTTTTGTAATCTCTGTCCATGTTCTAATTATATTACTGTTTGACTAGTTTGTCAACGTCGCTCTTGCTCTTGCAATGGCATCTTTGATCATCAACTTGGTACGTTTTAACCTTGTTAATATGTCCTTGCTTTCGGTACTTCTGTCCTTAAGCCTTTCTTTGGTAAGTTGTGCCACTTTCCTGTCTAGATAGTTGTGTTCAACCTCAAGTTTCTTAAGTTTCTTGCTTTTTTTCTTTTTTGCTACCATTTTTTACCTCCTATTCAAATAAAGAGCTGAAATTGTTTGTGCCTTTACCACCGCCTGTTGCCCTTGCCCATCTGTTGCCTCTGATGTCCGCCAAATAACTTGATGCATTTGAAATAACATCCATTGGCTTCTCGCTGGTGAACACTTCTTCTACCAAAGTGTTAAAGTAAAGTATGTTTCTAGGAACATAAATGCTTGGCTCGTCGGTCTTGTCACTTGCTTTTGTTTTTCTCCAGTGTTTTACTTCTGGTCTGTATTTCCTTGATTCTATATCATTAAGATCATTTGCTATCTGTATCGCTCTAATCTGGTTGTATACGTTGTGTGCCATCATTAAAACATAACTGAAACTGTCCCAACTTGTAGCACCGATCTTGCCATTTTTGTTAACATCCTTCTCACCATACCAACAGACGTCCTTCATTTTTAATCTACGTCCGATACCACTATCGAATGGAAATTGTATGTCTGATCCCTTCAGTGTTTTATCATCTGGTGCCTTGTCCATTACGAACGACCACCTGTCTGGCGTGAACGAGTTATGTGTGTATACAAGTCCATTTGCAGTTGATAAGAATGCAGATGCACTGTCAAAACTTATTGTGAAGTTAGGGTTGATGTGTTTTCTAACCTGTCTTTGCACTTGCGTCAGATAACAACCCCAATCCATCTGTGATGTACCTAGTACGTGCATCCAGTCTTTGCCGTCTAGTTTCTTCTCATCTCTCATTATGATTAGACGTTTCAGCATGACTTCCATGTCACACATGTTTATGCCACCCATCGCCCAACCTTCGAATTCAAAATCCTTAACAGCATCATACCATATCTGTGCTGTGTTCCAGTCGTCACCCTGTAGCACGTTCAATAGTTTTGTTTGTCCTAACCTGTTCTTCTGGAAGAACTTGTTGTTGTATATTGTTCCATCCAGCGTGTCTTGGAAACTGGTCAATCCTGTCTTTGGACTATTAAGATCATCTGCCGCCCATGTGGGTACGTCTAGTGTCATTGCCCAATCACTTGTTAGTTCTAACCAATTAAGAATATCCGATCTTACTTTGTTTGCTTTGTTACCTTCGAAATCTTTCCAGTCAAATTTGATTACACCTTTTCCTATCTGATATCCGCCTGAGTCACCTACTATTGTGCTGAACTTCCTATCTCTGTTGACAAACATGTGATCCCTGTCATTGACCTTTTCCATGTCAAGGCAGGCATGTCCGGCCGAGTACAGTGCGGTTGGATATGTGAACATACCCTTGTCTGGGTTTATGAAGTTCAGTCCTTCAACGCCGTTGTCAAAACCGTTTGGGATCCTCTCTTCTGATATGTGTTTGCCTTCTGAAACTCTCTGCTTACTGATAAACGTGTTGTAGAAGTTTGAAATAGCAGGCAAGAACACTGCGAAGTCTCTGCTTAACTCCCCTAGGTGTTCCTGCTTGATATTATTAGTCGTCATTATTGCGCCTGTGCTGGTATGATGTATTGATACTTGCCTAAGCCTGAATCAACAGAGACCTGCATAGCACCCTCGTTAGAGAAGTGTAATGTGACCTTTGCCGAGTCTGATAGTTTAAGTATTTGTAGCACCTGTCCTACCGGCCAACTCCAACCCTTGTTAAGTGTTCCCTTAACGTCAGTTGCAAACGTGAACTCACCACCATGCGATGCTTGATCACCAAAGGTGAAAATCAAGTTTCCATCCTCGGTTCTCACAACGAATGAGTTGTGTTCTGTGTTTGCTGTTGCCTGGAAGTTAAATCTTTGCACACTTGCCACTGAGGGTTCGATCTCAACGTCCCACTTAACACCTTTGAACTTCACGGTCTTAAGTTTCTCATTGATAATCTCAGCATTCATAAATCTGTAGTCATTCTTGAAGTCACCCTTTTCATTTTCGAAATGGATTCCTGTTGGAATGGTTGCACCGTTTCTCTCACCGGACAACACAGTAATGTTTGCCTTCTCTTTGTACTCTGGACACTTCAAGTGTATATCTAACTTACCCATCTGAGGCATACCAAAAGTGCCAGACATTTCTGTCTGTGGCTTGTGAAAAGACCCTTGTAAGATCACAGATCTGTCTTCAGCCATAGAGTCGATTGTAGTTTCCTTATCGTCTCCAGTGATTTTAACAAGATCTAAAAATCCCAGTCCATGCGTGTGTTTAACGATGTCTTTTAAGATGTCTATCATAATGTCTTATTGTATAGGATATTTAGGTCTTAGTCTAGTGTTATTTCTGAAACTTTATACACTAATGGATTTTGTTTACCAGGTTTACGGAATATGGCATAGTTTGCACCGGCTCTAAATTGATTCATTTCTACTATCTCGAAGCCCTGTTTTTTTATTATTTCTTCCATTGCTGTTTTGGTGTTGTAGTTCCAGTACCCTTTCTTCGCATTATTTAGGTCTACGTCATAATGGCAGTCTGCATATTGTATGAAACAGTATCCTCCTGGTATTAGCACACGTTCTATGTCAAGCAAGTAATCTTGTATGTGTTGTTGTGTAAAGAAAACAAATGTGTCCCAACTGAATACAAAATTGCAACTTCCTTGTGGAATACTTTCGCATTCTGTCTTTGTTGTGGTATGGAATCTAAGAAATCTCTGGCCACCTGGTTTAATCTTCTTTCTAATGTGCTTTTCCACCCTAGGATTTATATCAAGAAAGAAGTTTAATCTCCATGCTCTAAAATCATTTGAAAACATACCCCAACCCGGTCCAATTTCTAAACTGTTGTAGTAACCTGTTTTAGCAAATTGATGGATTTTCATTACTATTTGTCTGTAAAGTAAGTCATCGACGACTGGTTTATGTTTTTTTGCATCTAAGTCCATATGATACCATTCTACGGTCTTGTCCAACCTGTCGATAGCCTCACTGTTGTTGGCATCGACTGCCAGTGCAACATCCTTAAGTATTTTAAGATTTGAATCTACTAAAGCCTGCAGGTCATGTGTTTTGACTTTTTCTAACTTTTCAATTAAAAGTTTTATTTCCTCTATACTCAGCATACCTGTATTTAAAATTCAAACAGTTTGTTGAATGTGTTACTGGTCTCTGTGCTCTGCACGTCCCAATCCAGCACACCTATAAGATTGTCTATCTTCTGGTCTAGTATTGTTGCTTCCATGGCATCACCGTCGAACGGCAATTCCTTGAACCACTCCGGTATACGCATCTCATCCACGGGATATGCTATACTTGTATAGCCCAGTGGATTTTGTTTTAGTTTGCAAACGATAACCTTTGCACCATCTGTGATTGGCATGCTGTACTTGTCTCCGTACATGTCCCTGCACCTGTTCCAATTCATGCTCGCTCTCACATGTCCTGGCATGTTTGCCCTTCCGGCCTTTTCCTCTGCCGCTGTGTACTTGGTCATGTTGTTTGCTCTCTTGGGAGACCCTTTCTCCCAGCCTGGTCTTGATTTGAACTGTGCCCTGAACTCACTGATCTTCTCTAAAACTTCTTTCTCATCTTTGCCTTGCAGTACCATGTAGAGCAGGTCACTTAGGAAGTCCTGTACGAACACTGGTGTGTCTGAACGTTTTAGATCAAGACCCATCGCTTTCATTTTGCCTTCTTTGCCCTCTACATCCGCACGTTTGCCTTCCTTGTCGTAGTACAACACAGCATATCTTTTCTTTGTAATGAATAGACCTTTTGATGCAACAAGTTCTCTACCTGCCGCAATCACTTCGCCTCTCGTGCTTGGGGTGTGAAATGCCTTGGTCATAAATGACTTGAAAGAGCCGTTCACCTCTTCGGCTATCTTGTCATACAATCCTACAACGGAATCTTTGCTCCATGGTATGACGCCCTCATTGATCTCTTTTTGTAGTGTCTTGAATGCTGAGAAATACACGGAGTCTGTGTCTCCGTACACAACACTCTCACCTTTGTGATCATATTTGCCTGCAACAATCTCATTTACTTTACTTGCCATGTGTTTCGTAATACATCTTCCAGAAAGTGTAACCGATTGTCCAATCCTCATGTCAAAGAATCTACAACCAGGATTCAGAATGGCACCATACAGACTGTTCAAGTTAATCTTCTTAACCAACTGTCTTTTGTCCCAATACTCTCTTTCAATTTCGTTGTCACCAGAGTCTCGCATTTTTTTCTGCATCTCCTGTCGCTCAGCATACCAACGTTTAAGCAGTCCCGGAATAATTGCTTCGTACTCGTATGTGAATATTGTGCCATTGGCACTCAACATCCATTTGTTGTTGCCGTCAAAAACAATTTCATACAGTTGTGCCGCACTCATTCTCACACTGGTCTTGTCTTCCCAGTCAACAATTATCTCTGTGCCTTTTTCTTGATTCATCACTGCAACATACTCCCAACTACCAAACTGACTGTCCCATGCCGCCGCAAATGATTTCTTGGCGTGTTTGGCCCTGTTGATTTCTGCTGAAGTTATGACAGGTCTTATCTGTCCTACGATTGTTTCCGGACCCATGTTCAATGCCCTAATCACGCTAGGATAAAGAGAGTTGATGTCAATGGACCCAATCCAGTCATGTATTCCTTTTTGTGGGGTGGCGACGTAAGCACCTGCCGCCGGTTGATTCTCTTCGCCGTCTTTCTTGTATTTCCTGCCGGGCACCTGCATGCCACGTCTGTGTGTCTCGTTCACTATTGCTTGTTCCGTTACTGCTACTGCACCCATTGTTGTCTGTAGTAGCACAGTGTTTTGGTGTGCTATCTCATTGGCAAGTTCTATAAACTTTAATTTCTTTTCTAGTTTTGCCAGTAGTGCCGTGTCCTGTCTGTTGTATTCTATGAACAATCCAAAATCATTTTTATAAAGGTTATCTAATGATCCTTCATAGATAGTTTTCCTTTCTCCCAATTCGTGTTCACCTATTGCATCTAGTCTGAAACTGTGTCTCTCCTCATATGTGTATTTCCTGTATAGTTCTAGCAAGTCCAAGTGTACCCTACCAATTAGATCAAAACTCAATTGTTCTCTGCCGTATTTCTCAAACACTCTCTTTTTAGGCTTTTCACCCCAAAAGCATAATCTTCTTGTATCATCAGAACTTAATACCTTTTGTATT
>Ga0209336_10000321_pt1 | contig 25092 bp, 35 predicted proteins | sample LinPmetageLP32_FD_184042 | JGI IMG/M metagenome (GOLD analysis project Ga0209336, IMG submission 184042) | Marine viral communities from the Pacific Ocean - LP-32 (SPAdes) (version 2) | ecosystem: Environmental > Aquatic > Marine > Oceanic | place: Pacific Ocean | collected 2009-08-23
GGTGGTCTTTGATCTCTAATAGAAGACATAAGGCTTTCTGGAATATTAATATTCATTGGCGCTTGTGGCAATGGCATCATAGATGGCACTGCTGTTGGCTGTAACACTCTCATTGGAACGCCTCTGACTTCACCGCCATAAGCAGCATTCATTATTGGTTTTCCACCAGAGAGCTCTGGTATCGTGCCTTGTGGCAATAAACCAAACTCAACTGGGTTTGGTGCTTCTAGTCCTCGTCTTCTAGCTATCTCAGCTTCTATATTAAATCTTCCTGTTGGACCCATCGCTGTCATTGGTGTGATCGGCACTCCTTTCATGTTCTTAGTGTCTTCGTAAGCCAACTTGCCTAAACTAGCAGCTAAAGCTCCAATTCCAGCATTTTTCAAGAAATCTCCACCGCTACCGCCAAATAAGCCACCGCCACCTTGACCGCCAATGAGTCCACCTAATCCTTGTGCCATTCTGGAGCCAGCTTGTTGTGGTTGTCCATAAATTGGAGCACCTGTTGCTGGATCTGTGCCGATGATTTGTGGTTGACTATAAACATCTCTGCCAGCCCCATAAGACGCAAGCTGTGCATCTATCGCTGCAACTTGTTCCATGTCTCCAGAAGCCATAGCAGCTTCTCTACCAGCCTCCAAGCTCCTCACAGCAGTTGAGCTAGGATCTGCACCCATAATTCTTTCTAGTGGACCACCACCAAATAAACCAGATCTGGTCGTTAAAGCGCCTTGTATACCACCAAAACCACCAGCAGTTCCGCCAGCAATTGATGAGACACCGGGTATGCCGAGGCTACTAATTCCACCCATTACAGTGGATCCAAGTGAGCCTAACCCAGAAGCCAAACGAGGCGCAACTTTGGCAATTGCGCCAGTAATGCCACCGCCAATACCACCCAGAACACCGCCCAATGCGGTTCCAATACCGGGTATAAAAGCTGCAACAGGGGCTACTTTCTTAACAACCTTGCCAATGCCTCTAATTAATTTTTTGAAAAAACCATACTCTGGTAAACCAGTTTGTGGATTTAATGATGCAATACCAGAACCAACGACACGCTCTTCTGGATTAATGTTGTAATCCATAAATTTACGCTCAAGCATTGACTCCAGCTCTGGATCATCCATGAGCATCTGTGGAGGAATAATGGTATCGCCCATTTCTGTGTGAACTAAAAACTGATCTTCGCCAGTTCCCATTTCTTGAATTTGTTGAGCCTCAAGACCCATTGGAGCATTTTCTCTGATTTGAGCGCTTTCAATCTCCATCAACAAGCGATTTCTTTCATCTGGAGTTAGTTCATCCAATGGACTTATATTAGGTTCAAAATTTGGATCGAGTGGCATAGGCATTGTCTCGACAGGAATATTTGGATCGCGTGGCATATTCTGCATACGAGGTTGTATTGATTGTCTAAACATTTCCATTTCTCTGTTTGAAATGGCTCCGCTTCCTATGCTTGGTCCAGCAGTTGTCTTACCAAAGTTGTCTATTCTTCGTTGTAATTGTTCGCTTATTGCCATAATTAACCTATTGTAACTGTAACGCTTCCTATACTAAATGTAGCACCCAATCCAACTGGATATGTTTGATGGCTGTATAAATCTCTTAGGGCATTACCATCAAACGCTTGGTGAATCTCTCTAGTAGTATTAAATATTATAGCACCAGTTGCAAATTGTAAGGTATCTATTTCATCATCGTTGTAACTGGGCACTCGATCTGGGTCTACAGCGCTTAAATTGATCTCTAGGACACGAACCAGCCTATTGTAAAGCTCTGCGGTGACTGTTCCTGTCTCAGCAAGTGGTAAACGAGTAGGTAATAACTTGCTCATCTTCTGCCAGAAGGCTGAATATCGAGGCGTGTACTACCCAATCTCCACTTATAATCTTTGCGATCAGAGTCTGTATTATCATCGTCTGACTCGAACCGAAGCACAAACTGCCGACCCCTAGAACGAACATAGCTTTGATTGGTGGTCGATGTTATTTGATTTGTAGACGATGTAGACAGGCTTTCTCCATTGAAATTCCTGTTTTTCAACACAATATTCACAGCACCATTGGGGTTTGTTCCAGTTTCTTTCACAAACTTAATGTCTGGAATGATTCTTTTAATAAATGCAAACTGCTCGCCATCCCCAAAATCAAGATCCGCAGACTCAATATAAACATTATCCATGGGCTCAGTGTCGTTGTTGTAACCATTCTCATGTTCGTATAAATAATAAGCACTAGACGACACGCCAGTTGCTTGTGGTTTGTTTTGTATGCCACCATCCACCCAAGCATGACGAACCAGAGATCCTATTGACCAAAGGTTTTCCTCGTAATTGTACATCGCGTATCGTGATATTTCTTTGGTTCCATCTTCTACCGAAGGGTAAAAAAACCATACTTCAGAAAATTCAGAGTTAAGAGCGACATGACATTTAAAAGACTGAGATTGATCTAAGTCTTCAAATACATACTCTTGCACAGAACAAGGTATCTTCTGCACCGCACCATTGTAGAAATAAAAACCTTGCTTGCTCATGTAAAAAACACCACTGGGTGCATTAATACAGGCTTTTGGACCAATCAATCCAGCACCTTCGTTGATTAAATTGACCGCAAAAGTCAATGGCGGTCCAATAAAGTTCATAGAATATAAAGATGTATCGGTCCAGATCAAGACTTCTTGCCTTGCTTTTATACCGCCAACGATGTGTGAACCGCTTGATAATCGAAGAGATCCAGCAGAATTAGTTGTCTTGGGTTCAAACTCAATTGAGTTTTCTTGATCTGAAAACGCTATAAACATTGGATCAATTGTACCAGTTCTATCGTTGCTGGAATCCAATGGATCAGCTCCCAATACAATTAAATGTCGATCTGTTTCAGATGTAATAACTTGCAAGCCAAGGGTTGGTACTTTGTTTGCACCAGATATGCCACTCAAAACCACTGCTCTTGTTGACAAACCATCGTTTTCCACCCATTTATAAATACCGCCAGCTCTGGGATTAATAATTAAGTCTTCACCAAAGTTATCGTGTGTCCAAAGTCTTAACTGATTTGTAGCATCAAGGCTTCCACTGGAGCCAAAAGCCGATGAGCCAAACCCATCAATGCCCCAACCAGTGCCTTGCACATAATCATCTAGCCCGACATTAATTTGATACAGTCCATCAACGCCAGATCCACCATTTCCACTGTCACTGCTGTTTGCTAATACAGGGTTTCCATCAGTGTCTTTTGCTTCTATGGTGTAACTATTTGCATTTACAATCGTTGCTATTTGATACTCTTGATTTAACACCGATGCAGTAATCAAACCGCCAAGCGAAACAGCACCAGATATAGTAACAAAATCATTTTTTACAGCGCCATGGGAAGAGTCAGTTACTGTAATTGTTGCATCGTCATTTGCAACTTTTGCAAAAGTAATGCTATTGGTGCTGGTTTTTCTAATCGGTGTTATGTCGTTGTAAGACCCACCAGACTCAATGTAATATTTTAAAGTTGTGCCTATACCAGTGTATCGTGTACCAGCCAGAGAAACCCATTGATGTAAGGCTCTTGCAATGCCTAAGAAGGCAGTTGTCGAGTATTTTAACCAACCACCAATCTTTTCAGCTCTGTTTTTTCTAAAGCGTATAAAATTAGCATCGACCCAGCCACCTTCGTTGCTGTAATCGGTTTCTTCTTTATTAATACCAGCTTTGAAATTAAATTTTGTTAGAGGCATAAGTAAACTCCTTGATAAAAGTTTACCACAAAATTATTCCACTAAGCTAAACGAATGATTGCGCCTGTGGCTGTTGGACTTGGAAATACGACTGTAAAATCGCCAGCAGTAGATGTTTTGTCTCCACCAAAGTCAATGGCACACAAGGCTTTATTACTATTGGTTGAGTTATAAAGCAAACAACCTCTTGCAGTTACAGTAGCTGTTCCAAAAGTTAAGTCAGCAAAATCACAAACAGCAGTTGTTCCACTGGTAGATGGTGTCACATTTGTCAATGTAGAACCGCCAGCGCCATAATTAGTACCACTTACTTCTTGTGCAGTTGAATACGCAGTAGTCCCAGCACCCATTGTTGCTGAACTTGTGTATAACGCTAATTTAATAGAGTCAGCTCCATTCGTTAGATTGTGACCTTCAACAAGAATTTCTTGTTTAAAACTTGTTGCTATTGCAGATGTAATTGCCATCTAAAGCTCCTTAATAATTTTAGCCATGTCGCTGTGACCTTGGCTATTTAATAATCCTACAATAGTTACTCTATCAGAATTTATGGCACTTTTCATACCATTTAACACGATAACATAAATATGCTTTTTAAACTGTAAAGCCTGCTCTCTGATATGAGGTGGTGCTTCGGCTGAAATATCACAAATTTTATTGGTTATCATCTCAGCCCAAAACTCTGGGTCGTGCCCTTTGTTTTGCGTTGTATGAACGCTGACTTGACCTAGTTTTATAAAGCTGTCTGTCATTATCCCTTATATGGTTCTGGCGGAACAATCTCTTCTTGAAGCGTTAAGTTATACTTTGAAAGCTCTGATTCTATTTCCTCGTAAGGAGCAATAATCCACTTCTCTTCATGTGGCACTGCCACCAAAGGCTTATCTAACCTGTGATAACCATACAATCGTTCTGTTGCTGGCACACAGGAATCCAATACTGTTGAGCGTGGTGAAACACCTACAGTAATGCCATTCTCCATTAGCTTACACAACCAGAACTCAACACAAGCTCTACCAGCTTCAGCAAAATGTAAATCACTTGAATAAGAAAAGTCTATGCCAAACAAGTCAATCGCTGACACTTTATTGTATAAAGCAAACGCAATCGCATAAGCAACTGTGTTGTTGAAGTAAGCACATTTTGCATGATTCGCAACTTCAACCAATGGGTACATCACCGCATTAGGAACTCTTTTATCGAGCTCGCAAGTGTATATGGGTATTTTTAACTTAGGCAACAGCTTTTTCATTGCATTTGTTTGCTTGCCAGCGTCATTGGTGTCGAAAAAACGACTTGCTGGATCCATCATAAACAAACGATCTAGGTTAAATACAGAAGCTGCGGAGTTGATTCCCCAGACTTCATCCCATTCTTTGCTGTTTTCTTTGGAAATTACATAGTCTATTTGAGACAGACCTAATCCGATTAAGGCAATTCGCTTGCCTTCGAGCGATTTAATAGGTTTCATTACGATACGCCAATTCTTAAACTGTCGTATCTGTATTCATCCCTCGTTTCTCTTCCTTCACTTAAATTCTTCATTCGAGCCACACTCTCCTTGAATCTTGCTTCAAAGTTAGCAATAACATCTGGCGTTTCTTTTAAGAAAATTGCACCTTCGACTAAACTTCCATATAGCAAAGCATCGCTATAATCTGTTGAAAGCACTGTTGTTCCACTGTCACTACCGCTTGTAATTGAAGCTGGTTTATATAAATAATGTAATTCTACATCAAAAGCTGCATTGGGTACAGGGGCTAATGCGAAAGAGCTTTGACTGTAAATTGAATAATATTTGGGTTGCCCTGTCACTGTCGTTGTTGGGCTGTATTCTTTTAAAAAAGAAGCATGTTTAAGATCAAGATAAGTATATGTATTACTGCTAATAATAGCCAAACTCATTGGCGCTAGAAAATCCGTAGGACACGCTAAAAAACGATTGTTATTTGCAGTTTGACCTTGAACATTCTTTCTCTGCTCTGGCAACTGCACCATTTGTAATATTCGATCTTCTGCCTCTGTAATAAAAGTAGGCAATTGCGTTGTAAAAGTGCTTTCGCTAGACTCTAAGTAGTCTCCGATTGCTGTTTTCAATGTAGAATAAGTAAAGCTCATGTCGTAGTTATAGTAACAGAGCCAACTTCACAATCAACTTCAAAGGTCGTAAGCTGGCTTCCTAGTTTGCCTAAACCAGTATTGGTATAGACTGTAAAAAAATTATTGTCATCGGCATTGTCTGGTCTTGGGTTTTTTAACGCTTCACCATCAACTGTTGCTGGTCTTGGGCTTAACTGTGGATGTTTAGGGCTCCATTGATCTGGACCCACTAAGAATCCATCCCAAGTCATTTTCATATCTCTCAGCCGATAACGAAAACCTGTAATGTCACAGATCCCATACGCATATTTTCCATTTGCGTAAGTAGACATTATGGCGTGTTATAGCCCCTTATATCTGGGCTAATCCTAAAACTTGCTCTTTCTTCGTCTTGCGTCATCGCTCGTAGGAACTCTTCCTCATACAACTGTTTAAGCATTCCAGTTCTTTCTGGAGCTCTTTTTAAAGATATGTAGTAAGCCAACCCAGCAGCTAAACAAGGATAAAATCGATAAGGCATCTGCATCGTGTCTGCACCAGTATCTGCATCATCCATTCTGGTTAAAACATTCATATATATAGTATATGTGCTGGACTTGTCTGGTGCTGGAAACACAGTAATTGTAGGAGACAATTGCTTATCAATCATAAATTGATTGGGTTTTCCTGTTGTGCTCTTGCTTGGATAAGAAGAATATTCAGATCGACTAATCCTAGTCATTGGTATATCAGAGATTACAGAGTTTGTTGTTTCTCTTATAAACGCATCCAATACATCAATCGGTGCTGAAGCATTGGTTGTGTCAATGTTATAAACAGTGGTGTCTGCAACCATAGCAACAGTCTTTTGATTGACAGTCCATTGATTGAGCCCACGATTGGACCATTCAGCCAACAAAAGATTTAAACTTCTTTTTGCTGTCTTGAGATCGTAGCCAGTTCTTAGCTCTATTCCACAACGCTCAAAGGCTTCTTCAATAAACTCGCCAACATCTGGTTCAAAATTTTTACTGCCAGAGGTTGCCATTTATTTTCTCCTTGTTACTTTTTTACCTACCTTTTTAGCGTATGTTTTCGCTTTTTTCTTACCAGCTTTGGTATATGCAAATTTCTTTTTACCTACTTTTGGCATTTAAAAACCACCTTAACCATAGTTTTTTATTAGCTCAAGAATAACAACATAAGTATCACCGCTTGAATGACCCAGTGTTGTAAAGTCAAGATCGCCAGTTTTACCGCTACCAGCATTGTTTGGTATTCCAGAGAAATCGTCATAATACTCGTCACCTGTAGAGTCGGCTGGCAAACTGACAGCCAAAACATTGGTGCTTGCATCAAAATCAATCTTAATGCTCATTCCAGTGGTTGCCCACCAGACTTTTGCGATTGCTACAGATGAGCAAGCTACTCCAGCAGCGTTTGCATTCAAAGCAGAAACATCTACTTTCTTGACTGCTGATTCACCAGTGCCATCGCTGACATTGGTGAATTTCATAACAGCTTTTCGTTGTCCATCTTGAATCGTTTGCGATGTTACTACATCAGCCATAATTGACTCCTAGTTTACTCGAATATAATTCGATTCATTGATTGATAATGAACATCTAATGCTTCAGCAGCGCCAGCACCAGCTTCTATTCCAATGTAAGGAATAAAATCAATATCATCAGTCATTGCTGTTGATTTTGTAGTGCCTTTAGCTACTGCTGTACCGCCAGTAGAACCAGCAGTTGTAGTAATGTCATATTGAATACCATCAACAAAGATAGATATTTTTCTCGCAGAATCAAAAACAATTCTTAACTTATAAGTTGTGTTCGCAGCAACTGTAATTGGCAATTGACTGATGTAATCAGTACCGCCAATACTATGTATAAAATGCAACTTAGTAAAATCAGTAAATGCCTCAGAGTTAGTCGCATCAGTCTGGAACTTGAAATACGCTTGATTGGCATCTGTAGCGACCAATTGATCGTTAGTCAGCTTTAAGCCAGCCCAGAGCTTTTGATTGTCAATTGCATTTGTTGAAATTGCACATTCCCATTGTGTTTGGTTCTCAGAACCCCACAAAACGCCTGTCCAAGCTGTAAAAGCGGTGTCCAAATGTGGAGCAATAATCGCTTGATCTTGGTCTGCGCCAGCAGTTGTAATCGTAATACCAGCTCTAGTTGTATCAAAAGTACACAAAGCAGTCGTCATATTGGTTCCTAGAACCTCAAAGTTTTTACTGGCAGCTCTTGCTACTTCAACAGTATAAACTTGGTCAATGTCTGCATTGATCGCTGGTCTTTTCTTAAAATATGATGATAAGTAATATCGACCAGTATCTTTGGTAGCATCGTTTAATTGTGAAATATCAGATATTTCTCCAGTGTCCGAATCTTTATTAATGATGTCGAAACCATTTTCAGACCTAACTGGTCCACTAAATGTTGTGTTTGCCATAATTTTTTCTCCTTTGAAAAAATAAGTCTTATCGTCTTGGCTTGTCTGCTAGGTCAGTCGATAAAACAAAATATATTATCCTAGATAATATAAACTATAGCATAAAAAGAAAGCGTGTCGTTAAGAAATTAACTTAGGGCGAATTAACTTGGTTGTTTTGTAAATAACTTTTCCATCGCCTTCTTCAATAATAATTTTTTTTCCGTTGTAGGGACTATATTCACATTCCTCACTCGGATCAAAAGAGTTGTGTGCTTTGATTGTCGCTTCAAGCTCAACAAATTTATCTAATGATAATTCGTAAAGATTATCGCCACAGAGTACCCTGTGGTGTGGATCGTCTGTGGTGTTTAAGTATTCATCATCAATCTTCTTATTGAAAGCGGTGTTCCACTTTCCATTGGTTATGAATCGCTCACCATCCTCAGTAACCCACTTTAATTTTAAGTTCTCGCCCCAATCAGTCTCTACTTTTTCAAGGTCTAACAACATAGCTCTGACCTTTATTTTTTCTCCAACCAATCCCAAATGTTTATTAGCGTTTGCTGGTATGTGTATTGCAAGTGACTTGCAAATATCAGAAAACCTTTTATGAACATTGCTTTTAAATTTTGTGCGTCTTGCAGAGGAATTAATTTCTAAAAGTGACATATCACAAATGCGGTAGTTAAAATCTTTAAAAGGATTAAAGCCCTCATCCATTTTTTTATGTGCTTCGCGATTCCACTTTCTAAATGCAGCACTTTTTCTAATTACTTCTCCAACAACGACTTTCATTTTTTCTCGTTCCTTATCCATTTCTATTTCTTCTTTTGTTCTACGAATAATTGTCGAGAGCTTGGCATCTAAAACACCATCAGTAAATAACTTAGGCAACTTTTCTTCGTTTGGATATATCTCTTCGAGATAGGCTTTTGCTTTTTTTATAGCCTTATTGGGATCAGTACACAATACAATTTCATGCTTTTCTCGAAGCCGAATATCTCCAATATCCTCAACATTAGCATCGAAACTTTTTAAACAGAAAATTTTGTTTTTTTCACCAGTTGAAATGTAAAAATAAGTATTATTTGGATCTCTTGCATAAAAACGCTTAATGCCAGATCCACCACACCTAGAACAATTCTTGGCTCCAGCGCAACCAAAACAAATATCTCGATCTCTTAAATTGTAGCTATGTTTGCCAGATCCGCCACATCTGCTACACATCTTACTGCCTTTACAGCTTGGGCAAACTTTATCGAACTTATTTAATTTAATATTCATCACATATATATAATAACAAATGTATAACTATTTGCAAGTTTTTATACATACTAAATTACATTTATTATAGGCATAAAAAAAGGGCTCCGAAGAGCCCTTTCAGTCAGTAGTTGAGTTATAAACCCTACTGTGGGTTCAATTAAGCTCCCTGTGAACCATAGATTCCACGCCAGTTAGACCAGCCAAAGCTATATCTTTCTCTAGCTTTGTATCTGATATTACCAGTTGAAAAATCTGGTTCCATGTTGGTTTCCATACCTGTTCTTTGGAACATTTTAAGCCCTTCGCCTTGATCTGTAACAGATGTAAGCAAGAAGAACGCATCTGGATCATTCAGATAATGATTGACAGTATAGCCACCAGCCAACACGCCTGTGTTTTTGATAGCATTTATGTCGTTATCTGCTGTTCCAGATCTTTGAGGACTGTTCAATATTCTGTCAGCAATAAAGGTCAATTGTGGTGGAACCACAAGTTTTGAACTTTGTACTGATATTGTTAGTCCACGATCATCTGTGAAGGTAGATATATCAATCAACGCATCTTCTAATGAAGTTTCATTAAGATCTGCCATTGTTGTTGCTCTGTTCGCAGCAGTTCCGCCACCAGCTAGTGGATGGGCAGTGTTGATTAACGACACGCCATCGCCACCAGTGAAACTTGAACTGAATGCGTTATTTAGAACATTAGCGCCTTTCACTTCTTTGGTGTTAGCCATAGAGCGAGCCAGTGCTTTTGTATATCTTTTGCCTAAAGAATCATATAAATTATCCTCTTGAGCTTCTTCAGTTAAAGCAAAAGCCAACGCAATCGTATCATGCGTGTATCTTGCTGTATAACTTTCAGTAGCGTTATCGAAAACAACTCCTTGTCCTTCAGATTTAGTAGGTGCAGAACCAAAACCAACGATTAAAACTTCTTCTTCAAAGGCTTTTTGTGAGTCTTCGATAGAAAAAATTTCGGAATATTCTTGATCGTATTGATCGTATTCCATTCCGAAAAGGCTGTTTAATCCGGGTTCTAGTTCAGCAGCTAATTGTGCTCTTGAAATTGCCATTATTTAGCTCCTTATGCTAGTCCAGCACCTTTCTGTCCCATTATGTGGTTTTGAATCACACAAAGAACATTAGTGTTGGCGGATGCAACATCCGAGTTATCGGGGTCCTGTGATATATCTAGCGCTTTCAAAGGTAGAGTAGCAGTGGTATTACCAGTGCTCACACCAATTTCAGTGTTAGATTGTCCAGAGTAAGTGTCGCCAACAGGTGAACCATCAACAATGTCAAAGTTTCCAAACAAGTCAGCTACTGGAAAAGCAGCATTGCCTTGAATTTCAAACACGACATCGGGATCGTCAATTATGTTAGCAATAATATCCGAAGCAGAAACGCTGCCGGGATAATAGTTTTTGAAGACTTGCTCGCCAGATGTGGGATCGGTATAAGAAACACCATTAAACACACCTACGATTGGAACAGTTCCAGAGGCTGCATGTCTACCGAGTACGCCAGCAGTAAGCTGAGTAACCAAGTCGCCTTGGAATATCGGTGTCGTTGCGCCACTTGCTATTCTATATCGGCTTTGACCGCCAGAATAGGGTGCTCCGCCCATCATACGAACAGGTCTACATCCGAAAGGGGCATCTTTATTTGCCATGGGATTTATCTCCTGTTAAAAAGTTACTTTTTCCCAAAAGTAACTTGAGTTTCCCTCTTAGCATCATATTTCACATATCGACCATCTTTTGCAGAATCATTAAACATGTTGTTGTCTAATGCTTCATTTGCTTTTTGAGTAGCCTCTTCGTAATGAGACCTTCTCTCTTTGATAGTTTCAAGTGGAATCTTCGCTAATACGAGACCCTCGTTATGTACAACGCCAGCCAGTCTACCTTTTTCTTTAGTCGCAAATGCAAAGCCTTTGGGTAATTCAGAGCCTTGAACAAACTCCCAACCCTCACGCAATCTATAACTAATGTTATTTGCATCTTCTTGACCAAGATACGACTCCCTTATCCATCGGTATTCATAACCTTCTGGAGCTGGGGGTGTCTCTAGTTTTCTTACTGGTCGCCAAGGTTTTCTACGAGCTTCTTTATCGTGTGTCTCGGATTCACGCGTGTTTCTGGCAGTGTCCATTCTTTCCATTTCTTCCATTATACTGTCTCCCTTTGAGAAATTTTTTGTTTTTCTTTAGCGACTCGTTTTAACCATTCGTCTTCCGACATATTATATGGTTTGAGTCCACGAAGACGATCTACTTCTGACTTGGAAAAAATCACGCCATTCTTTTTACCTTGTGTTTTTTGCCGACTTCCAACGGAAGCAGAAGTGACTCTTTGCACAGAGGGTCTATCTTCTCTTGTTTCGGCTTTCTTATTGTTTGCCATATCTGGGTAAACATTAGAAATTCTTGTATCTAACTCGTCATAATAATCATTAGAGTCTGGCTCATAGCCTTCATTAATAAGATTAAAATGAGTAAAATAAGCATATTGGCTGGCTTCTGCATTTTTTGGATCATCTTGATCGCCATACCAAGGGTTATTTGAAGACCAATCCAACGCTTCTCTTGTTGGCTTTGGTGCTTCTTGTTGAACTGTTTGTTGTTGTACTGGCTGTTGAACAACTTGTTGTTCATTAACAGACTGTCTGTTTTTAGCAACTCTTAGCTTTTCTTTCTGTATAGATAGATCGCTTTTAAGTGTATCTGCCTTAGACATCAGTTCAGCATCTCCAGATGCAACAGCTTTTTTGTAAAGCTCATCAGCCTGTTGTTCTTTGGCTTGTACCGATTGTTCTTCAGCAACAAATAAATTTTGATTCAGCGTATTACTGTGGTTCCTAAGAGCCATAATTTCAGCATCTCTTTCGGCAATCATTCTTACCGCTTCATCTGCTCTTTGTTTTTCAGCTCTTATTTGCTGATTTTTTTTGTTAATTCGTTTAGAGACTTTTTTCGTGTATTGATCTAGTTCTTCTTCACTAGCAACAGGCTCCCCAACAGGAGCTGGCTGTTCTTCAACCACGCTAACTTGTATCTCTTCTTCTTGTGTTTGTGCTTGTTGTTCTTGCGTCATTATAAACTCACTATATCATTTGGATTGAGGATTGTCCCAATAACTTCATCATCGTTGATGATCCTAACCTCTGCTCCATCTTCCAATTTAAACCTTGCCCCAGCGTATCTTCCGATCAATACCCATTGACCTTCCTCGCACCAAGGCTCTCCATATTTAGCATCACTGTAACAAAGTGGACCACACTTAACGACATAAGCAACCACAGTTGCCAATTGTTCTTTGTCCATTGTTTCCTTTGTTAGTAAGATACCACCTTTGGTTTCTCCCTTGCCACGATAGGGTAAAACCAAAATCTTCCAGCCAGTTGGCTGTGGCATTCGTTCTAGTGCTGACCCATCCAGTTTTTCTGGATTAAGAACTGCGTTCTTAGGATCTACATAAGCCGATGCAATCTCTACTTTTGCGTTTTCCATTAATTTTCTCTATTAAAGTAATTTTTTATAAAATCTTGTATATTGTATACCGCTTCGAGCTTTCCTTGCAAATATTTATGATGCTCCATGTCAGAAAGACTGCCACTCATATAGGTTTCTTGTATTTGTTCGAGCTCTTTGTTTAGCTCTTTGCTGAGTCTTTCAGCAAAATCAATTGAGTCCATTTGTTATCTGACCTTAAAATTTAGTCCTTGTTTAGCAGCTCCACCGCCACGACACTTTACTACTGAGCCACCTTTTTTCATTTTTGATTTGTTTAAAGCAATTGCTATAGATTGTTTCTTGGGATAGCCCTCTTTTTTTAATAAAGAAATATTGCTAGATATTGCTTTTTTACTATTTCCCTTTTTTAGAGGCACTTTTTTTCTTTTTTGTTACTTTCTTAACTACTTTTTTAACTGTAGATTCTGTTTTCTTAACAACTTTCTTAGGCTTGGGAGCTTCTTTAACAACTTCTCCAAGCGCTTCTTTTTCAATTCTTGCCATTTTCTTGGCAATCCTTTCCATGTTTTTGTTGTGAGCTTCTGCTTTTTCAGATACTGCTTTCGCCATATCAGCAATTTCTTGTTCTCTGTCGGCTTTCTTTTGTTCACGCAGTTTTTCTGCTGCTTCTTTTATATAAGATGTTGTCACTTAATTTCTCCTAAATCTTTGTTCTAGTTCAAGCAGTTTAAGCTCTGCCTGTTGTTCTAATCTATCGAGACCTAATTGTAGCTTATCATCAGCTATTGCTTTTTGCACATCTATTCTCTGTTGCGTAATCTCTGCATCCAACATCTGTTCTTGTTGTTTCTGCTGTTGTTTGCCTTCAAACTGTTCTTGATCCATGTCTAACTCTTTGTCTTTCAAAGCGAGCTCTTGTTGCCTAATTGCAACCAATGGATCGCCTTGATTCGCTTGACCTATTGAAGATAAGAACTGATTGGTAAGCTCTGCCAATATTGGTGAGCTCATCTGATCGAGCATCATCTGTAATTCTTGTTGCATTTGCATGGCTTCTTCTGGTGTTACTTGTTGCATCTGCTGTTGTAACATCATCATTCTTTCTTGCATTTCTGGTGGCATTTGTTGTTCTGCTATTTGACTGGCTAAAAACTGTAAATGTTGCATCACATGACTAATGATAATTGATTGAAACTGTGGATTCTCTTGAACCACTTGGGTCAAAAACAAACTCTGGTGAGCACTGACATGTGACTCATGGTTCTGTGGAGCAAATGCTTGAGCTGGTTGTCCCAACAATAAACCACTGTTTTCAATACCAGCATCTATTGGTTTCGGTGTCATGTCTGGTGGTGGTTGTATTAATGACTCAACATTGTCTATACCTAAAGCGCCATACATTCTCTTATAGGCTTCGTAAATGCCCATTGGTCCATGAACCTCTGGTGCGGATTGAACCATTTGCAATAGCTCTTGAGCCATTGTTATTCTTTGGCTTTGTGAAAATATATTGGGATCAGACACTGGAACTATATCGACACGATCATCAAAATCGCTGATTTTAATATCTTTAGAGCCAGAGCCAGTCTCAAAGTTGTACTCTGGTGGTAAATAATCGGCAAACACATCTGCCAATAAATTAAACTCAACCTTTTGTGAGTAATGCAATCGCTTCTGAATTGCAGACATTACCTTCGTACCACGCTCTAATAACGCAACAGTTGTGCCTACAGGCATTGCTTGGTTCATGTCACCCACATTCATATCAGCAGTTGCTGCAAATCTTTTTCCAGAGTCAACCAATAAACCAAGTAATTGCATTAAAACATTGCTGGGCTCTTTAATTGGCAATGGAATCAAGTTCTCTCTAAGAGATCCGCCTGTCGTGTCGATGTCTCTAAACTCACCGGGTTGTAATGGATCTGCTTCATCTCTGATACGCATACCTCTGGCTTTAAAACCAGCAGGTAAATTAGCAAGCGTTCCAGCATCTATCAATTGTCTTAGTATAGATGTGGCTGCTTTCGATATACCGCCAATCATGTGTGAAAGACCTAGACCATAGAATCCTAAACCGGGTAGGAATTTGTATTGCACGAAATAATTAATTTTGGTTTTGTCTGGGTCTTCTGGGTTGTAATTTCTTCTGATGGATAGAACTGTATTTGCTTGCTCGTCAATCGTCACAATATAGGGTAATTTTAGTCCAGTCGGTTCACCCTCTGCACCTATGTCTTCATAACCTTCTAGGTCTAAGATTGTATGCACTTCATAGATAGTTCTGTTTCTATCTTCTGTGTAATCTGGAGCCACTCCTTCGATTTCGTCTATTTCAGTAGTGATCTCGCTTCTTTCTTCGTAAGATTCATCTGGTATATCAACATCGGCATAAAAACCAGATAGCTGTTGTTTTCTAATCTCGTTCTTCGACATGCTGATTACATGTGTGACTCTTTCTGCTGAGAACATGTCTGGTGCTTCATAAGGAACAATTAAATCTTCTGGTGGAATAAATTTAGCAACAGCTCTTTTTAACACGAAGTCAAAGTACACTTTCTTAAATGCTGAACCAGCTAAAGGCAAGTAAAACAACAACTGATCGAGCTCTGGGTCGTATTCTTGCATTACATTCATAATGTAATAGTTCATAAACTCTTGCACTCTATCTGCTTGGCTTTCTGTTTCAGCAGTTCTCATGCCAATAATTTGTGTCTTAACTGGTCCTTTTGCTGGTAATAACTCCTTGTAAGCATTCGCTTGAAACTGAGTAACAGCTTCTGCAAGGATTGGATGAATCACGCCAGAAGAACCTTCAAAGGGTTGTGATCGGCTATCGTCAAATTTCATGCCTAAGTATTTCAAACCATCTATATAGGTTTTTTCCCACTCTGATCTTGATTCTAAGTCGTTCTTTATCGAACTACATAGGTCTGATGAGAGCTTGGAAAGCGTTTCTTCGTCTAATGATTCAGCAAGATTTGCAAAAAAATCTTCTTCGACAGGCTGTTCTTCAGCCATTTCTCCATCTAAGATGACATCATCGCCAGAAACAACAATAGTCATAGCCTCTTCCAAGGCTTCTTGTCTGGTTTGCTCTGGAACAATCTCGATCATAGAGCCAGATTCTATAATATCTGGATCGTTTTCTGTTCCTAGTTTTCTCTCTACAACCATATTAATAACAGTCTACCATTTAAATGGTTGATTTCGCACTTTTTTGATTGTGCGAAAATCCAAATAAGGAGGTAAAGTAATTGTTTTTGCTGATTTATTAACTGGCGAGCTAAAATAAGATTTTAGTTTTTTAAAAAAAAGTTTCATCAATAATACACTACTCTATTTTTGCTTAACAATTTTACTTCGTCTTGATAATCTTCGTGCAAAGATAGAAAACCACCTTGCCTAAATCTCATCAATGCCATTGTAGCGCTATCGCAAAAGTCATCGTGATCTCCATATGGAAAAGCTGCCATCTCTTCCCTCACTTCGTCTGCAAACACTTCGTCTGGAGCCCAAACCATACCAGATTCAAAAATTGGTGCAACACTATTCATTCTTGCAACCTTATCTTGACCTCTACTTGGGGTATACGAAGTGACTGGTATTCCCATTCTTCTTAACTCTTGTGTTAAAGGCGTTCCAGACGCTTTTGCTTCAATCAAAATACAATCTGGTTCCCAGTATTTGTATTCATCCCAAGCCAATCTTTTTAGCTCTGGAAAATCTACTCTTACTCTTTTTGCATCCAATAAAATAATGTTTGGCGTTTCATCGTCTGCGTGTTCAAAGATAGCCCAAGTCGTAATTGCAGAGTAGTCAGCAGTCTCTTTTTTAGAAAAAGCTGTGTCATAACTTTGTATGACATAACTGTATGGTGGTACTTTTTCTTCATGCCATTTTTTCCACCACTCTCTTTTAACGATAGATCCTTCTTCAGATGTTGGGTTTTGCATCCATTGTGCGTTCCATTTGGCTACTGGTAACGATGCTTTTACGCCCAAAAGCTCTTCTTTCTTCCAAAATTCACCCCACAAAGGATTTTCAGTTTCTGGCATAAGTGCTGGAAACTCAACAATTTCCCATTGATCTGCATGGTCATCGCCTTGTTTTTTTAATAATTGCCCTACCAAATCTTTTGTGCTCCAGCGAGTCATTACAATTACAATGGTTCCACCGGGTTGTAAACGCTGTCTAGGACCAGATGTATACCATTCATAAGCTGACTCCAATGCTTTTGGTGATAATGCGTCTTGCTCTGAGTGTGGATCATCAATAATTAATAGATCTGCACCACGACCTGTAATTGCACCACCAACACCAGCGTAAAACGATTCACCTTCTTGGTTTGTTGTCCAACGACCAGCAGACTTGTTATCTGCTTGCAATTTAAGTTCTGGAAAAATAAATTTAAAATCTTCACTGTCAATCAAGTTTCTTACCTTCCGACCAAAACGAACTGCAAGTTCTGCTGTATGCGTACATTGGATAATCTTTAATTGACCATTTAAGCCCATCATCCATGCTGGTAAATATGTTGATGCAAACTCTGATTTAGAGTGTCTTGGTGGTAAACACACAATTAATCTTTTTAGTTTACCTTCTGAAATTCTATTAAACTTGTCAGCAATAATCTTATGATGGTGTCCTTCTATAAAACCACCCCACATGTATTTAACAAATTGCATAAAGTCTTTACGACACGCATCTTGCGTATCAATTTGCTCATAACGATTAATTAAAGCAAGTGCTTCATCCTTTTCTTGTTGTGAGAGTATGTCAAAGTCTTTTAAGAATTGTTCTTTCATGGCGAGCTAGATAGATAGTAGTGACAAGTGTGGTTCTACCTAGCTCTAAGCACTAATGGAGAAGTGCCTAGTGCAAGTATAGAATATTCAGTTTTATTCTTCTTTATTTTCTTCATCGTCTTCATCTATATCTCTGTAATAATCAACAATATGCAATATTTGTTCTAAATACCTAGTAATCTCACCCATGGTCATTGATAAATTCTCATAGCCTTGCGATGTCAAACCATAGTAAGCAACTCTGGGCTCTTCTCCAGCCTCAACCTTTTCAATATACTCTCCCATAGTGTCTGGGTTTAGAATAACCCATTCAACAGGTGGCGTGTCGATTGGTTCTGGCAAAGGCGGATGATAGATTGGAGTTCTTTTTGCAACGCTAACCACTTCTACAGGCTTAACCTGTGGCTGCCTATTTGTCATTTCACTCATCAAAGAGTATGTAGAGCAACCATTAATTAGTGGTATCAGTATCAGTAGTTTTTTCATCGCTTGTTAATATTTTAAAATTTTCTATAACTCTTGCTGTCGCTCGATTGACTTTTCCTTGAAGAATTAAAGGCTCAGTCATCGCCATGCCTTCTAAATTAAAGTTGGCAAACTTACTTCTAAGTTTAGTCACCTGTGCTTGAGAAGCGCTGTATTGCGTGTTTAGGGATTGTATTTGAGCTTGTGTTTTCTTAGCAGACTCTAAGGCTTTTACGATTTGATCGTTTTGCTCTTGTATCGTTCTTTCAAGCACTGCTTGATTGTTTATAGCTGTCTGTAGCTCTATTTTTGACTTATCTAGCTTTGCCATCAATACAATATTGATACAAATAGAGATCAATAAAATTACTCCAGCTATTGCCAGACCTTTCACTTTTTGCTTTTTGTTTTTACAGCAACTGTCTTATAGGCTTCATTGACATCTGGCGTTGATTTGTCATCACCAACATATTTGCCATCTTCATCTCTTGCACGAACTTTCTTTTCTTCGTAACCAAGAAATGTTGTCTTAAACCAATTAGTTAATCCATAAGCCATTATTTTTCTCCTTTAAAACTTTTAGATGATCCGCTTGTTCCAGCATATAGTCCAAACCAAGCAGCTCCTGCTCCAACTACTATAGATATTAAGCCCGATTGTTCAAAGCTAGGTTCTGGTAGATCCATAAACCAAAAAGTAGTGTAGTAAAGCAAATACATATAGACAGACAAAAATGCTCTTGGAAAGATTCTCCACGAATCAATAGCTTGAGCTATAAATATAACCTTCTGATAAGGGTTATCATTCTTCTCATCTTCTAAAGTTCTTATTTTATCTTTAAGAGCAGAGTTTTCTTGGAGCATTTCCATGAACTTGGATAAGTCCATCTCAACTTCGTTTCGAGACATGTCTCCGCCAAATCTTCCAGAAGGATGGTATTGTTCGTCACTCATATTAGTTTGCTAGTGGGTTATCGTTTTTGTTCTTTAGGCTTTGTACATCATCATACATAGAGTCAATGCTTGAATTTATGCCTGCAACACTTGTTTGTAACATGATAATATCATTTTTAATTGGACTCAAATCTTGTGTCTCTATGTTTAACGATTTAATCTGCTCGTCAACTGCGACTACTTTTTTATCCAAGTCTGTAACTTGATCTGATAAAGCATCTATTTCATTAATATAACGAGACATTTTAGACTCTAAGTTTTCTATCCTATTTACATAAGTAGCCCCTGTATAGCCAAATCCAGCAAGTGTTCCTATTATGGAAACTAAACCTATGATCTGCGCTGCTTTTGATTGAAACCAATCCATTTTTTATTCCTATGCTAGTTTTGTTTTTTTAAATCTGTTTTTCATAATCGCTCCGCAACCTCTTGATTGAACACTACCGCCTTTTGCTTTTCTATGCGGTCTAACTTTCTTTGAAATCTTCTTAGGTTGTTTTGAAAACTGTTTGCCTTTTTTAGTATCTTGTCTTTTTTTGCGAGTCGTAGCTGCATACTCAGCAGAGCTCAAAGATTTTATAGCGCTTTCTGGCAAATACCTTTCTCCAGTTTCACTGGATTTTTTACCAGATTTAGTGCGCCATTTTTGATTGGTCCAATTTTTTAAAGATTGTTGCGATGATTTTAACGCCATTAACGATAACCTCCGCCAGCTTTTTTATAGGCTTTTGCAAGCATTTGAGCTTTTCTAGCCGACCATTGACCAGCTTTACCGCCTTTTGTTCCAGATTTAATTCTGTTAAAAATTCTTTTACGCATGGTTGGCTTGGTATAGTTACCAGCTTTGTTTACAGTAGATTTTGATTTAGATGCGCTTCCACCTTTTTTAAGTTTAATTGACTGTAAAGTTTTGGCTTGTTTTGCATGTGACTTACTAGCCTTCTTCAAGCCTTTCACTACTTTTTTTATCTTAGCTTTATTCTTGCTACCTTTTGTTACTTGCTTATTCATCTGTGCTCTCGATATTACCATTTTTCACGATTTGCCCAATATGCTGCTGACATTTTGCCTCTAGCTATATTTTTACCATGTCTTGCTTTAAAACTTTTTCGTCTTGCTTTCTGTTTAGCTGATTCACCTTTTTTTGGTTTGCCAGCAGTTTTTACGCCTTGCTGTCCAAATCGTATTGTTTTAATTTTGCTTCCTTCTTTTGCTACAACTACATGCGATTTTTTGGGATGACTTGGTGTTCTTTTGGGTTTGTTATAACCACTGACTCCTGCTCTCGCAAGCCTTGGATCTTTTTTACTTTTTGCTCTTGCCATTATTATTTACCAACTTTTTTTATGGCTGTTTTATGAGCTTGTGTAAATGTTAGTGGATTCCTGCTTCTGGTCATTAAATTGGTCATCTCTCTCATGTGTTTTGAGCTATGATGCTTCTTATGCCTTTGCATTGCTTTCTTTTGATTCGTTGTCAACTTTTTCATAAATTAGGCTGTCCATTAATTAAATCTCTCATGCCAGTCAAGCTGTTGCCATACAATCCCATGAAAGCAGCGTTATTGTCCGACATAGAAACATTACCATAAATATCTTCTGGTTCATACCATGAAGAAGTATCTGGTATATTCATTTTGGCATAACTATCAAAGCCTTGCACATAGCCCATATATGCAATTAATTGTGCTTCATCACCATACTCACCTGTTTCTTGTTGCTGTTGTTCTAGTTCTTCTTGTTGGTTTTCTATGTTTTGAGCAACTATTTGATCGGCAATTAAATCGGCTTCAGAAGCGGGCATTTCAGACATTGCTGTATTGATTTCTAGCTCCATTGTGCCAACTGCTACATTTTGTGAACCACTAGTATTTGCATCGCTTTGACCAACTGCTACGTTTTGTGAACCAGTAGTATTGCTTGAAACCCCTGTATTTGTTGATGTGTTAGAAGCAACACTGGTTGATCCACCTACTGCTGTATTATTCGCACCTATGGTATTTGAGCCACTTTCGCCAACAGCAGCATTATTACCACCTACTGCAACATTGCTAGAACTCATTGATAAAACTTGTTGTGTTTGCATTGCCGAACTTGCGACTTGAGCAGAGATACTGGGGGAGTTGCTGGTGCTAATTCCACCTCCAGATGATGAGCTGGCTACTGCGGTGCTTGTTGTATTAGAAACACCACCAGAAGCCACAGAAGAAGCATAAGATCCTCCCGATGATATAGACGTACCTGTGGCTTGAGCAGATGTTCCAGCAGTTGTACCGCTTACGCTACTTGTGGCTGCTCTAATAGAGTTGGCAACCACATTTAATTGTTCTGCTTTTTTGTTGTCTTTTTTATCTTCGTTCTGCGTGACAACAAGCTCGATATTTTCTTCTCGGTCTTGGCTCTCTTCTTCAATTGTCTCTGCATCATCCAAGTCTCCAGTTTCATCTTCAGATAAATCTGCAAGCTCTTCCAATATTTCTTCATCTTCTTCTTGTTCAATCCAATCCTCCAATTCTTCTATGGTTTCAAACTCTAAAAACTCTATGGGTTCGTCATCAATGTATTCTTCAATTAATTCTTGGTGTTCAAAATGATCCAATAAAATGTCTTCCAATATAGGTAAATCATAATCTGTTTCGTGATATTCTTCTGCCAATAATATTTCTTGATATATCTGTTCGATATAAGGCTCTTCTTCGATATAACTTAACGGAATAAAGATTTCTTCGGGCAATGCATCAAATTCTTCTACAAAAGGCTCAAGGTATTCTTCTTCAAAATATAATGTTTCTTCGTAATATAATTCTTCTTCATAATATTGTTCTTCAAAATAAAGATCTTCTTCATAATAATCTATCCCCTGTAGCTCAGTAGTGTATACAAGGTCTTCTTCAAAGAAATAATCTTCTTCGTAATAGGGATCAACATACCCATACTGATCGTCTTGAAAATCATCATAGCCAAACATATCGCCTTGATAATAGGCATCTTCAACAAAAGTTTCGACCATATATCCAGCACAAGCTGGCGAATACTGCGAGTCCAAAGCACACTCATAATCAAACAAGTCATCCCAATAGTTAGCACATTGAGTAGAATACAATCCATCTAAATCACACTGTTGAGTTAAAAAAGCTGCTTGATAGCCAGTACATGCGGTATTGTTTAAAGGATTGCTACAATCCAGTCCGTTCCCAGCACCTACGCCATATAAACTCCCACCATTTTCTAGCAAAGTATTAAAAGAAGTGTCGTTCCAATTGGTGTTGACACAAGTGCCTGCAACATTTGTTGTGCCTGTACTGCATTCATCGTGATACAAATAAGTATATGATTCGCTTGAGCTCCCTTGTTCGCCAATCAATACATCGTGATTGATAATATTTAAACCGCCATAACGAAACTCAAAGCTATCATTTGACTTCCATAATATGACTTCAAAAGAGTTATCTGAGCCACTTCTGTTGTATTCTCGTAGGTTATACCACCCAAAAACAGCTTTATCTGTAAAGTTTCTAGCTAGAACACTGGAGCCATTGTCTCGTATTAAATCAGTCCAGAAAGGATAAAGCGTATAAGTGTGTTGACCAGCTAAAGGATCTGGTGTGTAGTCGTTACAATAAGAACCGCTTGTTTTAAAGTGTAGGCATCCATTTGTTGCCATTCGAGCTGATGTAAAGTCCTCACCATAAAAAGTAAATGTAAAGTCTAAGTTAAAAGCGCTTGATACTCGATCATCTCCAACACCTAAGTTGTAAGAAGTAGCTATATAGTTTGTTTTTAAATCAATGAGAGATTGATTTGCTTCGTAAATATATCCTGCATTTAATGTAGGTATAAATAAAACAAAAGCTAAACTAACTGCCCTTATCAAATTCACGCTTACAGGTCAGTCTTGATTTATTTTGCCCAGAAGAGTTTTCGGTTCTAGCACACTTGGCAACATAGCTGGCTTTTGCTTCTTTGTAATCGGGTCGATCTTTAGGATTAGCAGCCCATGCCACTCTTGCTTCCTCGCCTATCTTGCCTTCATATGGACAAGGTGTGCCAGCCATATACATTGCACTAAACACTCTAACGTCTTGGCACATGATGGCAACGGCTGCGACTTTCATGCCCATATCGTATAAATACTTTCCTAATTTTAATCGTTCACAGTTTTCATCTCTAACTGTTCTTCCAGCAGATAAACCAAATACTTGTCCTTGAAATGCACCAGAACGACCTACAGTACAGAGATCTTGGCTATAACTCATAATACTAGGAGCAATCGCAGAAGCAGGCGGTGCTTTAGTCGTAATATTTTGGTTGATAGTTTGTTCAGATTTTGACTCATTGATGTTCCGATTCGTGTTATCAGTGGTGCTGTTGTTTTCATTAACATTTTTGTTATTGGTCTGAACATTTGAATTTGAGTTCGATTCGTTCTTGTTTACGTTTGTGTTGTTAGAAGTCGATGTCGAATTATTATTGTTGTTATTGGTATTGGTATTCGTATTTGTACTTGTCGAAGTATTGTTGTTGTTATTGGTATTGTTACTGGTACTTGTATTGTTGTTGTTATTAGTGCTTGTAGAAGTATTTGTATTTGTATTGTTATTACTATTGCTTGATGTACTTGTGCTTGTATTGTTGTTTGTATTTGTTGCAGTCGATGTTGATGTATTGCTATTTGTGTTGTTATTGGTCGCAGTCGATGTCGAAGTATTGTTGTTGGTGTTGTTGTTGCTGTTGGTCGCGGTTGACGTGCTGGTGTTGTTATTAGTGTTGCTGTTGGTGTTGTTGTTGGTGTTGTTGTTTGTTGCAGTCGATGTCGTTGTAGAAGTGTTGGTGTTGCTATTAGTGTTGTTATTAGTGTTGCTGTTAGTGTTGTTGTTGGTGTTGTTGTTATTATTAGTGTTGGTTGTGGTCGTACTCGATGTGGTGGTCATCGAGTTCTGCTCACAATACTGAGAACCAGCAGTACAATCGCCAGTTTGATCGGCTTCTACGCTATTTGCACCAAGGAATATAGCGCCTACAAGCAGATAAAAATATAGCCATTTTTTATTTAACTTCATGTGGATTAAATAATTTCTTTTCTATTAAGGTTTGACGATTAACTAAATGCTCGTCTTCGATGTCTTTTTTGCTCTGTCCTTCGTATTTTACAGCATGAAAATCATCAACCATCATTAAGTTTATGTTACGACCAGCTACATACATCTCGCCCAAAACTCGACCAAACTTGCCTTTTTTGTCTTTATGAGTTTTTATGACGACATCTCCCTTGTCGAGCCATTCTTTTAAGTACGCTTTGCTCATCAAACCTCTGACTTTTTCATCTTTGTCTCTGGTCCTAGATTCTGGCGTGTCGATGCCATATAAGCGTACTCGGCTTTTGTAGAATATATCAAAGCCTAGATCAATAACGACATCCACAGTATCGCCATCGACTATTCTTTTGATTTCACATTTATATTCGTACATTAAAGCCAGCCAAAAGTTCTAAATAAATCCCAAAGAACATAGGCAAAGCAAATCCAAAATGCTTTTCTATAAAAAGCATATTTGTTGTAAACAACTTCCGGCACTTTGCCTAATCTGTAAAGCTCTTCCATAAATCTTCAAATGTTTTACTCAGATTCTTTATTGACTTCTTTTGTCTCTTCTTCAATCTTATCAACAACAGTGCTTACCGCACCGACTGGTATCGAAATAGCAGTTTTGCTTATGTCTACGACATCATCGACAACCGCGCCAGCAATATCTTTGCCAGCATTTATTGTTGATTCGATTGTAGAACAACCTGTTAATACAAGACCTAATAAAGATATAGAAATTAAATTCTTCATTTAGTCCTCCTTATTTATCTTTTGCTTTCCA